>Ga0194133_10006339_pt1 | contig 14592 bp, 16 predicted proteins | sample TA2KigOf40mmetaG_FD_155448 | JGI IMG/M metagenome (GOLD analysis project Ga0194133, IMG submission 155448) | Freshwater microbial communities from Lake Tanganyika, Tanzania - TA2015055 Kigoma Offshore 40m | ecosystem: Environmental > Aquatic > Freshwater > Lake | place: Tanzania: Lake...
GTAGACTACGACGTTGATAGGATGGGTGTGGAAGCGTGGTAACACGTTAAGCTTACCGTTACTAATAGCTCAATTGGCTTGATTTATGCACTGAAAAAATTTTTAAATCTAACCTATAAATTTAAATTTAGTTTTATAATGTCAATTAAAACAACAATAAAAATTTTTAACAAAATCTATATTTATAAATGGTCCTAAGAAAAAAAAATAAAGTTAAAATAAGAAAGTATTTAGCAGCTATAAATAAAATACAAAATATAAGAGCTAAAAATAACGCTAACTGGATGGAAATATTAAGACTAGCTATAAAGCATGTTCCGGAGGAAGCCATTAAATTGATGAAAAAAATAAATAAAAAAGACCAGGTAATAAGCAGATTGTTTAGTAAAATTAAGTAAAAATTAAATTAAATTTTCCATTTCCAATGGATCGCCTTTATATAAATTTTTTTTTGCTTTCTTTCCAATTACTTTATTATAATCAGCAGGCGAAAGACCAAAACCTGGTCTAATTATCTTAATGTTATTTGATGATATCGTTTCGTTTTTTAAAATATCCTCTGTAATATAAATTGATCTGCAAAATTTTTTATAAACTTTTTCAACTTTTGGGATATTATTTTTAATTTTTCCTAATGATGCCCAGATATTTTTGGTATCTTTTATTAAAGTTTCCATTTTCTGTGGGTCAAATGAAAACTTAGAATCAAGTGTTTTTTTTTTTGTGTTTAATATAAAATGTTTTTCAATGATATTTGAACCCAAGCTTACCGCTGCTAAGGAAGCCAGGGAATTCAATGTATGATCTGAAAACCCTACAATACATTTATATTTTTTTTTTAAAAAAGTAATAGTTTTTAAATTGCAATATTTTAATTGGGCAGGATATTGGGTTAAACAGTGTAACAATGCAAAATTTGCTTTTCTTTTTTTCAAAAATAAGACTAGATTATTTATTTCATAAAGATTTAAAGTTCCAGTAGAAATAATTATCGGTTTTTTTTTAGAAATAATTTTATCAATTAATGGAAAATGCAAACTTTCTAAAGAAGCAATTTTGAAAGCTGGACAATTAATACTTTGTAATAAATCTAATGCTTTTGAGTCAAAGACACTACTGAAGCAAATTAGCTTTTTTTTTTCTGCATATCTAAATATGCTTTTATGCCATTCAAAAGGCAGATAAGACTCTTTATAAATACTATATAGCGATCTATTATTCCATTGTTTAATTTTAAAATTATTCTTTATTACAAAATCCCTCTTAATAACGTTTAGTGTCATTTCATCAGGACTAAAAGTCTGGAATTTAATTGCTTCTAATTTAATTTCTGAGGCACAGTCAATAATTCGATATATTTCCCTTAGGGAACCTTTGTGATTTGCAGAAACTTCACCAACAATCAGAGGAGGATATTTATCAGAAATTTTTCTCCAAAGAATTTTCATATTTATTTATTTTATTCTATCAGCAATTTTATTTTTTTTTTATTTTTTATCCAATCAGTTTTAAAAAGAGATGTTAAAATAATATCAATTTTCTTATTTTTAATAAAAATTTGGTCTTTAAGTTTTCCTTCAATTTTGAATCCAAATTTTTTATGAATTTTTAATATTTTATAATTGGTTGAAAGTGTTTTTCCATATATTTTATACAATTTAAAGTTATTAAAAGCGTATTCAATTATTTTATATTGGGCAAGTATACCAAAGCAGCCAAAATATTTTTTAAAAATATAAAATCCCCAAGTACAATTTTTATTTTTTTTATTAATATCTAATAAAGATCCAGAACCAACAAGTATATTTTTGTAGTAAATGCTAAAAAATCTTGCATTTTTTATTTTTTTTATTCTTTTATACCATTGTATTTGAAATTTTTTACTTATATTTCTTTGATTAAGCATATTATTTCTTACATCAAATAAATTTCTTTGTTTTCTTAAAATCTCAATTTCTTTTTTTCTAATTTTTTTTAGCAGTAAAAATTTAGAATTTATTATTTTAAATTTTTTTTTCAAAAGTTTTCTAAGTAATAAACACAATAGTGCGATAAAAAAACATTTACAATTTCAATTATTTTTAATGATTAATTCAAGTCCTCAATTTTATATATTGTTTGTTCAACATATACCCCCATCGATTTTAATTTCTGCTCCATTTACGTAATCTGAATTAATTAAAAAATTAATTGCATTAATTATATTTCTTATATTTCCAGTATTCTTGCTTGGAATTCTTTTTAAGATTTCTTTTTGTTTTTTGTCATTTAGTTTTTTAAACATTCCATAATTAAAATTACCTAAAACAAGAATATTAGATGTAATTCCATGTCCACCATATTCCTTTGAAAGGACTTTGCTTAAACCATGTAAAGAACATTTTGTAGCAGCATAACTTGATATTCCTATATCCCCATTAACTCCATCAGTTGACGAAAAGTTAATAATTCTGCCCCATTTTTTTTTTATCATTTCAGGTAATAATAATTTTAGCATTTCAAATGTCGATTCGACATTTACTTTGAACATCAACTTTAGTTTTGTTTTTTTATAATTTACTAAAAGACCGTCATTTTTAATGGATGCTAAATTTATGTAGATAATTTTTTTATTTTCAAAATAAGATCTTTTAATACTTATTTTTTTAGTAAAATCTAATTTAAGAAACTTTATTCTTTTTTCATAGAATTTTGGCTTGTTATTATTGTATATAGCTAAGACATAATGTTTTCTTGAAAAATGCCTTAAGATTTCAGAACCAATTCCTCCAGAGGATCCTGAAAGAATTATAAGTTTATTTTTTTCCATTTTAATAAAACCGAAGCCCAAGATAATCCAACGCCAAATCCACAAAGAATAATTTTATGATTATTTTTTAGAATCTTTTTAGATGATGCAACTTTTAAAGCAATTGGAATAGACGATGAGGTAGTATTTCCAAGGTATTTATAGTTTTCAAAGATTTTTTTTTTATTAATTTTTAAAATACTATAGATATTATTTAAAACAAATTTACTTGCCTGATGAAAAATAAATTTATCAATATCAACAATTTTGTTATGCGTTTTTTTTAATATTTCCTTAACTGACTCAGGAACTCTTTTCATGGCAAACAAAGCTACTTTTGCACCATCCATAAATATGTTTTTTGAATTTTCCTTAAGATTTAAATCTACAGCTCCACTTCCATCTGTACCAAATGAAAAATTTTTAATGGAATTATAATTACTTTTACTCAAAATAATAGCACTTGAGGCATCTGAAAAAATTGGCCTACAAGTAGAATTTTTCTTATCAATATACTTCGTGTAAACATCAGAGCAGATTATTAGTCCATTTTTTCCTTGACCAGAATTAATTATTTTCTCTCCTAGATTTAAAGCGTAAATGAAACCAGAACAGCCCATATTAATATCAAATGCCTGAATATTTTTTCTTAAATTAAGTTTATTTTGTAATATGCAAGCTAATGACGGAAATTTATAATTAGATGTTTGAGTAACAAAAATTAAAAAATTTATTTTATTTTTATTAAAATTCCTTAATATTTTTTTTGCACTTTTAACTGACAAAGTAATAATATCATCGTCTTTTTTTGAAAGATATCTATTCTTTATCCCTGTTTTCAAATATATTTTTTTGACATCCCAATTCGGATTTTCCCTCTGCAAATCATTTAGGTTTTCTTTGTTTTTTGGAATAGTAAATTCAATTGATTTAATTACTACTCCCATTAAAAAATATTTAATTAATTTTAGATAGTATTTTTTTTATACTTGTTAGTTCAGAAAGATTTTTAATTTTATTTAATTTTCTTCCACAATTTTTTTCTAGAATACTTAATATCTCGAGTTGCAGAAGGGAATCCCAGACTTCGAATTTTTTAAAATTGTCTAATTTTAAGAGTTTTTTTTCATTAGTCTCAAGAAGATTAGCTATTTTTCTTATAATTTTTTTTCTAATTTCTTTCATGAATTTTATATTCTAGCCAAGTATATATCTGTTTTAAAAATTATTAAACCGAATTTTTTTTTTACAAAAATTATTTTTTTTCTATTAAGTTTGTCAATTAGCTTTATATATTTTAACATTTTCTTTGGTAGTGGCCAGTTTTTCGATGTTACTTTTTTTAAAAAAGAAAATTTTTTTTTTGCGAAATTTAAAACTTTTTTATTATTAGATAAACTTATTAGTGGAAAAAAAATTAATCCTTTATTCTTTATATAGTTACCTACTTGATCAAGAAATTTAATAGTCAATCTTGTGCCGTCAATTCCAGAATTACTTGGTATATTTTTATTATACCAAGGAGATATATTTGAAAGTTTCTGGGAGATCCCAGATACATCATTTACAATTACGTCAAATTTGTGCCCTTTCCATGGAAGAAATAAATTTCCATTTTTTACTGATCCATTAATTTTATTTTTTGAAATATTAATTTTAGTTAATTTAGTTGCTGTAACTGAAATGTCAGAAAAAAAAAAACGAGATTTGTATTTTAAATTTTTTGCAATTTTGATTCCAATATACCCTGAACCGCAACCTAAATCTAACAATTCTACTGGTTTTTTAATGTATTTAATAACTGCATTATACAACAGATCGCTTGTTCCAGTCGGTTTAAATACTTTTGATGAATATTTTATTTTGTTTTTGTTCATTAACAGGATAATGTAACACTATTATAGTAATAAAAAAGTTCTATATTTTTTAAAGTTGTATTAATTAAATAAAAATTTAAAATTAATAAAGATTTTTTTACAATAACATTTTGTAATGGCATTTTGACATTTTGCTAAGACAATTATTTTGAAATAAGAAAACATGTGCATCAAATGATAGTAAAAAAAATAATAAATAAAATTTTTAAAGATGGATATTGTATTGTTGATAATGTCTTAAAAGAAAAAGAATGTTCAAAATATATAAAGGGAATAAAAATAATACAAGAAAGAGCGAAAAAAGATCCCAATTTTGAAAATAAATCATTTAATAATGGTCAAGAAATTTATAGAAATATAATTTTACAAGAACCAGACTTTTTTTTAAATATTATAAATAAAATTATTATTATGAATGTATTAAAACGAATTTTTCAAGATACATTTATTCTGGATAATGTATGCGCTAGTAATAGCGTACATGTTGACACTAAATATTCTGCCTTAGTTCACATAGACTCTCATTTATCTTGTAACATAGATAACAATACCTCTGATGTAGTAGTTTTGTTTTGTTTGAGTGATTTCAGTAGAGAAAATGGTGCTACAAAAATATGGCCTAGAAGGCATAAGTCTGGAATAAGTATTCAAAATAGTAAAGAATATAAAAAACTAATTAAAAAAAAAAATATATTTGCTGAAGCCAAAATGAGTTCAGCTATTTTTCTTTTAGGGCATACCTGGCATCAAATAGGAAAAAATTCATCAAAAAAAGACCGATGGGGAATTCTCTGTCATTACAAAAGATGGTGGGCTAAACCCGCAATAGATCATACTAAATGTGGTTCTTATATTTATAGTAAACTAAATTTTGTTCAGAAAAAGCTCTTTGGTTTTAATTCTATTCCTCCTAGATTTGACTTAAAAAAAAAAGTAGCCAGTCAACTCAAAACTTTAAGAAATTCGTCTGTATTGAAGAAGAAATATGCAGAAATAAATCAATTTTAAAAAAAAATTTAACTAATAAATTATTATTTTTTTCGATAAAAATAGCTAAATATAAGACAATTGATATAAATAAATTAAGAATTGAAAACTTATTAAGAAGCTATCTAAATCATTAATAAATTTTTAAAAAATTATGAAATCTATTCCCTATGGAAGACAATTTATAGATAGAAATGATGTCAAAGAGGTTTCAAAAGCTTTAGTAAAAGATTTTATAACCACTGGAAATTATGTTAAAAAATTAGAAAATAAAGTTTCAAAATTTTTAAAAGTAAAATTTGCTTTATCTTGCACTAACGGCACAGCAGCAATACATTTAGCTTTTATGGCAATAAACCTTAAAAAAAATGATATAGTTATAATGCCTGCAATAAATTTTATATCTTCCTATAGCATGGCTAAATTTATGAATGCTAAGATATATATTGCAGATGTTGACTCACTAACAGGTCAAATGACTCCAAAAACATTAATAGATTGTATAAATAAAAATAAAGTTAAAAAAATTAAAGCTGTTGTAACTATGTATTTAGGTGGTTATCCACAAAATGTTATTGAATTTTATAAAATAAAAAAAAAATACAAATTTTTTATAATAGAAGATGCTTGTCATGCATTAGGTGCGAAATATTTTTACAATAAAAACTATGTTCCTATTGGATCATGCAAACATTCAGATGTTGCAACTTTTTCATTTCATCCAGTTAAGACAATAACGTCTGGTGAGGGAGGTTTAGTAACAACAAATAATAGATTAATTTACAATCGAATGATCTTATCCCGATCTCATGGAATTGAAAAGCATAAAAAATTTCATTGGAAATATAATATTTATAAACCAAGTTTTAATTATAGATTAAGTGATTTGAATTGCGCTCTTGCGTTGTCTCAATTAAAAAAAATTAATAAATTTATTAATTACAGAAAAAAAATTTTTAATTTTTATATAAAAAATTTAAATGTAAATAATAAATTTATAAATTTTCCTAATTATACTCATGTAAAACCGTCTTTTCATCTTTTTTTAATTTCAATTAATTTCAAAAAAATAAAAAAAAAAGACGAATTTTTAGAATTTTTAAAAAATGAAAAAATCTTTTGTCAATTTCACTATATTCCGATTTATAAATTTAGATTATTTCAAGAAAAAATAAATTTAAATATTTTTCCAGGATCAGAGGAATATTTTAAAAATAACATAAGCTTACCAATATTTTATAATTTAACATTATTTTTACAAAAAAAAATAATTAAAAAAATTAGAACTTTTTTTTTAGCATAGTTTTATAAATGAAACTAGTTTTAGGATCGGCACAATTTGGAATGAATTATGGTATTCTAAAAAATAGAAAAATTAATTTTCATGAGTTAAAAAAAATAAAAAATTTGTGTCTTAAATCAAATATTCGTTTCATTGATACTGCATCAGGTTATGGTGATAGTGAAAATGTTATTGCTAAAAGTAAATTAAATTATTTAAATATTATTACTAAAATAAAACTTCCAAAAAATAAAAATCTTAATTTAGAGAGATGGGTTAGTAAAGAAATTGTAAAATCTTTGAAAAAATTAAAAATTAATAAAGTTTATGCAGTTTTAATTCATAATTATAAAGATTTATTAGGTAGTAGAGGGAAAAATTATTTATTCTTTTTAAGACAACTTAAAAAAAAAAAAATTATAAATAAACTTGGTTTATCTATTTATAGTACTAATGAAATAAAAAAAATTTGGAAATTTTGGAAACCAGATATTATTCAAGTTCCATTTAACGTAATAGATAATCAAATACTTAATTCAAAATGGCTTGTAATTTTAAAAAAATTTAAAATTAAAATATTTGCAAGATCTATTTTTTTGCAAGGAATTCTAGTGAATAGGCATGATAATTTAAAATTTAAGAAAAAACATAAGGATGTTTTAAACAGATTTAAAAATTGGTGTTCAAAAAATGGAATTTCTAATATTAAAGGGTGCCTACATTTTGTTAAACAATATAAAAAAATTGATTATTTGATCGTAGGTTTTAATAATTATACACATTTAAAAGAAATTATTGATTGTTATAAAGAAAAACAGTTTAAAGTTCCTAAAATTTTTTCTTTAAATGACCCAAAGCTAATTGATGCTAGAAAATGGAGTTAAAAAAAAAAATTATAGCTATTGTTCAGGCACGTTTTGACTCAACAAGATTTCCAGGAAAAGTTCTAAAAAAAATAAATAATAAAACAATATTAGAAATTTTAGTAAAAAGATTATCGAATTCAAAATATATTTCAAAAATTATAATAGCCTGTACTGATAAGAAAAATGATAGAGCTATTATTAATATATGTAAAAATGCAAAAGTTGACTATTTCATAGGGTCTGAAAATGATGTACTGCATCGTTACTATAAAGTAGCAAAAAAATATAAAGCAAAAAATATCGTAAGAATTACTGGAGACTGTCCTTTAATTGATCCTAAAGTTGTAGACAAAGTTATAAAAAATTTTTTTAGAAAAAACGTAGATTACGCATCTAATTCAATGCCCCCAACGTATCCAGATGGTCTTGATGTTGAAGTTTTTAGATTTAGTGCTTTACAATATGCTTTTTTTAACGCAAAGTTTTCTTTTGAAAGAGAACATGTAACACCCTTTATTGTAAATCACAAAAGATTTACTAAGTTTAATTTAAAATATCACAAAGATCTGTCCTCTTTACGGCTGACTTTAGATGAAAAAGAGGATTTAATTTTATTAGAAAAAATAATTCAAAATTTTAAAAATAACATTTATTTTGATTTAGAAGATATTTTAAATTTTTTAAAGAAAAATAAAAAAATTATAGCAATTAACAGTCACATCAAACGTAATGAAGGCTATCATATGAATTTAGGTCAAAAAATGTGGAAAAGGGCAAAAAAAATTATTCCAGGAGGGACTATGTTATTTTCAAAAAATCCTGATCTTTTTCTTCCAAACTCTTGGCCAGCTTATTTCGAAAAGACACGAGGATGTTATGTTTGGGATTTAGAAAAAAAAAAATATATAGATTTATCGATGATGGGAGTGGGTACAAATACATTAGGATACTCAAGAAGAGAAGTTGATGATGCAGTCAAGGAAATTATTAGAAAAGGAAATATGAGCTCTCTAAATTCAAAAGAGGATATCTTTCTTTCAGAAAGACTAATTGAAATGCATCCATGGGCACAGATGGTAAGACTCGCACGAACAGGAGCTGAGGCAAATAACATTGCTTTACGAATTGCAAAAGTTGTAACTAGAAGAGAAAAGATAGCTTTATGTGGTTATCATGGTTGGCACGATTGGTACTTGGCCGCAAACTTTTCAAACCCAAAAAATTTAGATAAACATTTTCTTAAAAGTGCCCCTACCAATGGTGTTTCAAAATCACTAAAAAATAAAATCTTTCAATTTGATTATAATAATTTTAGTCAATTACAAAAAATTATTAATCAAAATAATTTAGCAGCGGTAATTATGGAGGTATCTCGATCAATTCCGCCAAAGCCTAATTTTTTAGAAAATATTAGAAAAATAACAAAAAAAAATGGTATTGTTCTTATATTTGATGAATGTACATCAGGATTTAGGGAAAGCTACGGTGGTTTGCACTTAAATTTTGACGTAAACCCAGATATTGCAACATTTGGAAAAGCTCTTGGAAATGGTTATGCAATTAATGCAGTAATAGGAAGAGATGAAATAATGAAATGTGCCAATTCAACTTTTATAAGTAGCACTTTTTGGACAGATAGAATTGGGCCTACGGCTGCATTGGCAACGCTCGACGTTATGAAAAAGATTAAATCGTGGAATATTTTAATTAGCAAAGGAAAACAAATTAAGGAAAATTGGAAAAAATTATTTAAAAGGAATCAAATAAAAGCTGATATAAGTGGATTAGATGCTTTACCTGAATTTAATATTAAATCAAATAACTTTCTAGAAATCAAAACTTATATCAGTCAAGAATTTCTAAAAAAAAACTTTCTATGTTCAAACAGAATTTATTTGTCAACAACGCATAACGAAAAGATTCTAGAAAGATATTTCAATATTTTAGATGATATTTTTAATAATATATTAAAATCAAAAATTTCTTTTTTTAATTATGATATAATCAAAAAATTAAATGGACCAGTTTGTATTAGTGGGCTTCGTCAGAGTTAGTATATGAATAAATCTTTTTTAAAAAATAAAACCCTTTTAATAACAGGAGGTACAGGTTCATTAGGACAAGCTTTAGTTTCATATATTTTAAAAAATAAATTTCCAATAAGAAAGATTATTATTTTAAGTAGAGACGAATGGAAACAGAATGAGATGTCAAAAATTTTTTCTGAGAAAAAATATTCTTCCATTAGATATTTTTTAGGGGACATAAGAGATAAGGAAAGGCTTAGTTTAGCTTTAAAAAATGTTGATTACGTAGTTCATGCAGCAGCTCTGAAACATGTTCCAATAGCTGAATATAATCCTTTTGAATTTATTAAAACTAACATTATTGGAACACAAAATTTAATTGAAGGCTGTTTAAACTCATCGGTTCAGAAAGTTATAGCACTATCAACAGATAAGGCCTGTTCCCCTTTAAACCTTTATGGAGCAACTAAATTGTGCTTAGAAAAAATAGTTTTAGCTGCTAATAATATTAAAGGTAGACAAAACATTTGCTTTAGTGTGGTTAGATACGGAAATGTTTTAGGAAGTAGAGGCTCTGTATTATTTAATTTTGTTGAACAAAAAAAAACAAGTAAATTTAAAATAACAGATCTTAATATGACACGATTTTTGATGTTACTAGAAGAAAGTGTTGAATTTGTATTAAATGCCCTTGAAAAAAGTACTGGCGCTGAGATCTTTGTTCCCAAACTTCCATCATTTAATATTAAAGATCTTGCAAAAGCTTTATCAAATAAAGCAACATTTCATATCACGGGTATAAGACCTGGTGAAAAAATTCATGAGGATATGATTTCTGAGTTTGAGGGTCGAAACACTGTAGAGTTCTCAAGTTATTATAAGATTTTAGATCAATCTTTTTTAAATAGAAAAAAACAGACTTTAAATTTAGGTTTTTCTTATAATTCTAAAGATAATAAAAATTTTTTAAATGTTGAAGATTTAAAATTGTTATTAAAAAAGAAATTCAGCAAATTAGTTAAAATTGATTATTAATTTATGATTAAAAATTAATTGACACGTACAAATAGTTTTTAATATAAAAAAAAAATTTTAGAATTTTTCAAAATCTAACTTTATAGCCCTTGTTAAACAGATGTTGTTTAATTTTATAAATATTATAATCTTTAAAAATAATCATTGAACCAATTGCAAAAGAGTTTGCGCCAATTTTTATCATATCAATAATTTGCTCTACATTCCCAAGACCACCCTCAAATATGATAGGTAAATCAATAATTGAGATAATTTTTTTTGAGAGATCAAGATTCATTCCTTTATTGGTTCCTTCATTATTAACATATGTTATTTTTATTTCACCGACACCACATTTGATAAGTGATTTTATGTGCTCAAATATATCAATTTTTTTTTCTTTATCCTCAAGTAGATAATTCTTTTGATTATGAGTTATTATATTTATTCCAGCAACTATCGATTGACTTCCGAATATTTTTTTTATTTTGCTAATTATATCTTTGTTATTGAATAAAGTTTGACTTAAATAGATTTTGTCAGCACCTAGCTTAAAAGCTTTTTTTGCTTGTTCAATGTTTTTTATTCCACCTCCAAAAGTTAAAGGAGTTGATATAATTTTTGATATTTCGCTCAAAGAACTAAAGTCGGGACACTGAATGTTTTTGTATGAGTCTAAATCAATAAGAATTATTTCGTCGCATTTTTGACTCTCTAAAGCTAAACAGGTAGTACTTGGGTATCCAGCGTTAATGTGGTTCGTAAAATTTTTTCCTTTAACTAATTTTTTTTTTGATAAAAGAAGTGATGGAATAATTCTTATAAAACTCAATTTCTTTTCCAATTTAAAAAAAACTCTAGAAATTTATTGCCATTTATTTGACTTTTTTCAGGATGAAATTGTGTTCCAATAAAATTATCTTTAAAAATAATAGCTGGGATTTCACTATTTTTTTCTACGTAGGATATACCAACACAGTAATCATTCTTTTTTGAAGATAGATAATAAGAATGACAATAATAAAAACTAGATAGATTTTCAATTTTTATTTCTTTATCAATTTTTTTAAAAAATTTCACCTCTTTCCATCCAATATTAAAATTAATTTTTGTATTTAATTTTTTTACCTCACCATCTATATGACCTATTCCTTCAGATAATCCATTCTCATAAAGTTTTTTTGCAAATATTTGCATTCCTAAACATATACCTAGCACAGGCTTATTAGCTAAAAATACTTTGATGGGTTCTATTAAAGAGTTGTATTTTAGGTAATCTATACAATTTTTTGCTGCACCTACTCCGGGTATTATTAATTTGTCCATTTTAGGTATTATTTCTGATTTATTAATAACTACTGGGTTTATTCCTAGTCTGTATAGAGAAGAAAAAACTGAACTTAAATTACATGCATTATAATCCAAAATACCAACTTTCATTGATTTTAAAAAAATTTTTTTTCCCAATTGTCTAAATCTCTAGGTTTGATATTTGAATCCGATTTTAAAAAATCTTCATAGTTTTTTATTTTATGAGGGAGAACAACGTGTTTTTTTATAATTTCGTAAAATTCTTTTTCATTCATATTTACCAATTTAAGAAAAATACCTAAAGAATGTGGTTTTTTTCCATCATACATTTTAACTAAATCCTCACCTTTTTCCCTACTTAATCTTTTATTTCTTATATCAATCGAAACTAAATGTGATGTCCTGCCAAAACCTCTTTTTAAAAATTTAATATAATCCCGCACACCTTGCATCATACATTCAATTTTCTCATAATCGTATTCAGGAGGCACTCCTTCAACTTCATCTCCTTCCCACCCTAGCTCCTCCTTTATTATTTTTACTTGTTTTTTTACATCCCAAGGGATGTAATTTCCAAGGTAAAGTGCATTAATATTATTTATTTTTAATTCTCTTTGGCTCGGAAACATATAGGATTTAAAATCGTCTAATTTTATATTTAATTTAGGATATCTTTCTTTAATCATTTGATACATATCTTCAGCATTAATTCCCAAATTTGTCGTTTTATTAAATTTTTCTACGTTTAAAACCTCCTCATCTTCGTAAGAATAAAAAGAAGCGTATTCGGCCGAAGGTTCTCCGTAAAATAATAATGAAATTTTTTTTTCAATTGCTGTTCTTATTGGTAGTGCAGCTATTCCAACGTGACAATGCCAACAAAAATCACCTCTTCGAATTAAGCTTTCAACCATTGTTTTTTTGACAATTTCAAAATTTGTCTTAATATTAAGAAAATCTACTCCTAATTTGTTAATGACTTTTTCTGTATTTTGACAAACTTTATTTCTCAAAAAGTGATGATCAAAACGAACCACAAGAGGTTTAATTTGGTAATTTTTAACAAGATAGTATAATGTAAATACAGAGTCTTTTCCGCCAGAAAAAGGTACTATACAATCATAACTGCTATGATTTTTATACTTTGATATTAGGTTATCTAGTTTTATTTTTCTCTCTTTCCAATTTATTTTTTTTTTTTTATCTATTTGTTTGCACACGGAACAAATATTACTACTGTCTAATATATTAGTTTCAGCAGTTTCAGGAATTACACATTTTTTGCAAAATTCCATGTTAAGTATAATTTATTTGTTAATATAAAAAAATCTACTTAAAATATGTAACATTAATGATTTGTACATAATACTCATATCTTTTCCAGCATTTAAAATCTAGATAGTATAGAGAGAGAATTAATTCATTTTTTTTATTGTTTAAAATATTTTATTTAATAGAAAATAATTTTTTCTATTTAAAATAATGAAAAGAATAAAAAAAATATATATTGATAAAGTTGATGAAAAATTTAATTTTGAAAATTCTCTTGCCTTAGGACCCTGGTGTTTTGATGGAATTAAAGAAATTGATGAAGTATTTTCTTTTTATAAAAAAAAATATTTTATAACTATCAATTATAACAAAAACTTTTTATTGTTAAGTAGAAAAAAATTTTATAAAAAAAATATTATCTTTTTTTCAAAATGTATTAAAAAACAAAATAAGCTTAAAGATATACATTTAAAAGTTATAACAAAATTTATTAGTCCCTGGGTTTTATTTATTCATGATATTTTTTATATTTATTTACAATATATTAAATATTTAAAAAAAAACTTTGGAAATAAGAAAATTGTTATAATAAAATATTATAAACCTATAAATTTAAAACCAAATAGTTTTTATGAGTTCTATCTTAATTCACATAAATTAAATTATTTTTCATCTTTGATTTTTTTTTTATTAAAGAAAAACCACTCGAAACAATGGAAATTTAAATGTGAAAATTACGAACTTAAAGAAAAAAAAAAATTCAATTTCTTTGTTATTTTAGTAAAAAAAATCAAAATTTTTTTTGAAAATTTTTTTTTCCCTAATGTAATAGAGGTTTATAGTATGAATTTTATTCAAAAACTAATTCTAAGCAAGCTTCTTAAAAAAAGTTAACAAAAATTATGTATAATTTAAAAGTAAATTTTTTTGATTTTATTCCGAAAACATTTTTTAAACTACATCAATATGAAAAAAAAATAAGAGAAACAGGTGATTCAAATTATCTTATGCCATCGCATCCATTATTATATGACAAATTAAGGTTATTATTAGTTTATAAAAAATTAATAAAAAAAAAAAAAATTTTTATACAGCAACATGGAGGTAATTATCAAGATTTCCCAAGAAAATTATCTATATCTCTAATTACAATACTAGAAAACAGTTT
>Ga0194133_10006341_pt1 | contig 14589 bp, 3 predicted proteins | sample TA2KigOf40mmetaG_FD_155448 | JGI IMG/M metagenome (GOLD analysis project Ga0194133, IMG submission 155448) | Freshwater microbial communities from Lake Tanganyika, Tanzania - TA2015055 Kigoma Offshore 40m | ecosystem: Environmental > Aquatic > Freshwater > Lake | place: Tanzania: Lake Tanganyika...
GGCTTTAACCCGAGTACTTTTTAACCCTATCCAATGAGATTTTTTGACCCGAAGGGCAAAAAATTTAGGATTTTTAGGGGGAAATTTTCCAAACCCAAGGTGGCTGACCAGACCCAACCCGAGCAACAAAAATTTTACCCGGACCCATCACATAAACAATCTGATTTTAAAATTATGGGATCCATCTTTATTTACTGTGAATAGCTAAAATGGATGGGATCAACATTAATCAATGAGTATTAGTTGAACAGGTCAATACCTAACTTCAGATTCTTTTAGATGATTTAATATCATTGCATTATCGTTCACTTTCTTAATGTCGCTCAAAAAAACCTTTCATATATTCAATTTTGTTTAAGAGCATTTTTAGTACTCAACAACTCAAGTAGGTGGAAAAACTTTAAAAAACAACATTTTTCTCAGCAGTTGAGGAGCTTATGCTTGATATTTTAACATAAAAAAATTAATTTGTGATTGGTGTGCTTAATTGTCATTCAGGGGCCACCAAATCCTGTGAATAAATAAAGTCACTTTAAAATATTCAGCCACTGTTGCTTGAAATTTTCATATCTTAGTAGATTATTTGTCAGCCGAGCCTGCGTCTAAAACTTTTGAAGGGAAACACGAGAAACCTAATGAACTTATCTTTTATCCCTTTTCATATTCAGGCCCTTGTGTATTGCTTCAAAACTCGTGGACTCATGTCAAAGTTTCCATCTCGTGCAAAACGGATTGACGTGATATCAAGATTCATCTTTCCTCTCATCTTTGCCATCTTCAACTTGGCCTACTGGCTTTATTATCTATTTGCTAAAAGCAAGAGCCCTCAACTAGAACAAGAAAGTTGAACAAACTCACTGAAGAAGAATCAATGCAAAGCTGATAAAACTATATCTATTGTCAATACATGTATGTGGAACATCTGATATACTCATAACTTCAGATGATTTCTATATGTATACTTAGGACACAAGAGTTAGCAGCCATCTTCTTTACTCTGTATAATACAAAAAAATGTTATCTCCAATATTTCTTTTTTGGTACCTGTGTGCACACTCTTGTCCTTGCTGCATGCTTGAATGTTATCCAAAAGTGAGAATGTACACTTGTAAAGGGATGAAGAACATTTCTCATTTTATAACTTCACCATAAACTTTGTAATTTTGATGCTCAAAAAAAACAGGTGGAGCTAAAATTTAGTGGAAGCAGAATAAAACTTCTGGCAGGCACGAACCATCAAACAATTCAACTCTTTAAATAACTGGAAACTTTTCACTCTTCCAAAAAAATATGAAAAAAATCATTTCTGGACATTTAACTAAGTCAAGTATAGAAATTGTTACTCCATTCAGACATAAAATTATCATTCCATTATAAATATAACACATCTACTTTTTTAGTATGCAAAAACAATTTATCATCTCCAAAAAAACCATATATAAAGTGATGATTGTTCCAATTTTGATTCGACCTGAAGTCACTTTGAATGGAAAGTCATAGAAGGAAAGATAGTTGAGTCTTGACCAAAATAAAACAAAAAAATTAAAATAGTCAAGTTTAGTCTTGAAATCTGCTTTTTTGGCTTATTTGTGTTTGGTTTAAATTTAAATACAAAGTTGCCTTAACATGTTATTTTTAGAAAAGCAAAAATTATATCAGCTGAAATATTTTATGAAAACGTGAAATCTATTTCAGAATTAAATACCCCATAAATTTAACAATTGGATCTTAGAGTTTCTGACAAGATCTTTTGGAATTAAAAAAAAAGTTATGTTATCTGACAAATTTTTAATGATATTTCATTTGAGTTTATGATGATCTATATTACACATCAAAAATGCTCTTTAATTGATTTTACAGATTTTTATGTAAATTAGATGAAGGTATGAGAAAAGATTAAATAAGCAAAATAAAATGGCTTCTTTTTGGTTTGGTTTGTCGATGCAGAAAAAGTACACCACGAGTGATATTGAAAGTTTAAGCTACTTTTTGTCGGTGTAAACTTAAAATATTCTTATTTTTAAAAAAGTAGGAAATTTATACAATAGGCCTTTGACTATGCAGTGATGCGAAAGCATATTTAGATCAATCATTTTACAATCCAGGTTAGGTTGTATAAGGAACTTCTTAAAATAATTTCATCATTTTTTTATCTCTTTAATTTTAGATGTTTGGTCTTTTTGGGCATAGATTTGAACCCTTCTTGAGGGCTCTTGATTTTAAGCTTGGTACTACTAACGAGCCAAGTGCGTCGAGAGGAGTCAAAACAAAGGCGGAAACTGAGAGCGTCATAGGATTGAAGGCGGAGAGCAAAAATCCCAGTAAAGACCTTCCCAATCAAGAAAAGAATCAATACTGAACTGTTTATTGATGGGAAATAAGAGCTTTATATACAAAAGAAAAGAAGAGATCAGATCAGAAGGATCCGATCAAGAAAATATTGGACCTCTCAGATGAGGGTGAGCCAAAACGGCGGGAAAAGAAAATGTGGGAATGAAAATAAGACAGCCTGTTTGGAATGACTTACATTGCTTGGGAAGGAAAGACAAATAAATGGCAGCCTGTTTGAAAAGACTGAGCTTTCAAAAGTAAAAATACTGTTGCGTGAAAAAGAGGGTTTTGTGCGTGTACTATTTTAGTTAAAACAGTATCTTGTAAGGTTAGAAAAATAGCACAATATTAAGAATCAAATCTTTATGCACCTAATCCTTTCCATACACTCTCGATTTTTATGACTTTAGGGCTATGAAAATGTTGGGGTTTTTTTTCTACCCGGTGTAAAACAGGTTACCTAAGTTAGAAGGTTACCAAATCTGCAACACAAAAAACACTCTGTAGGGAAATTCACATCAAAATTTTATCAACACATTCAATCTATATATATTTTGTAATAAGAGTAAAAAAGTAAAGTTGTATGGAAACAAAGTGTAAGTGATTTTACAGTTTTGAACTCCCCTCAAAAAGACTGTGGGGTTTTGCTGGCATCTAAATCGTAAAAGTTAGAGCAATTGGGCCCTGCAAATGGCCTGGTGCACAATAAAACCCATGCAGATTCAATACAAAGCAATAAAAAATTTCATTTTGTGGCTTTATGGTAAGTACACGTTATACAAAGAATCCAAAAGTCGATTGGTATGGATTCCAGATGCTTGTCCTCGATCAGTTGCCACAAAATATCTGATAATAAGAAAATTTCTCTTTTAGATTGGGTGCAAGTTGAGTAACAATCTTTAAGAGTTTTTCAAAGATAACTAAGCTTTTTTGAAAGTCTTTCTAATGAAAAAAGATTGCTCACTTTTTGGTATAGACTAAAATAGACTCACAAACATCTCACACCAATCGTTTCTATTTGAGGAACACTCAAAGAAAGTCTGTTTCAGATATTTTTTAATCCCTGCCCCAGGTAATATCTTTTTTGTATGGCATTCCAAGAGCCTTCTTCAGCATCTGAAAAAAGTATAGCTTTCAGGGTATATTAGCTTGTGAAAAACTTTTGAAGATGGTCAAATTCTTGGATAATGCAAAGATTGCGTTTTTTCCTAATTCATGTGTATTAAAAAAAAATTAGAAATAGAATTATTTTCCAACAAATGCCTTTTGAAAGGATGCTTTAGACTTGACTCTAATTTTAATCCCAACATCTTTACTATTTCTGGCATTTCATCATCTTGCAGTTTTACAGTCACCATAAAAAAGCTAGAACAATAATAGTTGTTTTTTAAAGTAAAAGTCGAGAGAAACGAAGAATAGATAAAATGTTGCTTCCTATAGAAATTTCCTGTACACTTATTAACTCTGCAAGCTTTAAAATGATTGAGAGGTTGCTTAAGAAAGAGCCAAAAATTCCGAGGCAACTTCTAAAATCTATTTTTGTCTGAAATCTTTCAAATGCTTTTGTTTCTAGTTTCCCAGGATTGCCTGAAGGTAGGTTTAGCTTTAAATAGTAAACTTACTCCTCCAATATGGGACCAGAAATAACTGCAATGTTTGAAAAACTGTCTGAGAACTGGAAGATTAGATCTCAGGTATGGACAAACCTTCATAGAAAGGACAGTCATTTTATTAAGTGAGGCCTGAATGTAATAAATAAACAATAAGAGCCAAGTTATCTAAAGATTAAAAGTTCAATTTATAAAGGCTTGTGTATCATAGTATGTGCTCATTTCCCGTAATTACTACCAATTTACTTTACAATATTTTAATGATGGCTCACACGTTAAAGTCTTTTAAACAGGCTGCCATTATTACCAAGTAGATCATTCCAAGCAGGCTGCTGTTATGGTTTTTTATTCCCACCTCTTACTGTTCTTGGCGCTAACATTGCATCCTCTTCAATTTTGCCAGAAAGCTTGGCTCCCATTTTTGTATATAAAGCTCCGCCCTGCTATAAATAAACAGTTCAGTATTGATTCTTTTCTTGCTTGGGAAGGTCATCGCTGGGTTTTTACTCATTTCAACAACACCACAGCAACACACTCATTATATATATGATTATTCCATCATTTTGCCAATTTTAATGATTATAATCTAGATTTTGCAACAATTCCTGTCACTGAAAGTTGTGATTGTCAGAAACTTGATTTTTTTTTGAATGAGAAATGTGCATGAATGAGAAATTCTAATCGGGTCTAGGATCTTTTGCCCAAGGCAAGTTCCCAATACCAGCTTGCCCAATGCAAGTTTGCCCACGATTAGCCCAATGGGTAAGGTTAGGTTGGCGGACTTGATTGGGTAAACTGGTTCTGGCGAACTTGCATTGGGCAAAAGATCATAGTTTCATGCTAATTAAGTTTCTGCACAAAATGTAATTAATCCTGACATGTAAAGATGATCTATTAAGGTAAATCCAGGGATCGGAGATTTTGCCTTATATCGGAGAATCAACCCCAGTCTCTCAGTCCTCAGCCAGTGTAAGAAGAAAAATTAAAGTTTGAAAGGAAATAAAGAACCACTCTGAAAAGAAAATCAATATCTAAAATACAAATACAAAATATAATTTTATAATTAACTTTCCAGTACTGGATTCCAGTGTTTTCAGAAAGAATTTACTGAATGATGTTATGGTTAGGGAAGGTGCAGGCAGCAAATTAAGATAACAATCATCTGGAACGATGACAAACTTGTGGTGTCATAATCCAGATCATTCATGCTTAAAATTAATTAGACTTATCTCTCCGGCGCATTCGTTTTTAAGAAAAAATACATTTTTGGTCAATATCTTAACAAATTCAAGTTGAACATTCTGATAATAATTGCTGGATAACTTCCAATTTTAGCTAATTATACTCCAAGAATAAGAGGTGACCGGATCGATTCTTTCAATTTCTCATAAGCTTGTAACAGGAAGGTTAATCCAGACTTTAAAATTCAGAGTTTTGATCTCAAGATTCCCCAATTCATATTTTGCACAAGTGGAGCTTGACATTGACATACTTTATTAACTCTTGCATTTTCATGTTAGAGATTTACAATAACAAATACAATAACTTTTTAAGAGTAACTATATTGGCTGATGCTTCGTACAGGGCAATAAAAAGCTCATAAAATAGTAAAAATAAAAGATAAAAATTGCCGAAGGAGATGAAGCTCTAGAATCACTGATTTTGGAAAGCTCAGGACTTTTCTTTCATCCTTAAAAGCTAACTAACATATATCTTATCCATTCTGAGCTTGTCCCGTGTTTGTCCATCTGTCACCTTATTCTCCTCCCACACCTGTGAAGCTAGAGGCCTGAAAATTGGTATGCATAATTCTTACATGGATGGCTCCAAAGTTACCTATCAGATTTTTTATATTTTGCCTATAAGCTGAGATATTTAAGATCAAAGTTTTATATTTAAGCATATAATAGCGCCCACAATTTTAAAGCTAGAGAAAAGTTTATGCAACAACATCTTTCGTTCAAACATTTAACCAAAACTGTTGTTGTATAAACTTTTCTCTAGCTTTAAAATTGACAGATCCATGAATTTTTTAGGTTGCTAGGGAGGGTTAAGTATTTTTCAAACTTCACATTACTGTGGTTATGAATTGCTGGATCTTGGCATATCCAAAAAAGGTCTTTTTGAGGTTTACTCTAATTAGTAGTTTTGAGATGTTGCAAAGCCAGAGCAATTTAATTCAATGAGAAATATCTGACATTCTATTGGGGAATATTTGGCATCCAATCCTAATAACACTTGCATCATTGACAAACAGCTTATCAGGTTTGTGTCTTTCCATATATGACTAGGATGTCATCTGCTTAAACAAGCATGTTGGTCGACTTGTCTTGATCACATTAATGAACTATTTTGTGGTTACATTTAGTCAGACCACTCATCTGGAGAACCCCTTTGCAACAGTTGGTTAATTTCATCAGGGTTGTGAAGCCTTCGTCAGACACAATTCTCAAGGCCGTTTAGTGGACAGATCTGATTTTCTCTTTTAGACTGAAAGACAACACTGTCACATAGAAATCAGGTTAGGCCTGACCCTACCAAACCGAGAAGATAAATGTAGACTATCTCTGATAACGCATATGAAAGGCTCGTATGGAGTTGTTAAGACAAGATAGAGACGTTGATCGTAACTTTTACATCTTAAACCACTTCTATGAACTAACTCCTTTTATAGAAATATAAGACAATGGTGACAAATGTTCATTATTAGTATGTACTTTATCACTTTTCTAAACTTATAAAAGAAAACTAAATCGAAATCTAATCATCTGTCTCTGTATCTTACGTCTAAGCACAAAAGAAAATAACTAGGTAGGTAACATATAAAGGCACACAAGCCTTTTTATGGACATGTGAAAAAGAAGCGTGCTGATGAGGAGTGCTCGGGGATCAAACGTGGATAGAAAGTTTGCTGCATGTTCAAAAATGGGTAAATATCGTTAACTTAAATCAAAGTACCAGAATCCATGTGGGCTCTACATAAATATAAGGCTCAAAGTTAAATGAAATTTAATTTTGAAGATTATTTCCATCAATCCCATGAGAAACAAAATGTGGAAAGCAAGGACAACGAAGCCTTGGTATTTGCAAGAACTTTTACTAAACTTGAGTTTCAAAAAAATATATATTTAAGACTTAACTGAGCAGATAAGGACACAGAATTTCAATTCAGTCCAATTTATTGTTGAAATTAATTTGTTTTTTTTATAGAATTCATAAAATTGTCTGAGTTTTTGTGAATTGAGTCATTATTTGAGAATGAAAATCTTATTGAAATTGGACGATTTGATTCTTTAGATTCACTTTTGAGTACTTTGCTTTCAGTGAAAAACTTTTGAATCTTCACAAGTTTATCTTGTCTATTGGGTGTTTAGATGTTGAACAATTCTATAAAAAAAACTTTGCTACCATTTATCAAATTTAAAAAATTCCACTTCAAGATGTGAAAGAAAACTTCCTCGAATGTATTTTAGTCAATGTTTTATGCAAACCAAAACTTTTTCAAACTTTAAAAGAGTAGATAGAGAGAGTTGAGCATCAGTTTGTTTCACAATTCAAGTTGCAAAATTGAACAACTCAATTTTATGAAAATTTATTTTAGCTAATTTTTTTAGCTATTTTAGATGCATACTGCAAGGCCAGTCATCTGGACCCAACCTGACCCCAACCTCAATATTTAGACCATTTTTGTTTAAGGATGTATTTAAAAAAATGCTGTGAAATTAAATTGTTGTTAAAATATACAAAGTACCTTACTTTGGATTAGTTTGTCTGTGTTTATGTAGAAATAGAAATCAACTTAGCAAGAAAAGGTATTCCATCAATCTTGAGCAAATAAAGTATAATTAAATTGCATGGATGAGGTTAGCATAACAGACTTTCGTTTGATCTAGATGGAATTTTTCAAGGTTTTCGTTTACTTTTTTTCAAAGATCTGAGGCCAACTTGCAACAATTGGGTTAGCATTTTTAATACCCTCATGGTAGCTACATTTACATGTCTAGTTTGAAAAAACCATAATTATTCTGCTTATCAACTTAAAGCCACAGTTCTTTAGACTGCTATCTTGACTTAATAATTCAAAATATGGAATCTAAAAGACAAAAATACTCCAAGGCAAGATGTGTTCTGAATGCAGAGTGATGAGAATGCAAAAGTTTACTATCGTCAAATCAAAATTTTTAAAGACAATTACTAATGTTGGCAAGGTTTCTAATGATTCAATAAATTTTTTTGCATTTGTTGTCCAACTCCATCAAAATTTACATGATGAATGCCAATTATAAAGACTTTTTAAGAGCAGGTATCACATAGCTTAGAGTAACATTCCAAATAAAAATACAGAAATAAACTGGACACAATGATAATTAAGAATCAATGAATAAAAAATACATTCTTCAGATTTTAGAAAAGTTTTCTTTTGGTAATATTTACAATTCTAAAATCAGATTTTTAATGCTAAATTTCACAAAATTATCTAAATTTATGACCTTATTTTTGATGGATGCATTCGTTTTAATACCCACAACAAATGCTTTTCAAACTAAGATATAACTTATGCAAATAAAACAAAACCCAAACTTCTTATTGTCAATATGATAATCCGATTATGCCAGTTATTATTATTAGTGAGGGGAGCTTTAATTTTTAAATGTAGAAGATGGGCTCATCCAATTACTCCCTTACTGTGGCTCACTTTTTGTCTTTACGGCACCCTAAGACCTGGGGTTGGCTGCTCTGGGAAACAAACCAACCCTATTTGAGTGCTGCACAAAGCATGCATTGTCAAATCTCTTATCTCTTAAGATACAAACAAATTTTAAAAATCTAAAAAAACTTATTGAAGAAAACAAACATATTTGAAAAAGTTCAACTAGGTTTAGTGGTTTAGAAAATAAACATGGCTCAACCACAAATTAATACTATTGTACACTGAAATAAAAGTAGAATGCTTAAAAGCATTTTTGCCATTAACTTTGTAATTTAAGCAATATATCTCCTTTGCTGGCATTTAAAAAACACAATAGCAATGAGAAAGTTAAATTTGGCTCATTTGACATTTAGAGATTATCAATATTTAAAAAAGTATGGGCTGAGGATGTGATTTCGAAATGCTAAAGTCTATAGGGATGTCATTTTCTCTTCTGATTTCTCTCTCAACACAAATTAAAATAGGAAATGTCTTTTTTTTCCTACACACAAGTTAGTACATCCTGTTTGAAGAACACAAGCTTGTTTTGTAGAAAAATCATTTTGACTGGACTGAATTTTAACTGAAATTATTATTTTTTGTTTAAGTTTTAATCACTTAGCAGCTCAGTCAGTCTTTTTAAAAACATCAAAGGGCTTCTCTGTTGGATGATAAAATGCTTAGTTGTGAATCTTTCAAAGAAGGGGTCTTCATTTCAAACTTTTTTTGAGATAATTGTGAAAAAATTAGATTGAATTCTTAAAATTAAACAATGTTTATAATATATCAAATTAGGAAATTGTTTTAATGTATTTTTCCTTTTTTTAAAAACCTCTTGTCAACTTACTTTCCATCATTTCCCTTTTATCCTGGAAAAAAACCCTTAACCTGTCCCTTTTCATCTCAGCATCAAATGGTTTTCCCCCTTCCCAATCGGGTTTTGAAGCATCAGATGTCGGTCTAACTTTTTCTGCTCTCGTAAAGATTCGATGAGTTTCCCTTTTAAACATGAACAAAGAAAGAGAAGAAATGTTTTTTCCCCATTCAGTTATTGAGTTTCTATTGTCCCATGAGGACAGAAAAAGATATCAGGACCGGTGCTGTAACCTATATATATGAAAGAAAGTATTAGCAAAAAACTTTTTATGTCAGATGAACAATTCGAAAACCTGTTGTTGCAGTATGATTGTAAACAATTCATGTTTCATTCATTCATTCAGATTGAGTTGAGAAGTGAGGTGATGCAGGTTTGAACAAATCTCCTCTCTCTATTGAGCGACCTTAAAAATTCATCACTTGCTTGACCAATCAGTCTGTTTTACTGTTTGGTCCCATTTACCGGCCTCAAGGTGTCGTTCATAGAACACTACGGTCTAGGTTACGGTTATTATACCGGAGAAGGATACCACCAAGGCAACAAACTGTGGGGCCCAGGCACATTTTACATGCCACCCGGAGGCATGCCTTCGGGACCGGCAACACACCCAGCACAGGCTACTGCTGTAGCCCAAAATGGAACTGTTTACTACCATCATGCTCAGGTAAGGGTATCAAATTTACTAATTTGATAGAAAATTAAGGTTAGTGCCAACAATAAGAGAATAAAATAACTCATCTACAATCTAGGTTGCAGATAATCTGAAAAATTTCATTACTATTGTGAGTTCAAAAGTAAATTTTTGTATTTAACATAGCTTTTCAGCATGCAATATCAATATGCATATTTAAATTAAAGGTGTAATAAGCTGTATTTACCCCAGTCAAGTCATTTTTGAAAATGAATAGGAGTTTCAATTTAATCCCATACAATATTTCAGCTCAGGGTCTGCATTGGGAGCTTTTAGTTTTGTTTCCAGTTACATCACTCAAAATCTAATTGCTTGACCAAAATCTTGTGCATTAAATCATTATGGCTTTAAAGGCTGTAAGTAAAGTAAAGATAACCTATTGTGAGAATTGATTTTTCAAAAAATAAATATATTTAATGAGATAAGGTTTGTTACAAAACCTATCTGACTTTGAAAATCATTATTAGATGAGCAATTATATTAAGGTTTGCCAGTGCTAAGCTAAAGCCATGAGCTAAAGAGTAAATCTTTATTTAGTTTTAGTATCTGAGTTCTTCAGATCTCAAATCGTTTTTTCAGTTCGAACTCAAATACAGGTGCAATATATATATAGACTTACTATTCTAAGCAATCATGAAGTTGAACGCAAAGACTAGGAAGGTGGAGGTGAACCATACTTCATGAACACTAACCTCCTCTTATGAAAATAAAAGACAGTGATGTAATATGCTCCTAATGGTTTATTGTGGGTTGGTACAGTAAACACATACTACTGAAATACACTTATAAAATAATGGTCCTAAAGATAAGAATCCAACTATCTACTCTAAGTATCTTACATCTAAGCATCTAAGCATATAGAGAATAATAGTGATGGGTCCCCGGGTCAAAAATTTTTGACCCGGGTTGGGTCAGCCATTTATGATTTGGTTTTGAATTTCAAAAATTTCCCCTAAAAATGTCAATTTTTTCAATTTTTTTACCTTCGGGTCAAAAAAAATTGCTTCGGGCCGGGTCGGAAAGTACCCGGCTTGAAGCCGAGTCGGCCTCTTATTTAGTGCGGGTCAAAGTAAGCTTGGGTCGGGTCGGGTCAGGGCCCATCTCTAGAGAATAACTAGATACAAATCTGAAGGCCGCAGGCCTTTTATTGACATGTGAGACAGGAGTGCGCTGATCAGAGGCGCTTGGGAATCAGATATGGGTAAAAGGTTGCATGATCAAAGGTAAAATGTAACATAACTTAAATCTAAAGACAGATCTGTGTGTGCTGTCTACATATATGGTAGACGTTGTTAAGTTAGAGCTTAAAGCAGAGTTTTGATTCATCTTATTATACAATATGAATTAAACTTTGTTTTTTTGCTTTATTGCATCCCAAACGTGGAATAAATGTATAAGGCAAAGTGGGGAAAATGAGTCATCAACATGTTCTTTTTGATTGCATAATGAAATCTAGCTTTAGTGTTCAGTTCTCAGCCTGCAATGTTATGACCCTTAAGCCTTTTCCAACCTCTTTTGTCAAATCATAATCAATAAAATTTTATAATTAATGTGATGAAAATAGTTTCCTTTACAATATTTTGTGCCAGGGGCAAAAACCATTGAAAAGAGAGTAGTAAATGAGAAAAAAAGGTTACCAAAATGCTCAAAGTTGTCGTTGTGTTTCCAATATGAGTCGGTGCACCCTAAGAAAGTCAATATTTTCTATTACCTCAAGCAAATTTTTAAAGGCTTTTTAAGCAGTCGATGAAAGAGGGCAAATAAATGCCACATTCCTAAACAATCTTGTTCAATGCATTTTTCAAAATGTGAATGACAAGTTGGTGGCTTTCTTTAACATTTAAGCATATTTTGCCCAACAATTAATTTTTATTTCACGTATCTTCATCGCCTTGCCCATACATAACTGGAAAAAGAACTGCTTTAATGAATAAAACAACTTAAATATGGTTGTTATCCTTCCCTTCGGACTGGGTAATCTTAATCTTCATCCTCTATACTGGCAAGATTAATTCTTAACATCAGTGTTGTCTAAGTTGCCTTTTGTATTCGTATATTTGTTAACTCCAGTGATACAGATTTAAACAAATAAAACCACATCCTTATAAGAATTGGTGGTCTCAGCATCAAGTAATTTGATTCTGAGTAAGTAGTTGTAATTATAAAAAATTGTGCATTTTGTATGAGGTTATGTTTAAGGTTCTTCAAAGAAATTAATTGTCTTGATATTTACAGCGCGCCAGAAAAAAATTAAAATAAAAGTTGAATGTACAAAAGGGAAATTATGTACAATGGTAGAAATATGTGTTGATGAAATAAAAATGATAAAATAAACACTTTGTCACAAATGCTGGGATAAAAGGTTTATTCTAAGTGCGTCCTAGGTAATTCCATTAGTCCAATTGAACGTGATCCTTTTTAGGCAGTTTAGCCTGTTAACCGGGCTTTGCTTTCCAATCTGTATTCCATATCGATCGATTATAGTAGCCATTCCAGGTTTTCGGTCATTGATGTAGGAGTCTTCTTTGAGCTTGCTGGTGAGGGGTGGACCAGTGGAAAGGTTGGTACAAAGTTATGGCTATCTTTGACTTGGTATATTACATCCACTGGATTTGATTCAACTTTGGAATTTATCTTGGTTCTTACAAAGTATTTTTGGGTTTGAGTCAAAATTTGGCAGATCAGCTTACATTTTTAAAGAAAGCTCCTACATATTGTTTCATACTTTTTTTCAACAGAATGCCCCTCTACCTCGAAGTTGAGTAGCTCAGTGTCCTTAGTCAGCAATAATGTGGCAATTCTTTTCGAAAATGTCTTGATTGGCCTTCAAAGTATTTAGCTGAACAGGCCCCAGGGTGGGTGTGCATCAGTTTTTTTTAACATTTTTAAGTACGCCTTGCGACACAGACGTTATTGTTAAGGCACACTAGGTGGGATTTTTTTGGTGGTAGATACCCGGGCGGGAGTCGAACCCGGGCTGCTGCGATAGAAATCCAGCTCCTTGCCACTTTGCCACCCTGACTCCCTATTTTGAGCTTTGAATGTTTACAAAAATCCTATTGAATAAAGGTTGATGCGTGTGCCAAAAAGTAATTACAACTGAAAAAAGTTTTTGTTACTCTTTTTTCAAACGCTGTTCAAATCAATCCTGTTTTTCTGTTACGACAGATACAAGTGGGATTCAGACAGAAACTTAGACACAGCATCTTTGAATTAAAGTTACTTACCCTGAGATGTTAGACCACTAACTATTTTCTCTTGTGTAATAATTAAAACCTTATCTGGTCAAGCAATTTTGTTGCAAGATCTAATGGGTTGTGATTATACAAAATTATACAGTGATTAGTAATATACAAGATCAAAGCTTTTCCCAATTTTAAAAATCAATAAAAGTAAATATTTTACAATTTAAAATCTAAAAGCTATTTCTTGAAGAGTGAACGACTTCCTGATGAAAGTACAAAATTCCTTGGGGATAAAGTGAAAGAAGAGAACTTTAGATTTAGTTTTCTGCTAGAATTCATCTTCTTTATGTGTTTAAAACCAACCTTGGGCAGTAAAAGAGGTGCCAAAGAGAAACCTTTCAATTAGTTTGGTCAAGTGTCCAGAAGGAAAAGGCATTATTTCTGCTTTAAAGGAATGAGTTGGAGTAAACTAAGCAACAACATTAGATGGAAATTCCAAGACCATAAATTGGTTCATTTCTTTTTTCTTTACCAAGGATGGAGTTAATAGTTTAACCTGGCTCAGACTACTTTTTGTTTCATAATTTGTGTTTTTAGAAATTGGGCCTTTGATTTAAATAGTTTGCAAAACTAGATTTCTCATATCAAACCCTTCTCAATGTCTTCTTACAGTATTACAGCTGAATATTAATTTACGTGATGTTTTCACAGGGGTTTTCTCCATTGAATGAGATAAAGCACACATTTTATATTTTTTGTCTGATGAAAATAGATTTTCAGAGTCTAGGATGCTTGCTTTTATGTATCAATTCTTTGAACTGAGACTATAGGAAATGCTGACCTCTACTTGATAAGTTTGGCCATAAGAGAGGTCAAAATACTATGAGGTCAGAGACCAAATACCTATTAGGAGCTTAGCATCAGCCCATTAAACCATGTTAGAATATCTGCTTAAATTAATTGTCATAGAGTAATCTAACAGTACTTTATATTTACAAGAAATGAAACTTAACTATCAAAAATCACTTTACAATCATTCTCTCCTTACAACAAACCAAAATACCTTGTATGTAGAATTGTGTCAGTTCAAAACTGAAGATAAACTTTGTCAATTCAAATCAAAACTGAAAATAAACTTTAAAGAAAATTTATTTTTAGCATATGTTAAACTTTTTAATTTTAGTGGAAAATATTTTCAGGGAACA
>Ga0194133_10006345_pt1 | contig 14573 bp, 18 predicted proteins | sample TA2KigOf40mmetaG_FD_155448 | JGI IMG/M metagenome (GOLD analysis project Ga0194133, IMG submission 155448) | Freshwater microbial communities from Lake Tanganyika, Tanzania - TA2015055 Kigoma Offshore 40m | ecosystem: Environmental > Aquatic > Freshwater > Lake | place: Tanzania: Lake...
TTTTATCTTTATATTGAATAATTAGTGTTAACTACCTAAAAAACTAAACTTTTTACATATGAAACAGAATTTAAAAAATTTATTTTAGATAGAATAAGCGCAGTGAAGGATTTACGATTACAATATAAAAATTGAAATTATATAAATATACCAAAAATAAAATAAACCATATGGCGAATAATCATCTAGATATATTTGAAGATATATATGATATAAAAGATAATATAACAAACAACCAATTTTTAACTTTGAATAATAAAGTAAAAAATCTTATACAAGAGAATATAAACTTAAAACAATCTTTATCTAATTATGAATTTGAAATAATTGAAGAAGAACAACCAGTTATTAGTAATGTATGCACTTGTTCTACAAGATATGTTTTTCCTAATAGATGTAATACTGAAGAAAATGATTTATCAGAATTTTTTTGCGTACAATCGCATGAAAGAATGGTGAATTGTGAAAATTTCAAAAAATTAATGGAAAAATTACCTCATTTAGAAAATATATTTCGTAAAATAGATTTACCATTTACTGAAGAACCAATATATCAAGATTATATAAAACATGAAATTATTTTAACTTGCAGTATTCTTTTATTCCTGTTTAAAAAAGTATATGATAAGAGAGATAAGGTAATAATTACATTTGTAATGTTTGATTTTATAATAAGGAATATAAACTTTTTGATAGATTATAAATTATATACAAAAACATGTATAATAAAGCTTGAAGAATTATTGATAGATAATGAATACATACCATTAACGCTAGAATATAATGTAAATTATACAAAATGGCTTGATATTATGAAAAACATAATTACCACCGAGTAAAATATATCCAAGTTGTGTTAGAGTATAACGTAAATTATAAAAAATGGCTAGAGATTATGAAAAGTGTTATTATTTTAGAAGAATAAAATTATTTATTAAATTACACCTTTATTTCAATTTTTATCTTAATTTAGCTATTGAGAATGAATCCAACAATATTTTTCTTTCTCCTGACCTATATTCATATACTCGGCATTTCTCTGGCAAATCATACATTTTTCCTTTATTTTTATTGGTATTAGAACATTCTTGAAATATTCTATGTTCACAGGATTTTTCCTTATCATACATTCTATTATTTGAATCTTGTTTTCTATATCCTTCTCTATTATTATTTTTGATATATTTTCGTTTAATATTTGATTTATCAATATCTCTATCTCCGATATTATTATATTTTTCTTTAAAATCATTACTATTACAATCTATTATAATTTCATATTTATTATTCAATTTTTCTTTTTTTTTATTTTGATCTATAATTTCATTATTTAACCAATAAGAATTAATATATTTACACTCTAAATAATTATCTATTACATTTAACATATTAAATAATGATTTGTTTATATATTTATATATATATATAAATATTTCAATTTTAAATTCAATTTTTATGAACCATATAAAAAATTTATTTTTACACCCTTGAAGATTTAAAATGCCGATTTTAAACAATAAAAATATCCAAGGTTTGCCCGTTGCAGAGCGTGTAAATTATGGGTTTGTTAGGGCGACAACCATAACTGATGAGTTTTAATGTGTATCTTTTATTATTCCTACCTTATATGCTCTTTTTATAAGAGAAAAGCAGGAACTGCACGAACAAGTCATCATAGACCTCTTACTATTCATTGTTATTATAATATAATATTTTTTCTTTAAGTTGATTTATAAAAAAATAGGCATTTTAAATCTTCAGCGGTGTAAATCTTCAAGGGTGTAAATCTTTAAGGGTGTAAATACATTATATATTAAATTATAATCAAAATCCTGCAAGTTTTCTCCCTAAATCATTCAAAACAGGATTTTCAATTTGTGTTATTACTGGCAAGTCTTTACCATATGTTCTCGGCTCTTTTGGGAACAATTTGATTTTACAAGGATAATGACTAGTTGTTCTAAGTTCATTAAATGCTACTTGTTTCTTTTTTAAATTGGCATAATCACATATACTTCGTGGCATATAACATAAATATATAACTGCTCTAATATTTGGTTTTGAACGTTTTTTATTTGGTTCAATACCACAATGAATTGTTCTGCTGTCCCAAAATACTAAAGAACCCTTTGGACATTTAATATTATGTATATTACAACCTTTTTCAAGATAAAATTGTTCTTCAAGTTTAGAAAGTTGATACCAATCAGATTTTTCTGTTATATTAAATGTTGTAGCAAATTCTTCATGATATTTATTGCTTCCCTCCATAAATGATAATGTAGCATCATAATCATTTATATCTAATCCAGTAACAAAACTTTGAATACAATTAAAATCACTATTTTGATATGATTGATCTGTATGATACCATGTTTTATCTTTATTCCAACCTTTTCCAGTTGTTTCAGGTGGTAGATGGAAGCTTAATCCATCAAATGATACTAATAAATCATTTGAATCACAACCCCAAAAATGTGCAAATATATCAATTATTTTTTGGTTTTGTCTTACATCCCATGATGCTTGTGTGTGTCCAACTCCCCATTGTTGAATTAGCATTGAATGTAGTGGATATAGTTTATAAAATTCACACCATGATTTTTTATTTTTTCTTCTTATTGGTGTTTCCCATGTTTGTGTAATATGTTCAAAAAAATCCCAAATACTACTAACCATGTTATTACATTCATTTTCATCTAATACAGAAGGAATGATAGCAACACCGTAATTATCAATAGTTTGTTTTAAAGTTTCTTTGGTGCATACATATTTTTGAAATTCATAATTATTTTCTCTATTCATTACTTATAATAATTTATTTTTTATTTTTTAAATTATTTTTTAGTATATAAAAATAAAAATTGATATTTATATATACAATTATATATAAATATCTATGCCAAACAAAAATTATTATACTTATTATTTTACAATGAATTATTGTAATTACAATGGATACGATGTAATAATAGAAAAAAGACCTATTAAGCGTCATGATGATTATTATGTAGAAAATTGGAAATTATCACTACCAAAATCTAAATGTAGTGAAAAAACAATATCACTATTTTTATTAGATACAAATGTATATTATGAAGATGATGGAAATCCTATTGTATATAATGAAACATTTGCTTCATTAGATGAATCTCAAAATAAAATAGAAAATATAAAAAAAAAATTTAAAAATTGTGATGTTAGTTGGTCTTTTAATCAAGAATTAGATGACGAATCTGATATTATATTCATTGTATTTGATGATAAAGGAAAAATTCTTGATAAAGGAGTATTTTGAAAAAAATATTTATATAAATAATATAATAAAATGACTACAAGAATTTATACAATTCAATCAGGAATAACGCCGACAGGAATAGCTATTACACCAAATAGTAAATATGCTTATATAGCAAATAATAATAATTATGGTGTATTGAATCAAGATTCTGTTTCCGTTATTGATTTAAAAAAAAAAAAAGTTGTTAAAGTGATATATGATAAATCTTTTAATCAACCATATACTATAACAATAGATAAATTAGGATTATATGCTTATGTAACAAATTCAAATGCATCAACTATAACAATTATAAATATAAAAACTAATAGTGTGTCAGGAATTATAAATGGTTTAGATGGTCCATCAGGAATGGTTATTAAAAATGATAATTTAATAGCATATGTAAATAATTATGGTGGACCAGGTGGTTTAGGTAGTGGTAATGGAAAAACAATAAGTGTATTAAATCTTTTAGATAAAATAATAATAAACACAATACAAGTTGATTTAGCACCTGCAGGATTAGAATTATCTAAAAATAACAAAAAATTATATTGTTATAATTATGTTGATGGAAATCTAGGAACAGGAACAATAAATATTATAGATACAAATACAAATTTAATTACAAATACAATTAATGGATTTTCTGGACCATTTGATTTTAAAATATCACCAACTAATAATTTTGCTTATGTCACAAATTTTGGCAGTAACAATTTTACTCCTATTGGAACAACTGTATCAGTAGTTTGTTTGAATAAAAAAAAAATTATAAAAAATATTAATGTCGGAATTCAGCCTTCTGGAGTTGTATTTTCAAAAGATGGTTTATGTGCTTTTGTAGCTAATTATAACACATTATATATTAATAATATAAATTATACTGGACAAATACAAGGTGATGGAATAATTAATATTATAGATACTAAAAATCATTGTGTGTTAGGAGAAACAATCGTAGTTGGTCAGTCGCCAGCTAATATTGATATTACTCCTAATGGAAAAAAACTTGTTGTGACAAATTTTACTTCAAATTCTATTAAATTAATAAAAGTAAAAGATATTTTATATGATTCATGATATTGGTTTTACAAAAGTTTCGACAAAAGTTTCTATAAAATTTCATAATATATAATTATTTATAAATATCCAATACCTAACAAAAATTATTATACTTATTATTTTACAATGAATTATTGTAATTACATTGGATTTTATACAATAATAGAAAAAAGACCAATTAAGAGTAATGATGATTATTATGTAGAAAATTGGAAATTATCACTATTTTTATTAGATACAAATGTATATTATGAAGATGATGGAAATCCTATTGTATATAATGAAACATTTGCTTCATTAGATGAATCTCAAAATAAAATAGAAAATACAAAAAATTTAAAAATTGTGATGTTAGTTGGTCAATAAATCAAGAATTAGACATCGAATCTGATATTATATTCATTGTATTTGATGATAAAGGAAAAATTCTTGATATAGGAGTATTTTGAAAACAAGTGCTATAATATGAAAAAGTTAATGATTGATTTACGATGATAAATCAATTGATAATAGATTATTTTTATTATATGTCGCTTTTATATTATCTACATTATCTAATGTAATCACTTTTGGAGGATTACACTCAGAACAAGTATTACATGATACTGTACGTTGTGAATTATTCATATTTAAAATAGAGATACCACATTTAAATGTGCAAAGGTTTGTCCAGAGTGAATTTTTCTGCCACCAACTATCAAATCCTACTTGACAATTTTCGGCATAACATTTTTCCCATGTTATATTTGAACAGGGAACTTGAAATTCAAAACGAGGATCAGGTGGTGATCCAAATCCAATACCGTATCCAAGACAAGAATTATAATTACCATTTTCATCACAAACATTAACATTTTTAGCCTTACAGTTGTAAAATTTAACATTTGTTGCTTCACCACCAATTAAATTCCCAGAAACACTAAAACCAGTGCATTGTTTATCTTGTGGATTTATTGCTTTAATATTTGCCACAGTACAATCAGTAACAAGAACATCACTTGAATAAATTTCAATTCCAGTTGATTTTGCACCAGTATTTTTTCCAAAACCATCCAGCACATTATCAACACTACAATCTTTTATTAAAATAGGACCTTCACACACAAACATACTAAAACCATGTGCATCATCACAAGTGCCTATTATATTTTTAACTGAACAATTAATAATTTGTAATTTAACAGAAAAAAAAGGAGAAAACCCGATACAAGTATGTCCCTGAGTATTTGTATTACCATTAAAAAAAGTCTGCATATTCATAGCTTTACAACATTTCATTGAAGAAATAATTGATAGAAATTGACTATAACCGACAGCAGCTCCATCTAAATTTTTTACTTTATTAACTACACATTTACTTAATTTAGAATTTATTGATTCAGCAATTTCAAATCCTGAAAAAGAACCAACACGGACAGAAATATCACAAACTACACATTTAGATATTTTAATATTTTCACTAAATGATGTTTTAAATCCTGTTGGTGTAGTATATTTTACAATATTATTTGTATTAATATTTTTAACTATCAAACTTTTAAATAATACATGATTACATAATTCAGCATTAACTCCTGATAATCCCATACCAATAATTTTTCCATTTTTAATTTCTAAATTATTTGAACTAAATGCTTTAATTCCAATAGTTTCAAAATTATTAGGATTTATACATCTAAATGAAAAAGATTTTAAATCGAGTGTTACATTTTTAGATGATATACATATACCTATGGTATCTTTTATTGGATACCAGTCAATATTTCTGTCAAAACTATAAGTTCCTGATTTATTTAACAAAATACCTTCTGGAGGTATTTCACTAATAATAAATCCTACCTGTATTTTTTGCTCAACACATTTGGTACCTGTATCTAATTTTTTAATTAAAAAGCTATGTTTTTTTGGATTTATTTCAAATAAACGTGATAATTTATTTTTAATTTTTTCCATATTATTATATTAACTTCATATAATAATAATATTATATTTATATCTCCATCATAAATACTATAAAAGGTGTAATAAATATATATAAAAAATTTGATTAAATATAATTATATATTATTTTATAATTATATTATACCAAAATGAAAAAAATAACATATATCAATAATAAAGAATATACTTATGTTTTAAGTAATGATTATCGTAATGAATATGATAATAAATAAAAAGATTTATCCATATTCGAAGTGGAAGAATGGATACAATTACTTGAAATTAGTAAAATATTTGAAGAAGCAGCACGAAATTTGAATTATGAAACAGATGATAATTATAATAAAATTGATAAAAAACTAATAAAATCTTCTCAATATTTATATTATTCTCCATATTGCTATTATGAAGATTTTAATCACCTGTATTATAATACAGAAAAAATAGAAGATATACACAAAGTAGTATTTAGTTATGTAGAAAATTGTGAAAAAATAACATTAAATCATTTTAGAAACTGGATTATAGAAAATTATGAAAATTTTATACAACATAAGGAATATTTACAAAAAATAAATTGTTATAAATAAAACTTATTTTCCACATAAAATTAAGAAATCAAAAGAAATTATTTTAGATTATATAAAACAAATGAATATACTAATGTTTTAAGTAATGATTATTGTAGTGAAAATTATAATAAAGAAAAAGATTTATCCATTTTATTTTATAATATTAAATATTTTTATATCTATTTATACATATGGAATATAAATATACTAAATATAAAACAAAATATTTAGAATTAAAAGGTATTGATACAACAGAACAAATAGGTGCAGGAAAGCAGATTATGTTTATTATGTTTCCTGGTGCTGGAGATTCTAAAAAAGGATGGTCGTATTTATATGAAAAAAAAAAATTACTTAAGACAAATTTTATTAGTGAATTAAAAAAGATTGGCTTAATATATTTTTATGAACCATTATATAATAATATAAATTATTATGATGGAAGTAATCAATCTAAATATTTATATAATAAAAATATTGATTTTAACAAAGATAATTTAGATGTTATGAAAGAATGTGATAAAATTTATGAAAATATAAAAGATTTCAAAGGCAAATTTATACCAATAGGTCATAGTATCGGAACTTATTTTGTTTATTGTTTTGAACAAAAATATTCGTCAAAATGTCTATTTAGTGTAATTATTGATGGTTCTCCTATTGGACCAATCGAACAAACATTAAATGATGAAAAATATCTATATCCAAAAATTGATAAATATATTAAATATAACGATCAAATGATAAATAAATTAAAAGAAAAAGTATATGAAGGTGACAAGAATTCAGCAAAAAAATTATTTGCTATAACATTTTATAATATATTTTCATATAAAAAAATAACAAATAAAGCCAAAAAATTTAAAAAACCAGTAATTGGATTTTATAATATTGACATTAGAGATGATAATAGTAGTATAAGAAGATTAAAAGCTGATAGATTTTTTAATCTAAATAGAACAAAAGAAATCGAACATTTAAAGAAATATAATGATAATTATCAAGCTATAACTTTTATAAATAAAACTCATTATCCACATTTTATTGAGGAATCAAAAGAAATTATTTTAGATTATATAAAACAAATGATTGCTAAATATAAAAATTTAGCCTAGTTTTGCTGATCTAGACCCTGCAGCCATTATAATAGCACATTCGGGATTTCTTTTAATAATTTCTCCAAGTCTTGTGTCGTTGTTATTGGTATTTATTAAACCTCTTTCAACGAGTCTACAATCATTAGATTTTGCAGAATTGGCAGAATTTGTAGAGTTTCCTTTTCCAGTAAACATTTTTTGTTATATATTATTAATACATATTATATATTTATCAATTTTTTATTTATATATAAAAAAAATATTAAAATTTATTTCTAGAAAATGATTTAATAAGAATATCAACACCTCTATCTTGTAAAAGATTATCAGATTTTTTATTTTTGGAAGCATATTCATATATTCTTGGTGTAAATTGTCTATCATAAATATCTGTTTTAACTAGAGAATTTTTTTTTTGATAATCTTTTTGATAATCTTTTAGATAATCTTTTTGATAATCTTTTTGATAATCTTTTAGATAATCTTTTTGATAATCTTTTTGATAATCTTTTAGATAATCTTTTTGATAATCTTTTTGATAATCAAATAATCTGTGTGTATAGTATTTTCTACTTGATTCGCTATAATTTTTTAGTTTTGTTGTTTTATTATGGTTTCCTACTTGTTTTTTATATTTTGTATTATCTTGTTCTTTACATTCTGTATTATTATATTCTATATTTATTTCATATTTATTATTTGGAAATTCTTTACCTTTTTTTTTATTTTCTTCTAATAATTCATTATTTAACCAATACGAATTGATAAATTTGCAACTACTGTAATCATCAATAACGTTTAACATGCTATAATATATTATATATTATTATTTTTTTTAATTATCAATTTTTTTGAAAAAATTGATATAATATTATAATATGGTTAACATATTAGAAGATGAATATAACAATCTTTTCTAGATTATATTTATTGTATCTACTATTCAATATAAGTGGATGGATATATTTTGGATACTTGATATATTATACAAATAACATTACAACACAAACATGCAACAGAGTTATACAAAAGAACTAATAGATGCTATAAAAATACTGTTTGGTATTTCTATGGCTTTAACTAGCTTAAATATATTATCAGCCGTGAGTAGTCTATATAATTCTGAAGATGAAGTTATGATACAAAATTTTGTAAGTTTATTTTCAACTTCCTTTTTATTTTTATCAATAGCAGGAATAAACAGTTTAGTTATTTTTAGTATAACATCTGGAATGACTGATATTCGTTGCACTGATTCTAATTCTGAATTTGGAATAAAATTAGCTGTTTATGGCACAATTTGGATTACCTTTATTGAAATAATGATAATATTGATATTTTTACTATCTATTTTAGTAGATATTATTGTAAATGCTAAATTACATCTAATATGTATATCTTGCCTAAATATTATAAAAAATTATAGAGAAAGACGAATTGCGATAGAACCAACCATACCAAAATATGAAACGAATCACGCATGTATACCAATATCAAGCTTAAAAGAAAATAAAATATTATGTGCTATTTGTTATGACAGTAATATTAACTTATTATTAGAACCTTGTAATCATATATGCATTTGTAAATTATGCTACAATTCGTTATATACTCAACAGTGTCCTATATGTAAAACTAAAATATCAACTACTAAAGAAATTTATTTTGCAAATTATGATTCTTAATCTGCAAAATATAAAAATTTTTTTTATGTAATAATTTCTAAAATTAATTTTAAAAATATTCTTTTATATTATAGAGAGGTCAAATTTTAATGTACTTACCACAAAGGATTGTATGGTGTATCAACTTTAAGCCCAATTGCTCTACGTGTTTTTTCCTGCGCCAAATGACAATTCCATTCGTGAATATTATATTTGCCAGGACGCACTTGACTTTCCATAATTGACTGGATTTCATCAGGTGTCATTTGTCGGTCCAAGGCTTGACCTTGTTCTTGAATTTTCCAATCATAGCCATCAGGCTGAAAATCTTTCATATGAACTTTGCTATCGCCCAAATATTCCAGCAACATTCTTCGCCCATTACGGGTCTCCAAAATAAGAGCTGAATGAGCAACTGCTCCAGCAGCAAGGGGTGCGTGTTCCAATGGTCTTCTCGCCACTTTAACATTTACAACATCATTGGATGACAAAGAAACTTGTGGAGGTGGCTGGATAAATTTTCGCTGTGGGATGACAACAGGTGTCCAAATTTGGGGCTGAAGTTTTATTCCTCCATGACATGCAATGCTGTCTTGGTGGTTTTCGATATAAACCAGTTCATTTTTTTCCTGACTACAAGGTTCAACATGTTTTCCGCTCATGATCTGATTGCGCAAAATAATTTTGTAAAGGCGCTCTAATCTTTCGTAAATTGGGAAGGACTTTTTGATGGCTTCATAGCTAGATTCAATGAATAGCTTGAATACAGATGCAGGGCTATTCTCAGGAGGGGTTGTTCCATCCAATTCTTGAATTTGTATATTGGGCTTCAAAGGCGCTATATATATTCCTTGGTCGTCCTGTCCATATTCAATATTGGGAAATTGGAGATTCGCAATGAATGTTCGTCTCCCGTAGCGGACATGAGCTTCTCTCCATCCCGCTAATTTTTCCTTGTTATTCAAGGAAAACAGGTGAATAATATTGCGCAGACCAATGAATCCATCAAGTTTATCGGCTCTTATAGTGTGATGGAAGCCATCCTCAGCAGGAATTCTGGAAATTAGGAAATCATCAGTTCCAACTGAATAATAAGGTTTTCCACGCAAAATAACTCTTTCAAATCCTCTAAAAAAGAATTTGAAGAGATAATCGGCATAATACAGCACGTCATATGCGGGAGTTCCACGGATAGATTTTGGGAAAATCCAGCACTGGTTTGTCATGTAAAGTAATCCGTCCGTGGGTTCTTTACGGAGGTCAATTTCTACATTCAAAACATCTTTGAGGCAATCCTCTAATTCAGGGTCTCGTACAAAAACGTGCAGGTCATAACAAACTATGCCTACAGTATCAAAAAAGGAGTAGTCCGTATATTTAGCTCGGTGTGGCTCCTTATTTTTGATATGACCATCGGCATCTTTTTCTAACCACGGGAATGTGTAAGTGCATTTTGGAAACATCATGGTATAAATGTGGTGTGGAATGGAATATTGGTTTGTAATGACATGAAATATGTCATTCTCTTTAGCTATATCAGGTAAAGGATTATTGATGAAATAAGATAAGAAACCTTCCTTTTCAATCAAATCTGGGAATTTGCGCCTGATATTATCAAGGCGGTCAGTGTCAAAAAAATGACTTTTCAAATAGACTCGGTATTTATCAAGATCCATTTTATTATATAATCATTAGTTAATTTTTTTTTCAATTTTTTTTATAAATATATGAGCGTCGTCATTATGATTACTTAAAATAGCAATTGTTATATTTTTTCGTAAATAAGTCTCTAAACAACCGCTAGAAGTTTGTAAAAAACCCCAATATCTTAATTTATTTTTCCAATATATCTCCAGTTGATTTTCTACAATAAATTTTTTAATTTTTTGATTTGTGTTAAATAATCTATTGATCCAAATACCAAATTTACACAGATCTTTGGTAGACAACCAATAACTAGATGCTGGACTACCATTTACATATTTAGTTAAATCATCTGTTGCTGTTGGAAAAACAGCATTATATTTTGGTTTATGAATACTAAAACTTTTTAATTTTATCTTATTTATAATGTATTTATCCAATATTTCATTATAAGATAAATTTGTTTTATTTTTTGTGTTGTAATAATATTTTAAACTTAAAGCTACTAACACAATAGCCAAATTACTATAATTGTATTCTCCTATTTGTTTTTTATCTAAAACATCTGTATCAGCAAAAATTAAAAAATCTTCTGGTTCAATTGGATTAGGATATTCTTTTTTATTTTTTTTATTATTAAAGCAAATAATTAGTTTATCATGATAATTATGAAGAATATCTTTTAATCCTGCTTCATGTTTTATACATTGTAATATAGAAACATTTTTTAGTCTATTTTTAACATCATTTGATAATTTATTTAGGACAGATTTATCTAATTTTATAGACATATTTAGTTCCTCATCATTTATAATATTATCATTATATAATAGTGCCAACATTATATTTGTAAATAATTTTGAAATAGAATGGATTGGATATACTTTATTAGAATTTTTGTTAATTTTTTTACCATCTAAATCTAATGAATAACTAACAGATAATTTATTATCAAATATTATTTTGTCTAAAGTTTCCTTATTCATATTGTATAATAAAGAAAATAAATTTAATTTTATGAAACACTAAAAAGTTGATTTATATATTTAATTATATAAATCAAGGAAACCTATCCAAAATATGGCTACTGTTGAAAATTACAATTGTATTATATGTGCGAACACACTTCGTTGTCCTGTAAAGCTTAAAATATTTGATTCTACAGACGAACATCAGTGTTGGAATAATAATAGATTATGCTTACGATGTGCTAGAAAATATTTACAAATGAATGATAAAAAGAGTAAAAAAACTGGAATATTAAAGAAATGTCCTTTCTGTATGGCAGAAGAAACAGCTAGAAATATTAAATTTTTACATGCTAAAATAACCTATAAAAAAGATAAAGTGTTGTATCAAAAAATTAATGCACTAATTTCTAATGGCACCTTGGAAAAAATGGAATGTGAATGTGGAGAAGTATTTGATGATGAATATGAAATGGAATATCATTTCAAAAATGATTGTAAAAAATCAAATATATCTTGTCATCAATGTCATATGAAATTGTTAAGAGAAGAATTACAAGACCATATACAAAAAGATTGTGTGCGTTGTAAATGTGGTAAATTTATGCCTAGAAAATGGTATAATTATCATATAACAAAAGAATGCAATTAATTTTTGTTAAATATTTTGATTATTAGGAACTAAATTATTTTGATTATTAGGAACTAAATTATTATCATATTGTGCTGGATAAGCAAGATTTATAATAGTTCCATTTACTATATTACATTGTTCTAGTGTTTGATTACTTTTCAATTCTACACCATTTAAGATTATTAATTGTTTACGAATAGGTATGCCTCTTGTTTCTAAAATATATTTTTTTATATCCATAATAGTAATAAATAAGTTTAGATTTAGATCTAAAGTATAATTGTATAATGTTCTAATTGTAAATATTGGATTCATTTTATTTTTATATAAATATATATATTTATGAATATAAATCAATTTTTTTATTATGTAATGTTATAAATGGACTATGAAAGAAAGTACATAAAATATAAGTTAAAATATTTAGAATTAAAAGATGCAAAAGAAAATCAAACTGGCGGAGGTAAAAAATTAAAAAAAACAAAAAAAAGTAAAAATAAATTAAATTTAGATATGGATTCACTATTACAATTAGAGGGTTTTCAATCTTTAATTATTGCTAGAGATAATGAGATAATATTTGAGTATGGAAATATAAATTATAATCATGGAATTTTAGCATCATGTAGAAAAAGTATTTTAGGTATATTATATGGAATGTATCCTATAGATTTGGATAAAACATTAGAAGAATTAGGAATAGATGATAAATTAGGTTTATCAGATACTGAAAAAACAGCAACTATAAGAGATCTATTGATGACAAGATCTGGTATTTATCATCCAGCATCAAATGAAGGCGATGATAAAAATAAACCAGAACGACACAGTAAAAAACCAGGTGAATATTTTACCTATAATAATTGGGATTTTAATGCGCTTGGAACTATTTTTGTCCAAGAAACAGGTATAAATATACATGATGCTTTAGATAATTTGGGTAAGCAAATTGGTTTTGAAGATTTTGATTTGGACTATAATAAGGAAAAATATAATGAAGTAATAAAAAAAACTACCCCATCTATACATCCACCATATCATATGTATATATCAGCAAGAGATATGCTTAAAATTGGTTATTTAATGTTAAATCATGGTAAATATAATGATAAACAAGTAGTTCCTAAAGAATGGATAAAAGAAATGACTTCATTACATACAACAAAAAAAAATAGTAATGGTAAATTAACTGGTTATGGATATATGTGGTGGGTTTTTGATGAAAATAAGGATCATCCCTTATATAAAGCTTACATGGCACAAGGTGTAGGTGGCCAAGGTATTATAGTGATACCAAAATATAATATGATAATAGTTACAAAAAATTTTGAACCAAGAATTCCTTTATTAGAAAAAATATTCAAAATAAAATTAAGAGAATAAATTTTTATAATATTATATTATAAATGGACTATGAAGAAAAGTACATAAAATATAAGTTAAAATATTTAGAATTAAAAGATGCAAATGAAAATCAAACTGGCGGAGGTAAATTAAAAAATAATTGTTTTATAGATAAATCTTTATTTTATACACATTTTGATATAAAAAATAGAGATAAAAGATTAAAAGATTTTAAGGATATATATATATTAGATTAAAAAATCATTTAGAACCAAAAGAAAAAGCTATTATAAATAAAAGAAAAATGAATAAATACATAAATATGCATAAAAAAGAAAATATACCTTTAATAAAAAAATTA
>Ga0194133_10006346_pt1 | contig 14572 bp, 15 predicted proteins | sample TA2KigOf40mmetaG_FD_155448 | JGI IMG/M metagenome (GOLD analysis project Ga0194133, IMG submission 155448) | Freshwater microbial communities from Lake Tanganyika, Tanzania - TA2015055 Kigoma Offshore 40m | ecosystem: Environmental > Aquatic > Freshwater > Lake | place: Tanzania: Lake...
AGAGCAGGTCGATGAAATGGCTGAAGAGGGTGTAGAGGCTTCCCCCGTCCATCGTGCGGGTGCCTTTCCATCCTTGATAGTAGTCCCGGTTCCGGTTCCAAAAGCAGTTGACCTGACAGCTGAGAATACGGCCAAGGCGGCCCTGATCCAGCCACTCCTTCACTTGGCGCACGGAGGGATTGAAACGGTTCTGTTTCACAATGAAAAGACGGCGGTTGGCCTGTTCCGCCGCCTTGATCATCTCCCCGCAGTCCCGGCTGCTCAGGGCCATGGGTTTTTCGCAGAGCACATGGTAACCGGCTTGGAGCGCAACAATGGTTTGGGTGGCATGCAGGGCGTTAGGCGTGCAAATGGACACAACATCAATGAAGGATTTTTCTAATGCCATCATCTCGTCTAATTTTTCGTAACGATGCGCTGAATATCTGACGGCAAGTTTTTCAGCAGATTTTAAATCACAGTCGCATGCGGCTACCAATTGACCATAATTATTTATATACTCAGCGTGTCGATAAGCAATACGACCACATCCGACAAGCGCAAATTTTATTTTTTTATTCATTTTAGGCTTTTAGACTTTCTTCATGATATTCTTTACAATTTCAACCGTGCGCGAGGGCATTTTTACCCAAATTGGAAGTCTCACTAGCCGATCTGCCAGTTTGTTCGTTACTAGTAGTTCCCCACTTATCCGCGCCACTTTGCGGCCAAAAGGTGCACGGTGAAGCGGAACATAATGAAACACGCAACATATATTTTGTTTTTTTACTTTATCAATAAAATTTTTACGATCGTCAGAATTTCTTAACAACAAATAGTACATATGTGCGTTATGGGCACAGTATTTCGGGATGATCGGTCTACGTAGACGTCCTGAGGCTTCTAACTCGGAAAAGGTATCATGGTACTTTTTCCAAATTGCCAATCTTTTAGCAGTAATGGCTTCGGCTTTTTCCAGTTGCGCCCAGAGAAATGCTGCTGTTAATTCTCCTGGTAAGAACGATGAGCCGACATCTCTCCAAGTGTACTTGTCTACTTTGCCTTCAAGAAACCGGCTGCGATCTGTGCCTTTTTGCCAAATGATTTCCGCCCTTTTGATAAATTTTGGGTTGTTAACCAACAGGGCTCCACCTTCTCCCGAAATGATATTTTTGGTTTCATGAAAACTTAAGGCTCCAAAATCGCCTATGGTGCCAAGCTCTCGGCCTTTGTAGGTGGCTTTTACGCCATGGGCAGCGTCCTCAATGACCAACAGTCCGTGCCTTTGGGCTATTTTTAAAATTGTGTCCATCTCGCATCCCACCCCGGCATAATGGACCGGAACGATGGCCTTGGTCTTCCTGGTGATGGCTTTTTCGATGAGGTTTTCATCAATGTTTAAGGTATCGGGTCGAATATCCACAAAGACCGGTATACCCCCCCGCAACACAAAGGCATTCGCTGTAGAGACAAAGGTGTAGGAGGGCACGATGACCTCGTCGCCCGGTTTGATATCCGCCAAGATGGCCGCCATTTCCAGTGCCGATGTGCAGGAATGCGTGAGAAACGCTTTTTTAGTCCCCAGATTTTTTTCCAACCAGTGCTGGCACTTTCGGGTAAAAAAGCCATCCCCCGCAAGTTGGGCCCTCTGGTGGGCCTGCCGAATGTAGTGGACTTCTTTTCCGGTAAGGTACGGGCGGTTAAATGGAATGTGGCTAGCTTTCATCGAATTTGACAAATCATCGGTGAAACCCCACCTGCAGTTGGATGAACCGGAAACATGCGCCCTCATACATTCGAAGCGCAGCCACAGAAAGCCGCTGAGTCACGGCCTTGATTGCTCCCGCGCCATGCCGGCGGAACCAGTCTTCCGCTCCGCGGAGCAGATCCCTCCCCAGCGCACGCCCCCTCGCCCGCAGAGATACGGCAATCAGGCCCATCCCTCCTCCGCGTAATGGCATCGGCACGATTGCCCGCTTCCTCGGCGTGATCAGGGCTTCGAGTTTTGATTCGTCGAGATTAAGCGTATCCGGCCGGATGTCACAAAAACCCGGCCGCGCCCCGCGCAAAACAAACGCATTCGCCGCTGAGACAAAAGTGAACGCCGGCACGATCACCTCATCCCCCGGCCCGATCTCCAGCAAAATCGCCGCCATCTCCAACGCATGCGTGCACGAAGTTGTCACCAGCGCCCGCCGCACCCCCACCACCTCCTCCAAAAGCCCATGGCACTTCTTGCAAAAAGTCTGGTCCCCGGCCACTTGGCCGATACCGATGGTCTCGTGAATATAGGCATGCTCCCGCCCCTGCAGCGAAGAGCGATTGAAGGTGATCATCTTTGAGGCGTCAAGAGTTCGAACCAGCGGTGGAACCAAACCTTCACGTCGGCCACCTTGAAGCCACAACTCTCGTATAGGCGCAGGGCGGGAACATTGGTTCCTTGGGTGACAACTCGCACACGCTTGGCTCCGTGCGACCGACACCACCCCACGGCGTTGTCCACTAAGCAGTGCCCCAAACCACGGCCCCTGGCCGCCGGACTCACGGCCACCAATCCGATACGCCCAGCCTCATTGCCATCTATATCGGCCGTGGCGTAGCCCGCCGCACCTTGATTCCCATCGGCTGCAGTCGAGGCAAAGACCTTGTGCTCACGGAAGTTGCGCGCAATCCACAGCGCGTAAAGATCTGCCGCTTTTTGCCGGTCGAAGTTAGTATCCTTGAAGAAGCGGGTGTCTTTATGCGCCGTCCGGGCCAACCGCTCCATAGAGGGCAAATCTTCCAGCCTTGCCTCTCGGCATTCGCCCTTACCTTGAGTAGGAGCGACGACGGAGGACACGTTAGCCTCCATATCGACTCGGACATCAACAAAGCGAAATCCGCTGCTCCATGCTGCTTGGAGGGTCTCAGCGCTTGTTCCGTCGGCCGCGAAATAGAGGCATCTGACTTTATGCTCCTCACACCACCGCATCGCCTCCTGCGCGGCTGCCTCGGTTAGTTCGTTTCCGTTGATTCGTGCGACCGGAAAGCCCCAATGCTCCGAATCCCAAGCCAGCAACGTACAGAGGTCGCCCATTGATCGAGCCTTACCCGTTGGTGACGGTCATTCCGACTTCTTCAGCCACGATAAAAGCTGGCCTTCCTTTGATTCCCTCGAAGGCCTTGCCGACATAAAGACCGACTACCCCGACGATGAAAATGATCAAGCCGGCCAGAATCCACAGCGAAACAATCAGGCTGGCGTAGCCGAGCACGGCAACCTTTCCCTCCAAGGCCAACACCGCCGTGTAAGCGGCAAATGCAAACCCTATCGAGGAAACGACGAATCCTGTTCCGACCACGATGCGGAGTGGTTTGTCCGAGTAGGCCAGACAGATATCCATTGCGAGGTTCAGCAGTTTACGCAGGCTATAGCTGGTCTCTCCGGCTTCACGGCCGGCATGCTCGACATCGACGGTCGTGGCGCGAAATCCCACCCACTGCACCATCGTGGGAAAAAAACGTATCGCTTCCGGCATGGCTTTGATGGCCGCGACCACTTTGTCGGAGTAGACGCCGAAATTGGCGATGGCTGGATCCAGCTTCACCCCGGTGAGCCAACTGAGGACCCCATAGAACATTTTTGAACTCGTCCGCTTGAACCATCCGTCACGACGCACGGCCCGTCGGGCCAGAACCACGTCATAGCCTTCCTCGGCCTTTTCCAACAGCTTGCGAATTTCCGAGGGGCGATCCTGCAGATCGCAGTCCATGACAATGATCCGTCGGCCACGCGCACGGGAGAGACCCGCCGAAATGGCGTAGTGCTGGCCGAAGTTGCGGCTCAGCTTGATGCCCCGAACCTCGGGACAAGACTCGCAAGATTTTCTGATTTCGTTCCAGCTTTCATCGGGAGAACCGTCTTCGACCAAGATAAGCTCGTAGCTCTTTCCGAGCGCGCCAAGCGCATCGCTCAGTTGGCGCACCAATTCGGATACGAGACCGGCAGAGCGATAAACGGGGCTGACCACAGAAATGGCGGGCGGCTTCATAAGAATAGTGTTGGGGGCTTCAGTTCTTTCGGGCTGCGCACAACAAGCTGGAGCCTGCAGGAAACGTTTTGCGCCGCGAAAGCATCTTCAGTTCCCACCGATTCGACACATGGGCAATGGGCGCGATTGCCGCAGGCAGCGAATGGTCGGACCGCATGGATTTGACCGCGACACTCGTAGCCTTTGCACCGCGTAACCGGTAGGGAATCGCCCGAAACAAGAAGACCGGAAGCAGTAACCATGCGAAGATGCTCGTCATGAATTGAATTTGCAGACCCGCGTCTTGGAGAACTTTGGACAAAGCTCGGCAAGTATATCGCCGGAAATGCCCGGCATCCACATCCTCATGCGACCACAGAAAATTGTAAGCAGGGACCGTGAGATAGAGCATTCCCCCCGGTTCCAGCAAATCCCGTAAATGGCGTAAAAAACCAAGATCATCCTCAATATGCTCCACCACATCAAAAACCCCGACCGCCGGCAAGCTACCATGCTTAAACCCCGCTGAATGCGTCGTCCCGCAAACCACATGCTCCAATCCCCGCTTCTTCGCATTCCTCGCCCCGCTCGGCCCCGGCTCTAGGAGCACCACGTCCCAACCCGCATCCATCAATCCCTTCGCCACAAATCCATTTCCACCCCCCACATCAAAAATCGGCCCCTTCCCCTTCGGCGGAAAATTCCGCACCAACTCCCGAATGCAATCATTTCGATGCCGAAACCAAAACGACTGGTCCTCGATCTCGAAACACTGGTCGTTGCCTTCGTCCGGATACGAAACCGGCTCTTTGGCTGAAGCAAACCAGATGCCGTTGTCAGCAAGCCTCAAACCTGTAACCTGCCTTGTAAAATTCAAATCTACTTTGTTACGCAATCTTTGCTATGCGCACACTTTTGTTTTTTCCCAGAAGAAACTGTAAGCCTTGCAAACATCCCAAACAAAGCAATAAATAAGCTGCAATGTTATAAGCGGGAATGGGTGGATAGTAAAGCACAAATCCGAGAGCACTTAAATAAATCGCCACTACCCAAAGCCCTTGACGGGTAAGCAATAAAAATAACAAAACAAATCCACCAAGACCCGCGCTGAGCCAAGTGAGCAATGGACGATCAACAATATAACCAACAGAAAATACCTGCAGTGAATTTAAGATTGCGTTTCGGAGCAATAACAAAGGGTTTGATTTAGCAATTTTGAAGTACCGCATTTTTAACGAGTTTAAATACGCATTGCGCAATTTTGGATTGTTATAATTTCCGCTAATTGCATCCGTGTCAATATATACACCTGATATTTTATTGAAATAATCGTAAGCTTCATTGTCCGATAAAGATTTTACGCCGACATTATTAGGATAAGCCCCAATTCCCACATAAATGGTATGCCAGGGACCGCTTGATGATACGGATCTCAACGAAATAAACCCTGCAAGGAAAAATAAGAACATTGTAGAGACTACTATTTTTCTTTTTATATTTTTTTGGTAATAGATTGCTAAAAGGAAAAAAAATATTGCCAGAAAAATCGGTGTTGGACGAATCAGCAATGCAAATACTAATAATGGGCATGCCATTACGCCTGTCCATAAACTCCAATTAGGTTTCAGAATTAATAAGGCGTAAAAGAAAGACGGTACAAAAAGCCAAAAATAATAGAAGGGAAATGTGACAAAATGAATTATTAAGGGGTTTGCAGCGTAAAAAACTATAAAACTGTAAATTTTCCACTTTGAATCTAAAATAAAAAGAGTAAAAAAAAGGCAAGTTAATGAGTGTATTCCGATCTGTAAATAAACTGCGCCTTTTAAATCACCCGTGTGTGGAAACAGGTGCCGTGCAAATAAAGCTATTAGCACATAACCGTAATTATTGACCGTATTCTCTTTTAAATCATTGGTACGTTGGTGTTTGTATTCCCAGTATGAATTTTCATTTAAACTTTTTACTTTCCCGAAATCTGAAGGGCTTATTCGCCAATCAAAAAACCTATCAAAATTTGCAGCTCCGGAGAAGTAAGGAAATGTCCAGTTAACACCTTGCGTTTTTTTGTTTGCGAAAAAAATTGTGCTTAGAGCAATGGCTAGTACGGCTATTAATGCAATTTTAGCTTTTTTTATGCACTTTTTCACGTTTAGAATTTATAAAATGCACTTACTTGTTCGTAAATTTTTCGTTCGGAAGGATATTCATCATGTTCTTTTCGGGGTCTCGCAATGTAACCCTGCAAATCTGCTTGTTGCCATTTCATCTTCTTCAAAAAGTACGTTAGCCCTGCCAGATTTAGTCGCACTTTTGATTTAACTTCCCCCATCGCCGCACATACCTCCTTGATCCCACGAATGCTGCTGATTCCACCAACGTAGCAAACTTCCGCGTGCTCGGCCGACCATGATGCCGACGGTTCAAGCTCATCCATTACCGGGAAGTTGCTTATGTCGGTTGTTGTCGGGTTAATTTGTAGAAACTTGTCACGGATTGCGGGAGTGGCTCCGATCACGCCATCAAGTTTTCTGCAGGCCCACCTTTCATAAGCGGCAAAGATTTTCGCAATCAGCCAAAGGCTGGGCTTGTTTAGATACGGTTTACTTAGCATTTGTTTCGGGACATCTTCGTGCGAATCAAATATCACCCGATGCCCCAAGCGCTTGAGCTTCAGGCCAATGGAGATGAGTTCGGGATCGTGCAGGTGGTAGAGATCGGCTTGCAATGCTGCCGCCTTAGCAAACACCCTCTTCGGGGCATTGTGAATGCGATCAAGGCGGTTTTAGGACGTTCCCACATCAAGAATTTGAATTCCGTTTTTTAACTCATCTCCCTCGCCATCGGCAACGATAAGCGTGACTTCGTACCCTTGCCAGGCCAACGAACTACACATCTTGTGGAAAATACGCGTATCATGGCGCGGATCTGAGGTCAAGTGACTAATCTGGATCTTTTTTTCTCTCAGCTGAGGAGTCCTTCATAAACACCAAGCAATATCTTTGCCTCGTTGTCCCAACGCAAATCCTTTACACGATCAGTTAAGCCCAAGCGCATTTGCCTCGCGCTAGATGCATCTAACTGGCAAAGAAATTCTCTAAGTGCCGTAGCGTTTGGTGGGATGACCCATCCAGCCTGATGATCATGGACAATTTTTGCCTGGTCCGGAAGATTCGAAGCAAGCACCGGGAGACCGGAAACTACACACTCAAAAAGTTTATTTGGTAAACAATATCTATAACTTAAACATGAGTCTTCGATCAAAGATAAACCAACATCAGCTCCACGCGCATAGGCGATGACTTCATCAGGCACCACCGGTGGCTGGTAACGAATACGATGGCACCTCTGCGCATAGCTTTTGACTTGCCCCAGCAAAGGCCCCGAACCCATAAACAAAACATGATGCTTCACTTCTTGGCTTGAAAAGCCTTCCAAGATTGTTTCGACACCTCGTCCCTTTCCAATGCCACCCAAGTACAGGAATAAGAGCGCCTGATCTGGAACCCCTAGGTGAGTACGCAGGGGTCGCGCTGGAACGTTGGAATCAATATTTCGGGGAATATTTCGTACCATACTTATGGGGGTGGACGGGTAGCGCTGCGCATACCAATCCCGTATCGATGGACTCACCGTAATCAAGTGATCCACAAATGGGATTAACTGTTTTTCTTGCCATTGTGACAATTTCTTACGTATCCCTTTCATACCATTTCTTTCAGTCTCCAGTTCGTGGGCATCATAAATCAGCCTAGCACCAGTTAATTTTTTAATCTTAACCGCAATCGGCAGTGGCTCCAAATCATGGCAATGAATAACCTGAATTGGTAAGTGTCTGTAGGCTTTAATTAATCGATACCGCCACTCAAAATACTTTATGGCTTGGCTCAAAAGATTTTTGGGTAGTGGGCGGCTTGTTAGGCGGAATCTTCTGATATCAATTCCTTTGAAGCTTTCCAGCTCGGTGTATCCCTTTTCATGAAAGCCAGCGATGGCAACTCGTCGATCCGGGAAATAGCTTTGAATCGAAAGGGTTTCTTTCAAAACCCGCGAATCATAGCTGACTGCGTTTCGGACGATATGGAGTATTCCAGTCATGTAATTTTTTTATGAGAATCGCTTTAATTTTAAGCTGAGCGCGCAACACCAGCAATCACCCGCTTTTTACGAAGTTTAATTACCCCACGCCCTTTAAGCCCGAGCGCAACCAGTGTGAGACTTGCCATAATCAAACCCGTTATATTCACAATGTAACCACTTAAACCCGTTCCGGATAAATCCATAATGTGCAGCAAAGCCCATACAAAAATAGCCAGAGTGAGTGGAGACAGCGGCAGGCGAAAAATCAGAATATTAATCGCATATACAACATAGCCTACAAAAAATGGAGGGATAATAATTCCCAAATACCCGAAGTTGGCATACATTTCTCCCCAAAAGAATGTCGGCATACTACCAACGATGCCGCGCGATTCAAGTTCAGGGTGCACTAAATTCATTACCTCCACTGTTAAGCGATACGGCTCCCATGGAAAGATTTTGCCAGGATTAGGAAATGAGCTGCCATATAAATAGTTTACTTGATGAGGGAAAATTTCCAAATAATGATACAGTCCATTCATTTGCCCCGTAGTAATCCTTGAAAAACCACTTTGAATACCAGCCCAGATGGTCGGCGATCCCATAAAATACACATACATCAGACCAATGATAACCATTCCGAAAGGTGCCAATGCCGCAATCATCTTGGCGGATAGGCGACCACTCTTGAACACGATAATATAAATAATGGAGAGTGATATAAAGTACGAGAAAAAAGGCCCTTTTTCTATTGCCATAAGCATACTGAAAGAAGCAACCACAAAACTTACAAAAAAGATAAAAAATGATATTCGTTTACGACAAATCAGCCAATTCGCAAATAATCCGCATGATGCAACAGATAAAAAATCACGCATAAATAGGCGGTACCAGTGATATTTTCCTTCAAAAGCGTTACCCATGGCTGACCGCAATGCTTTTGATGAGATATCAGAATCCAGAAAGCCAAGCGCAGTTAAAATCGCCAAATTATTAATACCAACCTTCGCCACATAAAAAACCAAGACAGCGATAGATACGCCAAAAAGAGCATAAAGAATTAACAGCTCGCTTATGGAGCCTGAGGAAATTGATTTATGAAAAGAATTAAATTGGTTTGATAAATGCAGTGGGCCCATTATTTTCCGCGCTGTAATATATCCCGTCAGAATCATGGTGATGGTATAGCAATTCCAAAAAAACATCTTCCAAATAATGGCGCGATCTTGGATAAACTGGCTTCGATAATCATCGAGATAAAAAAAGAGTGTCGGAAAACCAATATATTGATAGAGCAACATTGATGCCAGCAACACACCCGGAATACTTATGGTTAACAGTCGAATACCAGAGAGACGCAAAAGAACCATCCAAACCGTAGGTATTATTAAAAATAAACCTATAAAGAGAGAGGCCTCAATCACATTTGATCTTGATGTAAGTTGCTCGGGTCCCAAAACTTTTTAACAAGCTTTTAGTTAGCGTTTAGTACTCCTAAATAAGCATGTTTTAGATTATTGTTTTGCAGATAAGAATTGTGCCATAATAAGCAAAAACAACCTTTCACGAGATGACATTTATTTTTTAGTTTTTCAAATTCTTTTCTTGCTTTTCCTTGTGTTCCAAGTCCCATATAAGCTTCTTTAATAACCGAGCATTCCATTGCAATCAAAGAGCAGAAACGGCTCTTGGATTCTGAATCAAATGCGGGATAATTCGTAACAGGTTTCTCATGGAAACCCAGGATGGTCTGCGTAACTGAAAGCTGTATTTTGCCGGAAATTTTTGCCTTAAGACTGTCCAATTTATATGGGGGGCGGCAGTGCGGACTAGATTATTGATTAGGTTTAGTTAAATAAGAAAGCCTATGGTTAGATCGACCAGGTATAACAATTGTATAATTTAAGTACTTTGGAGAAATAAATTTCCAAAAAAAACTGAAAAAAATTCTTGAAAAATCATACTTGTAGAGAAACGGCAACCTAGATAGTCCTTTCATGTAATATAATTTAGCCCCCGAATGTTGAAAAACAGAGATTATAAAATTAATCTCTTCCTGAGTTTTCATTTTCCAGCCTGCTTTTGCTTCAATTCTCCCGGAAAAATCTGTTAGCTCAAAAATGATTATTTCCATTCACGGTTAATAGATCCTGATACTCACTAAGAAGTTTAACTATTTTATTAATATCAAATAGTGCCGTATCAATGACTCTACTTCCAACAAACAATATGAGATCATATTTCTCGTTTTTGCAAACATCAGGCACCCGAGAGCAGTCGTCTACAGAGAATTGTACATTAAATTCAGAGACATCGAAGCTAATGTTTCTTGCCGTTTCTATAAATTTTTTTTTAATATCTATACCTAACGCACGGCAATTATTTAATCCATACCAGTGCACATACTCACCTTCACCACAACCAATATCTAATACATTTATTTTTTTATTTGCAATGAATGATGCAAAAACCTCAGCTTGCCTATATTTTGCTTTTTTAGTTGAATTTTTATTTTCCTTGCTATTCAATTTCATTGTTAGCAGCCCTTCTTAAACACGAATCATAATAAAACTTGACTGATTTGATTTTATTATTGATAAACAAAACCTTAATAATTTTCTTAAATCTTTTAACAAAATTATACTTCCAATGATTTGGATGAGTAAGTATTATCGCCCGACTGATCTTTCTTTTCACAATATCACCTGGGGTAAGCTCATATCTCCAGCCGTCATTAATTTCAATAGGCACATCGGACAAGTAAGCGTCCCATTCGCCCAAGTATTGATGGTCATATGCTTCCAAATCAATACCAAGGTATTTTGAAATTTTTATCTTACAATCTTTTTGCAAGTTGAAAAATATATAATTATTTGGGGTATTTAATAATCTATTTTCAGGTGCGCCATGCGCAGCTATGGTTCTACATTCGACATCATAATCCATCCGGAATCTATTAATTTCATCTTTCATTCTATCAATGTATATCAATTTAAATTTTTCATCGTTAATATTAGCATTTAATAGATAATCTGATTTGTACATGTCAGCAAGCGTCTCGTAATGCAACGAAATTTCGTGACCCATTTTTTTAAGCTTATTTATCACATCTTTTTCTTTTGTAGAATGTCTAAAATAATATGTTGACTTTACACCAAGCTGGCGTTCAATCTCGGCCATAGCAACGGTTGCTGGGGATGAGTAATCAACATCATGTCGCAAGCAGATTATGTTTTCTTTTTTTTCGCCTATGATATTTAGGCTTTCATTAACTGAAACAAGCTGATAGCCAGCGGTGAGCAAGTGCCTTAGATCTTTTTTATAGTTTTTTAAACGATTGTTAAGTATGTAAGCTCTAAGGTATAGCAATTTATTGTTTTTCATTTGTATCGCCAAATTTTTTTTTACTATAACCAATAAACGTTAGATTTCTGCTCAATTTTATTTTTTTCGCTATAAAGCTAATTAACGCATTTAACACCCATGGGAAATTAGCTTGATATCGGAACGCAAATAAAACCTGTGTAACTAATATACTTTTTAAATTATCTGGGTTCCAATTGAACCAACCACTTTCTGACCACTGTGAAGTAAGGTTAGTTGAGCCCCAATAAATAGCCACGCCATCAGCCATTAAAAGATTTTTGATTTTATTCCAAACATCGATAAATTCACTAATATCATCTGTATTTAAGGGAGAAAAACCTTTTACCAGCACTATATCAAACATGTTTTTTTTTGGCTCAGATAGAAGATCGGCAACAAACGCATTTGTTACACCGATTTCCTTAGCTTTTTTGATTGCTTCTCCTGATAAATCAACTGCAATTACTTCATGGCCCATCATTTGAAGCATCAAACTATACTCGCCAGTACCACATCCAAGATCGAGGATTTTAAGCTTTTTTCTTCCCATATTGGTTGATCTTAAAATATATTCAAATTGCTTATTAAAATGTGGGCCTGGCTTCAGGCGAACGAGACTATATTTTTTATCGTACATTTTAGTTTTTTGGCATTGATCTAACTTCATCTTTAACTCGATTTTTGATTTGAATGGTTATTTTCAATCACTTTCTCGTATATTTTTTTCGATTGATTATTTGGTAGATAGGAATTATGCCATAGGATTGTAAATTTTCCGTTTATTCTTTTGCATGTCTTAATGAATTTTAGTATTGTATTTATTGCATCAAAGGAGTATCCCTGGTTCATATAAAGTGGGTCTATAACTGAACATTCCATTACGATTAAAGGAATAATTTTTGTTTTTAGTATTTTATTACTGACCGCCGAAAAAGCAGTATAAGTAAAACAGGTTCCTGATCTGAATCCGGGACTATCCGCATAGGTAATAGTCGTGTCGTAGTCCAAACCTGCATTAGCAACAGCTTCAAACGTCGTTTGACTATCCCAACGCAGTATGTGCATTCGCCCGCCCCATCGTTCCTGTTCGATCCCTTCTTCAGCGCAAACGCGTTTTAGCCGATCTGCTTCCCGCTTTAACGCAGCGGCGTCGCGAAAGGTGTTGTAGCTTGGGTGGAGACCAATTTCATGCCCTCGCCTGTGAATCCGTCGAAGCAAATCGCGCATCACTGGGTGTTCTATTTCGTAATCGGCGTCTTTACTTGGGTGTGTTCTTCCACAAATGAAATAAAACGCACTCTGTAGGCCGTTTGCTTCTGAAATATCCATCAGCCAATCGAAGGTATTGTACGGATCAGCTTCAATTAAGCGGTCTCGGGTCGCGAGTTTGACATAAGGCGCGGTGATGAATGCCCTAGGGTCGCGTCGCTTGAGGATATGTCCAGCCATCATCCGTACAATGGTTTTCCAAGGTTTAAATGCATACAAGCTCGGCTGATCTACATCATGTGACACCCGCATCTGATACTCATGCCTCTTCAACTTAATCCCCGACCACTGCCGCTGAATCACTTGCCCCAAAACATGCAGCCAATCATCCACCACCGGGCGGTCCAGGTAACCGTGCTTGTAAGCATGAGATGAGCTGGCAGGAAAGCGCTCGTGGCTATCTAGATCCGTTCGTCCAATCTCCTCGACTCGAGCCAGCATCCAGTAGGTCAGGCCCAAGACATCGTAGTGCACGACGTAGCCATTGCTGTTCCTCTCAATCAAAGGTCGCGGCAGACTGGCAACACCCGGCGCCGGTAGCGGATCCCCGAGCACGGAGGTCCAACCTTCCGCCGCCGCATGCCACCTCGTGAAGGGCAAGTCGGGACGGGCCTCGAGGAAACATTCTAGGGTCGCGTCGCAGCTTATACACCCCTCATTGCCATTCAGGCGCAGTTCCAGACCGCGTGGAACATCACGCAGACTCCACGAATGACCGAAGCGCTCTGCGAGGACGATCTCCAACCAACGGAGAGCCTCGTTCGAGAGCCTGGGGCGAGATATCAGGCAGACCTTCCCATTAGCGTGCTCACGCTATTTTTTATCCTGAGGAGAGGTGAAGGCGTTTTTGTCACGCAAAAATACGGAGTCTGCCCGGCACCAAAAGCACGGAAAAAGCGCTCCACGGGTTCGAGCACCGAGCCCTCAAAGTCGAAATCCAGCCCTCTCGCTGCCGCCGACCGGATGGCCTCAAGCATGCAAAGACTCGTCGCGCCGCTGCTCCGCAACTGCGGGTCGCCGCCGCCTGCAAGGTAATAAGCAGTGCGCTCGTTCCAGACGATGTAAGCGCCAGCATGCGGACGCCCCTCGGAATCACGCGCGACCAGGATCTGCCGGCAGCCTCGCTGACTGCAGGCGTCATCGATTCGGCGGAGATAGTCGAGCGTGAAGGATGTCGATCGCTGCTGGCGCTCGAAGGTGAGAGCGGTCAGAGCGAAGAGCTCCTCGACGGGAGCATTTTCGTCGACAGTGATTCCATTGCGTTCGGAGGCCTTGCGAACTTCCCGACGAATATTCTCCCGCAGACCCGTCCAAAGATCAGTGCGGCTTTTCACAGACTGTAGCACATACGTATACCGAGTCGTCTGACTAAAACCCCGCCAATAAAAGGGGAGCCAGTTGGTGACGTCAGGGCTCCAGTGTTGGCGGTAAAGATCGTGCGGCGGCAGACCATCGATCAATTCGTTCATCAGATCCTTTTGCCGACCCAAATCGTTGGCGCTTTTCGCCCCGGTATCGCGAATCCATGGCCCAAGAAAAGGTGTCAAACGGGGCTGGCTCAAAAGCCGGAAACCGAAGCGGCGCTTGGCCAAGTAGGGCAAAGCGGCATGCAACTCAGACCCCCGCAACGCCACGGAGACACCCCACCTATCCAGGCCACAGGTGGCATCGAGCCACCAAGGGCGAAGGAACAAGGGAACGGACTCGTCTTCCGCGGCAAATCTCCGATAGGACTCCTTGGCGTCCATCATTCGTGCGACTTCCGCAAAAAAACGTGGAAGCGATATTCGTAGGCCTCGGAGCTTGCGATAGCGATCTCGAGGCCGAGACGCGCGGCTGCGGCCCTCCAGTAGGAGGGTGGGTATCCA
>Ga0194133_10006350_pt1 | contig 14564 bp, 10 predicted proteins | sample TA2KigOf40mmetaG_FD_155448 | JGI IMG/M metagenome (GOLD analysis project Ga0194133, IMG submission 155448) | Freshwater microbial communities from Lake Tanganyika, Tanzania - TA2015055 Kigoma Offshore 40m | ecosystem: Environmental > Aquatic > Freshwater > Lake | place: Tanzania: Lake...
CTAATTACAAGTAATACGAACTAAGTGTGGCTAAGCTAGGCTGTACAAGTAATACAAATCAAGAGCGACTGAGCTAGGCCATACAAATAGTAAGTCTACTCAAATATTACTAAGCTAGGTTGTACAAGTAATACAAATGAAGAGACACTAAGCTATAGGCTGTACGAGTAATACAAATCAAGAGCGACTAAGCTAGGTCGTACAAGAAATATGAAACCACTCTAAGCTTAGTGGTACAAGTAATACACATCGAGAGCGACTAAGCTAGGTCGTTATAATTTCCTGAGAATTATAAGTTGCATTATATTTCAACATTATAGTAGGGGTAGTTTTGGTTCAGGTTAATTAAGAAGGGAAATAATGCTTTAAAAAATGATGTTTCGGTTAATTTGGGGGATGGTGGGTGAGCGTTGGGGGTTAGAGGCTGGGGTGGAGATCGGTCGCTCAGGAGGGTTTGGTATTTTTCCCCCGAATAAAAAATGCCCCGTCTATACTTAATTTATATAGATTACACAATTAAAGTTATTATCATTTCATTATTGCATCAAAAATAAATGTAAAAACCGAATTTTTTCAATATCATTATAAAATGTTTAGAAATTTGGCCGTCTGAAAACCCTTTCGGAATCTGAATCCTTTCTTCTAAGCCATCCCCACTTGGCTTGTGATGAATCAGTTCATTTTTTTGTTGAGTTTTGCCTGAATTTAACTATGGAGGAGCAAGAAGAGCTTATGGAAAATGTAATTTGCTTTCACCAAAATCATGCCAAAGTTATTTTTGATTATCAATGAAGAGAGTTTTCAGGTTGCACACCAACGAGGACTTATTCTATCTTTGAACAAACTTGCCTAAAGACAAGGTAGAGATTCGAAGTCTTGCATCTCAGTTTTTTTCTCAAGGTTGAATAATATTTCCCTTTTGTTTCTGAAGTTATTTTCACTAAAAAATTTTGCTAGAATCTTGAAGGACTCCGAATATGCAAGAGCTTTCCATGAAGAATTGAAATTGTTTAAGGAGAAAATTAGAAAACTTGCAAAGAGGGAACTGGCAGATCTTGAAGAAGACACCAAGTTTGAGGTAGAACTGGAGAGGAGAGCCAGACTGGGACCTGGAGGGCTGGACCCACTAGAAGTGTTCGGCAATCTTCCCAAAGTAAACTTTTAAATTGGCTTTTATGAATGCAATCAAATTACTAGCTGACAATTTCTAGCCTCTTCGTGAACCCTTTTTAAGAAGAGACCTTCATGGGGTCCGTAGGGTCCTCAGATCTTACAAGGATTCCATGGCTTTTGGCTTTCTTGATCAATGCATTCAAGCTGGTGAGCTTTGCAGTTGTAACAAATTTTTCATTCCAAACAACAATCAAACATTTTTGAAATAGGAATTTGGGTCTCAGCCAATGGATTTGAAGAAACTTTGGTAATTTTCTCAATCAAATTTTTGTGAACATAAAATTTGATTTTGTTCTTCATTTTCTTCAGCAAGAAAAGCTTGACAGAATGAATGAGGGAGACTTCAATTCAATTCAATTAAAAGCTTTTATTAAGACTCATTATCTACAATTTATTATATAAATGCGAGGTTACAAAAGTCCTTATTATTTATGCAAACATCATAAAGTTAGATAAGGTATTTGTTAGTACGTTAGATGACCTTTTGGAATGAGAAAAAAAGCTTATGAAATCAAATTATGATCTTAAAAATTAATTTTTTCAGACATGCAGGATTATTACTAATCCCTTTTATTTCGAAGCAAAATCTTTTTTCAGATTCAGCTTGGTTTTGTAAATTATGGGTACCCTTATACGGTTAAGTTAATTTTCCGGGCAGCGCCGGGGCCTGGTTGGCTAGTATATATAAAAGAGCCTGTTTGTACCTAGCTATGTCCCCTTTTCATGTGCGAAACGCCGTACCATTCTCCACCAAATTTTGCACAGACCTCCACACCAATTCGGGAAAGGTTCTCAACACAAGCATGACCCTGCCAACTTGACCCCTGGACCATGGGGTACCTCAAACTCTAAAACCCAAACAGGTCACGGGAGAGAAAACTTTGTGAAACCTAAAATGTCCAGATGGGTACCCTTTTAGTTAATTTCCTGGGCAGCGCCGGGGCCCGGTTGGCTAGTAAGTGAATAAAACAAATTAAGACTTGAAACCAATCAATATCTTTGCAGACGAGGTCAAGGAAGAAATTTTTAACTTTATGATGTACGTGTGCTTCATCAGAGTCAAAAACGTAATCTAGGAATTCAGTAAAATATGAAATGACACAATATAGGTTGTTGAACGTACTAAAAAGTATTTTAGCTTATTACATACCAATATATTTGTTAGATAAAAATATTGGAATTAAATTTTGCAACCATCAAAAATGATTTTTCCCAATTTCTTTTCGGGTTTTCTTTGCAATTAGCCTCTCATATAAGTCTTTATTATACTGCTAATTTGGTAATGAAGTGACCCTGAGTTTATTTGATGACATTTATTATTTCTGATTGGCTTTAAATCTGAAGGCCATTCTGACAAAAGATATGTTGAAGGTAAACTTTTTAAGTCGTTTAAAATCTCTTTTATCTCAGATATTTAACAAGATTGCCCTAGTTGTCAGTTAGTCAGTAGCGAAGAATCCTTGCTGAGATTGCAAACCGTTGATAAATTTTTAAAGATAATTTCTTGGAGAATCTACAAAATGTCAAAGAGAAAGGTTTCATTGATCTGTTTTGGTCTAGGAGCTTTTGGGGCTGTATTTGGAGCAATATTTTTAGGTGTCTATCCATATATCTATGCAGCAATTCTTCGATGGGTAAGTATCTAACTTTTCTATGCAATGAAAAGTCTACTTTCTTGAGTGGCTCTAGCGAGACAGGAGGGCACGGTTGACACTCCCTTATGGAGGGTGAGGCCGGTCATTAGGCCGGGCTGACCGGCCATTAGCAATTTCATTGTCGAAAGGATTTTCAGATTACCACACACATGCCCCAACCTACAGCTGTAGATAAACCATTAAATGCAAGAAAAAGTTTTGTTGGGAACGTAATCAGTTTTCCTCTTCGGCCTCCAGTTCTTTCTCCAGGGGCGCAAGGTACCTCTCGGTGCAATTGTTGAATGCTTAACAGAGTGGGCTGTAGATTAGCCATAGAGATCAAATATAAAGAGGGAGAAAGGGTCATAAAAATCAATTTTGGGTTTATTAATAGGTTTACCATCTAAGCCGCACGGATTCAGGCGTTGGCAAACCCAAAATCACTAGGGTGCAAATCTTTACTGCACCATAGATAGGGAGGCGCAGCCTATGCGTATATAATGTCTATGAGATTAGCCAATTGCTTTTTTTAGTGATTTGATAATTTGATTTGATGATTTGACAGTGTAAATAAAAATAAAGTAATCATTATTTAAGTAATAACAGAATTACATAAGTTGCAAAGTTTCATAATACAAGAATTACATAAATCCTATTCATTCCTTGCCCTTTACATAAGTTTGCTATATAATCATTTGTCTACCCAAGCCAAGCCAACTTGTTCTTCTGCTTTCCGTTGCCCTTCTAAAATTCACATTCAATTCAGTCTTGCACCTACCAGTAACCAAAGCAGTCATTTCAAATCTGTAACAGAATTACAGTTTAACTTTTGTTCAGTTTTTTGTATTCCAAATAAAAGAATATTTCCAATGTGGATTTCTGTGGATTTGGATTTTTTGGGTTTCTAATAATTTGCTCCAGTGCTAAGGAAACATAATAAGATTACCCATACTATACTTTAAAGTGAAAATGAGACACTTAAAGTCCACACCACATTCAGGGGTAGTTCTACCGTTAGCGTAGGCTTCCATTGTCAAAAGACATCTGCAACTGCAACAACGATGCAAGCGACATGTTCTTTCCAGGAAAAAACCCAGCTGCCAAGTTGGCAACCCACAGGCTACCTAGCTACCCAAAGTTGCACCTTGAGCTGTCAGACAACAGCTCACCTGCCAACTTTGACAGCTGCTACCGTTCGTTGGTTTTCTTTCAGACCCTCCCGCCCATGCTTGCCGGGTATGGCGCATTCTCACACATTTATGAAAAAGCTACGGCCTATCAAGAAAGGGGAAACGTCGATTCGCCTACTGCCAGTTTGCCTACGACAGTTTGCTTAATGACCCAACCAACCCAAAGAATGTTACCCCTCCCTAACTATGCGGGAACATGCTTTGGGGGGTTGGTTGGGTCAGGTTAGGTTACCCATATGAAAAAATACATCTGTTTTTTTGGTCTAACAATGCATTTTTAGTAATGCCAACATTTGCGACCGTTCCCACGTGTATACACACTATTTTCAGTACTTTGACGCTATTTTCACATGAATTTAGCATATTAATGTGCTAAATTTAGAAAATTCGAAAATATAGCGTCTGATGGCATGTTGATTTTCATACGGGTAGGTTAGGTTAGGTTAGGTTAATTTAGGTTAGGTTAGGTTAGGTTAGGTTAGGTTAGCAATGATTATAGGCGAACTCGCAGTAGACGAATTGACTATTAGTCGAACTGTCACAGTCAAATTGTCTGTAGACAAAGCGTCCTGTAGTCAAATTATGAAAAGAAATGAAAGAAAAGCAAATGTTATATATTTCCAGCAAATGGTTGTAAAAGTTGGTTCTACAAGTTACGAGATGTGGGAAACACTTCCCATTCCTATGTATATGAAAATCTATTATTTCAACGTGACCAACAGTGAAGATATTGCAAACCTTGTTCCAGGTGATTCATTTCAGATAGAATCTGGACACTGGTCAATGACAACTTCAGTTTAAATTTTAGGTGTGAAGCCAATGGTTCAGCAAGTTGGACCTTATGTTTTCAAAGAAGAGCACAAAAAAGAGGAGATAGAATTTGATGATCCGAATTACAGTGTGTCATTTTACCAGGTCAAGACATGGCATTTTATTGAAGAGTTGTCGAATGGCAGCTTGGATGATGAAATCACAACTGTCAATGCTATTGCAATGGTGAATTTCAAACATATATTCTTTGCCAAATCTTGCCTCAATATTTGATTTGATTAAATGTTTGAAGGCTGCAGCTGAATTCGTACGTAATGATCCGTTCATCTTCATGACTTACCAAGTGGACCAATTCTTTGAACTGTTTGAAACAAAACTTTTTATGACACACAAGGTCAGTGGGTTTTTTGAAAGATGTTTAGAAATGTTTAATGCATCATCGACTCAATGTAAAATATTTTTTAAGGTTCGTAATTTAACTTTTGATGGGATTGTTGATGACCTCATGGCAGCCTCTTCTGACTTACCCTTTCCTTTGCCAATACCTTTTGACAGATTTGGATGGTTTTATCCTGTAAGAAAGTGGAAAATTTTCACTCTAATGTAGTTGGATAATGATGAGGTTATTTCTATATAGAGGAATGAATCACTTGATTATGACGGTTACTTCACAATGTTTACTGGTGAAGATGACATTAACAAGGTCGGTCAAATATCCAAGTGGAATAATGAATCGGTATTAACCTTAAAAGGACTTTTTTTTACTTAAACTATATTTTATTTTTAGTAATAAAGCGTAGTATCCCTACCGAAAATAAGACACATTGTACAACAACTTTCAGGTGCATCCACCCGCTTTCAGGTGTATTGCACCTGTTTAAATGTGGCAAACAGGAATACACTTGTCAAGGGTGCAAATTTTGTCGTAAACTGTCATAAAACACTTGTAAACACTTTAAAATAATAGGCTCCATTCAAACGTGCAAACACAACCTTATTTTTGGTAGAAATACGCTCAAAGACCCTCTTTTCACTCTACGATATTTTTCACTTTTTGCCAGTTCAAAGTCTTTTAAAACAGGCTGCTGTTAGTTTGTCTTTCCTTCCATGTTATGTAAGTCATTCCAAACAGACTGCCTTGTTTCCATTCCCGCAGTTTACTGTTTTCTAAGAGATCCGTTATATTTCCTTTAACAAATTTCACAATCTTCTCAATGATCTTTTATATTCCTTCCTTCACTTTAACTTTTGGTACTAGCAAACATTCCTTTCCTTTCAAACAGTAAACAATGATTTAACTCAGACCATTAATCTTGGTCCTTGGATCATCCAGACTTCCATATGGCCGATGGTTTTATCCAGTTTATTGTTCCGCCTTTAATGAATATCAATCTGCCTCTTCCTCAATTAAACATCTCGTATCTCATTGGCCTCTTATTTTCTTGACGTTCAAATCTCCTCGCCTCAATTTATCAAACAGTGTGCATTTGACCCAAATAGATTGTTCCTGTGGAAATTTACCCATCACACTGTGGATTGCTGAATGGATCTGCAGGCGAATTCTTCCCACCAAACCGTGACAAAACTTTTGTAGATTTTTTCACACCTGACCTTTGCAGGTAAAAGTTATGAGGTCAAAAAAAAAGTTTCAAAATAAAGAATCCCCTTGACACAATTTCAGGTCAATCAGATTTAATTACAAAGAGGATACAGATTTTGAAGGCATTTCTGTGTTCAAATACATTCTAGACCAAAGTCTTGTTTCCAACGTCACCAACTTGGATACCAATTGGTGCTTCAATCCTCACCAAGCAATGGATCAAGTAAAGATTAAATTACAATCTCATTTGAAATGATGCTTTGTGACAAAATAATGTTTCAGCCTGTTTACAATGGGATGTTGAATGTTTCATCATGTAAATTCAATGCTCCAGCTTTTGTTTCTTACCCTCACTTTTACAATGCTGATCCATTTTATGCTGAGCAATTTCAGGAAGGAGCAATTTCTCCCAACAAGGTAAATGACAAAAAAATTCTAGTCTGGATTCCATTACTCATTGACATGCCTTTTGACCAGGATGACCATGAAAGTCATCTCATGTTGGAGCCATATTCAGGAGTTCCAGTAGATGTTAAAGTAAGAATGCAAATTAACATGCTTGTCCGGCCAGTAAATACATCAGATGGAACCAACTACTGGACCATAAGGTTAAATTGCTCTTTAAATAATGGAGAAAATTTATTCTAACTAATTATACTTTGTTTTTAGAATGATTGATGGTCAGAAGCCAACTTTTTATCCAATGATTTGGTTTGAAACATACACTGAACTAGATGATGACATAAAGTGAGTCATTAGTCTTGAAAAGAGGCATTTTTATTTGGAATCTACTGAAATATTCATTATTTGTAGGAAACTCATGAAGCTCCTTGCCATTGCTCCATTCTTTGGTGTCTATCTTGGTCCAGTTTTTATTGGCCTAGGTGTATTAACTGCCATTATCTCACTGACAATTTTGCTTAGGAAAAATATGCAACAGTTTGTTTAGTCACTTTATAAAACTTTTGATCCTTAAGATAATGACTCTATCATCTACAGTTCTGACATTTTAGAAATAGTATTTATTGTATATATAAAAATTGATGCCTATGATAACTTGTGTTCTAAATTGAATAAAAGTATAAGGCTAAGTTCCTCTTCCGCTTTCAACCAGATAGCACGTGTTGGGGTCCTCTGAGAGAAATATTGGGGGTTATTTTTTCTTTGAAGAGGTTCCCCCTCTGCTTTCAACTGGATAGCAAGTGCTGAGGACTCACCTTTCCAAAAAACCAGACCCTTTGGAAAATACTCCATCACATATGGTAGATAAAATCTACTGTTGTGAGCTGAGCTGTGAGCAGTAATACTCCGGCATAGACTTTGAGCTGTGGGCAGTAAACTCCAGCAATAGACTCCTGAGCTGTGAATAACAAATTCAGCATAGACTTTTTAGCTGTGAACAACAAATTCAGCAAAGACTTAAGCTGTGAACAACAACCCTTTGATAAGCACATCCACTGGTGGCTTTTCAGTCCCATATCCTCCATCTCCTTGGAGCAAAAACCTCCAAAAGTGAGGTTAACCACCCCCACGTCAAGTGGGTTGATGAGTGAAAATAAAAAAAGTATAAAGCTAACACCCCTCATTCAGTACAGTGAAAATTGAAATCAGGTCATACATTTTTTTAAGTACACCTTGGGAATTTTTTCATTATGAGGCACTCTGTTTTGCCTGACTTGAAATCAAATTATATTTTTTGGTATATTTTTGTGTCAACCCAGGGTCAAAGAATGACTGTGGGTGGCAGGGTTTGAACCCACAACCCTCAGATTCCCATAACCATAAGGCCATGGTACCAGGGTTTAGCTCATAGCAGCCTCTACTGTGTTAGTGATCAAAAAAGTTAAAATACCATAAAACTTTAATCTAAGTACTGGAATATGTGTGGGCTATCTACATTTATTTTCCCACTGTAGAGGTCCTGTCAGGATTTTTGTAAAGTCACATTTCCTTGTATTATGTAGACTATGAATCCGCACTTAGAAATTAATGTACATGCAGGTGACCAGAAATGTTAATATTAAACAAATTTCACCTGGTTTTTAAAGTCAAACTCATTTATTATCATTATTGTGTGGAAACAATTAAGGCAAATAAAATCTACTTTTTGAACTATTTTTAATATCCATAAAAAGGCAAAAAACATTTTTTTGTGTTTTTAAAGACCACAAACTTACTCATTCATTTTGTAAAAAATTATTTTCTTTTTCGAATTGTCTTTTAAAATTTTCCCTCTGAATGTCAAGCAACCAACGCATGCGCATTTAAAGACTTTGACTTTTTTCTGCCTTTCTTCAATGGTTCAAAGAGGCTTTCTTTTTCCCCCTTCCTCTTCCATTACGGATGATGAAATTATCGATTTTTGATGCAGAAGACAGGCAGAAGCAAACAAAAGTAAACAGAAAAAAGTGATTTTGTAATATCTCTTTCAAGAAGTGAAATCATGTCTGAACTGGGTGCATTGCCCCCAGGATGGGACACAAAGTTTGACTCTAGAACAGGAAGATAGTAAGTATTTTTTAAAAAAACCTTTTTTTCAATAAAAAGAGGGAGTTGAAAGTTCAAGGCTGCTAAGGAGACACCTCAGTTGATCACATTAAAAACTGAAACAAAATATATTTTTTCACTACATATAAAGATGAAGAAACACTTTCTTAAGATAGTAATAAGGTTAAAGTTTCAAAAGAATCTTTGTAAGGGATTGAGAATCAAAAGACCAAGGCTCAGTCAATTGACTTTCTCTGTTCAAATATCAACTTTTGATAAATAGATTAGAAAAATTGGGTTTCATAATTTTTATTCACATATTAGAAGGTGACAGACATGAATCAACCATGTCAAGAAAGCATTCAATTATACATGTTTATACTAGCTTGAAATCAGGTTAATCAAAAATGGAATTTTTTATTGAATTACCATCTGACCCAGGGATATTTTAAGGAATCACAAGGTGGTATGGGAATTGTTGAACAACTTTCAGCTATTTCATTTAAACCATTTTAACTACAGAACCACAATTTGAAGAAACAGTAGAAAGCCTCTCACTCCTTGGGTGTTCAAGATGTCACTGATCTGACCATTCACCCCTATGTTTAACTCCCCAGATAGCATTAGGTATATACCCCACCTTCTAGTATTGGGTTGGGTCAATTTTTTTGTTGCTTAGGTTGGGTCGGGTCAGCCATTTTTGGTTTGGGTCTGTGTTTGGAAAATTTCCCCCTAAAAATCCCAAATTTTTCAACTTTTTCCCCTTAGGGTCAAAAAAAAGTTTCTTTGGATTGGATCAAAAAGTACCCAGGTCAAAGACGGGTTGGCCTCTTATTTACTGCGGGTCAAAAGTATACTCAAGTTGGGTTGGGTCAGGGCCCATCTCTACCACCTTCTCAGCAACCAAATCAACACCCATGGGAATTCAGCTCCCATCCACACCTTTTGGGCAGCCCTAATAATTTTTTTGCATTGAGTTTACATTGAAGAAGAGATGGGCATTGACCCAACCTGAGCATACGCCTGACCCTCATGAATTAAGGGACTGACCCAGCTTTGACCCAACTCGAAGAGATTTTTTTGAGGCTGAAAAAATCATTATATTTAGGGAAAATTCACCTGACCCAGATTGACCCAAACAAGACAAACCTCATCAAATTACCCTCCCTAGATAAACAAATTTTTGGTCTGAACCCATCTTTACTTTGATGAGGCCAATTCCTGTTATCTTTTTTAATGTTAAAGAATCTTGGAAAACTTTTGCCACTAAAAATATGCTTTGACTCTGCCCAGGAATTAGGGTAATGCTGGAGAAAAACTTCTCTCAAATCCTAAATTGGATAGGATGATCAACCACTAAGCATACAAATGTTTAACAATGGAATTAGGGAGGGATTCAGTTTGTTGGTATCTTTGGATTATGATCACTTCATGCTTCCTAATATCTTGCTTTGCAGCCTTTACTGGAAGTTCTTCTCTTGTACTTTTTAGACATAGTGTTGATAGTTTTCAAAATGCCAAACATTACAAAATGTTTTAAAAGTTAATTTCCTCTAATTTTAGTTACTTTATCAACCATTATACAAAGACAACAAGTTGGGAAGATCCAAGAGTTCGTTACCAACAAATTGGAAAGCCAACATCCAACTCTTCCAAAGAGAACAAGTTTCCTATTTCCAAAACCACTTCATCTTCAATAACATCAGCTGAGCCTCCTCCAGCACCTGATCATGGCCCACCCTTACAGGTTCTTAATTGGAAACCAAGGTCTAGACAGGATGGGAAAAAAGACAATTTTTACTTGCAGACTTATCCAATTGGCACCATACCCCCTGGCTACCACGTTCACCTTCCCATTGCAGAGTTGTCAACCTCTGATCTATCTACAATAACAGCCAGTCAGTCACTTGTCTTGCAGGTGAATTTTAAAATCTGGATCTCACAATTTGACAGACATTAAAATAGTTTTCATTTCATCAGGATCTTTCCAATCGAAGGACTACGGGAAGTCCGGGCCCTGGAAGAACCACTCCACAACCTCTCATGGGACATTTTTCGCTCAGTGAAAAGAAAAGTGAGCTTTCTTCAACCAATCAAAATTATTTATATGAAGCCATATCATATCATTGTTAACTTTTAAATTTTCATGGCTCAATCAATCTAAACTCTTTAAAAATTCAATGATTGGAATGGACAAAAAGAAACTTATTGTATATTAAGTTAACCCACTTTTTGCACCTTTTTAGCTTCCAATATTGCAGCATCTCCATTGCCATTAGCAAGATTACAGCTTGAGGAATCCATCAACGGGTAATAAAAAATATGTCTTTTTTGAAAAAAGTTAAGAATCCAGAAAAGCTTGGAATTGCTCTTTTCGAGACTTTGAGAACTTGTCAAACTACAAACTTGATATACCAAACTTGTCGAATTACAAACTCATCGAATCAATGAACTCGTCAAACTACGAACTCATTGAATTACGAACTCATCGAACTCTAACCTAACCTTACCTAAGTTATCCTAACCTAACTTAACCTAACCTAACCTTCCTAACCCCCTTTTAACCGGGGCTCTGGGGTAAAGGTCAGGGTCGGCCAACCATGACCCCAACCCCAGAGCCCCATTTGGCGAGTTTGGTTTGACAAGTTTGGATTTGACGAGTTCTCGTATTCCCACTTTTTTTAACTTTTTTGATAAACAAATAAGGTCTCCAATGAGTCAACGATCAGCTTTCCGACGCGAATCTCATGTTCTGGCAGACATTTCTGAAGTTGAAACATTCAGTAGCAAGCAAGAGGAGGTAATTACAAGACATTTTTAATTGATGGATTCCAGCTGGTCTACTTAATTCCGAACACAGCCCTAAATATTTTCCTTTTGACAGAATAACATATTTATAGTCTAAAGTTATAATAAAGTAGATGGGCATTTTTTGTGTGGGGAAAAATGCCAAACCTTCCCAAGCGGACCCTTCCACACAACATTTTTCTCAAGGTAAAATAAATGTTACATAAGTAACGCTGATTTTTGCCAAATTTGGCCATTTTTGGTGCCAAAATTCTTAATCTGATCCAAACTTTGACTTAAATATTCAACCTGCCTACTTAAAAAATTCATGGCTTATTCAATTTTAAAACTACATGAAAGTTTATAAAACAAAATTTTTTGTTAAATATTTAAACAAAAAAAATTTTAATATAAAAATTTCTTCAGCTTTCAAATTATTGGAGCTTTTTAAGACATAAATATAAAACTTTGAACTTAAAAATCTCGGCTTCTAGACAAAATATCAAAAATCTGAATAGCAACTTTGGAGCCCTCCATGTGGGGTTCTTGATTAGATATGGTAATCTTTGATTTCTTAACCATTTGGCATAAAACAAAAAACTGATTTTTCAACCAACTAAGATAATTTTTCTATACAATTATTTGCAGGCTACAGCATCTATCTCTGCAATGTTCCCCACTGTTGACGAGGGACACATCAAAGATTTACTCAAGAAGTGAGTATACCATAATGCTTTATTTCCTCTCTTGAAAATATCATTTACATCTTTAGATATAAGCAATTAGAAGTCATTCATTATTTTACCATAACATACAAACTTTTGAATGAACTTTTTTTAGAAGATCTGTGGTTGGGGGTTATTGTCGGAGTCCTGCGAAGGAAATAAGTCAATCAGATACTAACTGTTTATTCAAAGGAAGGCAAACCTTTTATATGCAACATAAAGAACATTCTAGAAGGATTAGAATAGGTCACAGGTAGAGACGTGTCAAGGGAAAATAATCAAGAATGTGCGAGAAGCGAGAAACTCGAGAACGTAGAAAGTGGGATTGTGAAATTAGATCTGATGGAAAGTATCAGATCGATATATAGATTTACTCTATTTTTTAAGGTACCACAACTCTACAGCTGTTGTGATAAGTGCACTTCAGGTTGCAAAACATCCGTTCATAACCCCTGGGCCATCTTCTGTGTTCACTCCACCGCCAGTTAGACATTCTACCTTGCCAGGGATTACTCAAGGGATACTTGCTGGAATTACCATGACTGGTTCATTACCCCATTACTATAATGGTGTGGGTAAGTAAAAGCATTCAGTTTTATCTATTAATTCAATGACAAGAAGTTTGATAAAACATAGGAGGTTCAAATATGACACCCATCATGGGACTGAGGAACAGCATGCCTGATGCAGGAGCTTCCATTTCATCGTCAGGATATCCTACACCTAGACCAGGGTCAGCAGCATCTGGCTTTGAAAACTCATTTTACATGGGTTCTCCTCAAATAGGAAGTCATCCAACCAATTTATTCAGAAGTTTTCCCAGACCTCATTCGTCCCCAAAAATGAAATTGAGGTAAGGCTTTGTAAAGAAAAGGTTAAAGCTTTCAGAAAATTTGAATAATTAATGGGATTTAAAAGCATAAGTAAAAATGATCATTCAAAGATAACTTTGAAAATATATAGCTTTGCCAGTTTTGATGATTTAGTACTTAGTTTGATTAATAAACCAAAACAGAAATGATTTTCAAGAAATCATAAGAAATTTAAAGATTACAATACTAAATTTCTTTGATGTATCAGCATATTTTTCATAACCATAAAGATAACTTTTTGAATGTAATAATAAAAATAATAATAATCTGCTTGTGCAGTATAGACTCATCCGATGTTAATTGCACGATCAACATCTTTATAAGATCCCGCCATAGAAGTCTATGGTCACAGCAGATTACTATAACCCTGAATCAGGGTGCCTTGTTGATTTCTTTTTCAATCCGAGATTGAATAATTGTTGGTATAGGCTGAGAATGGAACCCACAACCTTAGATCCTTGTTCTCAGTCAGTTGCCTATGACCTCTTAGCCACAGCCTATTAGCATACCACCCAACCTTTATCAAAGTGGATTTATTTTTAAAGTGGAATTTTATGAATAAAGTTGAAATTGGTCTATTGGAATTTCAAAGGTTGGTAAACAGCTGGCTAAATATTTGGAAACCTTTGTCATTTACTTACATATATAAATCTAAGTTCTTTAACATTTAGGAAAATTAATTCTTAAAACTGATGCAGTTTTGACTTAATGTGTCTTGTTTATTGACAATAAATAGTTTTAATGAAATTGAGATATTGTCAAATGTGACTATGGAGCTTATGATTTTTATTGAATTCCAGGTTGAAAGAAAGATTGCTGGCATTTATAGATATTAACTTCCCTGAACCTATGATTTTATTATCACAGCTGTCAGATGCTTGAACTGTTTAGCTTAACTTGTATAGGGCTAATAATTGTTTTTTGTGATGAAATGATAGATAATTTTAATAATTTGGTGCAGTATTGTCTAAAATGTTTAAGTAGACGAGCATTTTTGTGCAGAGAAAAATGCTAATACCCTCCCGAGCGACCCTTCCCCCCTTATCCTGATTAACAATATTTTTTAACTTCTAGGCAAAATATCAAAAATCAGATTGGTAGCTTTGGAGTCATCCATGTGGGGGTTAAGCATGCCAAATTTCAGACCTCTAGCTTCACTGGTGTGGTAGTGGGAAGAGTATTTGGTGTTGGACTCACGTGTAATGTCAGACCCAATCCCAATGCAAAATTTCTAAACTTCCCACTTGGCTTTGCTTCTGGAGGGATAAGTATAAGTTTTTCCCGAATGTACTATGCCCAAATACATTTTCCCGAATGCATTTTCC
>Ga0194133_10006353_pt1 | contig 14559 bp, 10 predicted proteins | sample TA2KigOf40mmetaG_FD_155448 | JGI IMG/M metagenome (GOLD analysis project Ga0194133, IMG submission 155448) | Freshwater microbial communities from Lake Tanganyika, Tanzania - TA2015055 Kigoma Offshore 40m | ecosystem: Environmental > Aquatic > Freshwater > Lake | place: Tanzania: Lake...
GTCCCACACCCAGCTCCGCAGCAGTTCTTCCTGCAACAGCTGCCGTTACCTGCTGAGCCGTTGTTGCATTATTCAGCCCAAAAACCAATAATTCTGCTTTTCTTGGCGCTGGCAATGCTCCATTAATCAGAGTTACTGTTGCTGCTGGAGCAAGCCCCATAATCATTATAATTTTTTCATTCGTTAAACTTTGCAGTCCCACACCCAGCTCCGCAGCAGTTCTTCCTGCAACAGCTGCCGTTACCTGCTGAGCAGTTGTTGCATTATTCAGCCCAAAAACCAACAATTCTGCTTTTCTTGCCGCTGGCAATGCTCCATTAATCAAAGTTACTGTTGCAGCTGGAGCAAGCCCCATAATCATTGTAATTTTTTCATTCGTCAGACGCTGCAGTCCCGCACCCAACTCCGCAGGTGTTCTTCCCGCAACAGCTGCCGTTACCTGCTGAGCTGTTGTTGCACTATTTAAACTTACTTCAATATTAATTGTGGGCAAAATTATCCCAACAAGAAAACCGTAGGTTAACAATACGGTTAAATTTAATTTTTTTATCATAGATAAATACTCTTCTTTTTATGCGAAAAAGCTGTTGAGCAGAGTAAGCTTAAAACCCAGAAAAGTTCTATATCTTATGAAAAATCAATTTAAATTCTTTGAACACGTAGTATGCATAGAGCCTATCCGCCTCAACTAAACGCTGAATACATGATTTTCTAGACACAAAAAACTGAAAAACTCACCCAAGGCCCTGAACAAGTTTTTTAAGTATTTCTGCACCATGTGATACCCCTCTATCATTTGAATAACCGACCTCCAAGAGGTGGATGTGGCTCCATCGTATGTTGCTACGATTTTTTTAGATTATTGGCCGGATCAAGCATCGCCAGCGCTCAATGCCCCAGAAGTTAAATAAGAACATCGTTCTTATCGTAATAATGAAGCGTTTGAACCGTTACATCGGCCAGTTCTGCAAGTTCTTTAACATACCATTGAGACATCGTCTTTCCTTCCTCAATTTTTACCATAAGGCCTATAGTTGGTAGAGGGTCAAGAGGGTTTTGTAAAGAGTTGGAAAAATTTAGCGCAATGGCTCTGTTCCCACAGAAAGCAAGCCAAGGTACTGGCGATACACATAGACCTGATCACGCTTTTTTCCTGTAATTTCATGTAAAATGCCAAGCTTCTTTAAATGCTCAATCGCGACGCGCAATGTTGGAGGTGTGAGCTGAAGTTGATCTCCCAAAACAGAAACAGAAACCTGTGGCAATTTTTGTAAAAATTCAAAAACTTTAATAACCGAAAATCGTACCCTACCAAGCTTTTCTATCGCTTTACGATCTCGCTCAAACAATTCGTTAACATCTTTTACCGTCTCTAAGCCCTGACGCGCAGATACCGCAACGCCCTCAAGAAAAAATTCCAGCCACCCTTCCCAGTCACCCTTCAAGCGCACATCTTGCAAAAGATCATAATATTCTCGTCGATGCTCTTTGAGGTAAAAGCTCAAATACAACACAGGTGCAGTTATCACTCCATCCGCACAAAGCAACAAAGTAATCAACAAGCGGCCCAATCGCCCATTGCCATCCAAAAAAGGATGAATCGTCTCAAACTGCACATGCGCAAGCCCCGCTTTAATAAGCACTGGAAAGGTATCGGTATGCAAAAATTTTTCAAAATCAGACAGACAATCAAGCATTTCTGCTGGAGGTGGCGGTACAAACCGCGCATTTCCCGGCCGCGAACCACCAATCCAGTTCTGTGAACGCCGAAATTCTCCCGGCAACTTACCAGAGCCCCTCGAGCCCGAAAGCAAAATTGCATGAATTTCTCGCAATAGCCGCAAAGATAACGGAAACCCATTTTTCATACGTTCAAGCCCATGCTGAGTAGCTTTAACATAATTTGAAACCTCTTCCACATCTTCAAAAGCAATATCGCTTTTTTGATCAGCCTCAAATAACATTAAATCTGCCAGCGAGCTCTGCGTTCCTTCGATTTGTGACGAAAGAAGAGCCTCTTTTCGAACATACATGTATAAAAAAAGCGACATGTTGGGAATAGCATGAACGACACTATTAAGCTCAGCTAACGCGCGAGTAGCCAAATCTAAAACAGGTAAAAGCCGCTGAACGTCCACCGCGGGATCAGGAGGTAACGACTGCGGAACAAAAGCCTTGAACGATTCTATCGAATTTTTTTGAACAACATAAGTTCCAAAACGCTTGTTCATAACAACTCACACAATTGAAAAAATAAACACCTATCTTTACTTAGTATGGCGCGCAAAGTAAAAATAAACACCCATCTTTTCTTTGCGCAAGATATAAAGAAAAAATAACCATCAAAAAAGTCAAAAAACTATGTATTCTCCAAATTTGTACATATAAAAAATAATCAAAATTATCTTGATATAATAATTAAAGAATCCACACTATACAGACAAGAACACCGCTATGCTCAAAAAAAATCTCTTTGTTTTTTTATTTTTTTGCTCACTTTGCAATACCTTTGCAAGAATTTCGTATTATCAAGAAGAAAATACTAGCGCTACATCAACCATTCTAACTTTAACCAAAGAGGAAGAGGTGCTCTGGAAAAAAGAACCCTGCAGTGGTGAGCTAGAGAAATCAACAGCTCCATCAATCCTTAAGCTCAAAAAGCTTTTACAAGAAAAAACACCGGCTGATTTGCAATTTTTATTATCAAGCACCAATGAAATTATTACTCTTTCATTCATCCCAACACAAGAAGGGAATCCTATTTTAAATATCAAGGGCCCATGGAAGACTTGCCCAAAATGGTTAACAACAACACTTTCAAGCACTGCAGATTTATTTGAAAAAAAACCAACTCTCGGGCTCTTCTCTAAAATTGGACTTACACTTACCTCTGCATACGCTCTATCTCGCTGGCATATTTCAAAATCTACAGGCGAGAAAGAACTTGAATTATCGAGTGAATTCAAAATATATGACACAGTAAAGAAAACTGATTATTTTTTATTACTTTTTATACACGGGTATCTTGGCCACAACAAGAACACAATCGATTATATTTCTGAAATGTTTGAGCATCTTTATTCTGAAATATTCAACAACCATACTTATTTTTTATATTCGCCTGCCATGAAGACATCCAGAAGGTATGCTTCATTTGCCCAGAGATGGGATCAAGCTCAAGCCTTACAACAATTAAAAGCAATGATTGAACTCAAGAAGAAACACAACAAGCCATTTATTGTCATGGGATCTTCAAACGGAGCATCAACGCTGCTTTCCATTATTTGTCAAAATAAAGATATTGCCAGAGAAGTAGATGCCGTCATCCTTGCGGCACCGTTCGCAGATATTGGAAAAATCAGCGTGGAAAAGTTTTTTCCACCAGCGAAGTATTTTCCACACTCTGATACCGCTACAAAACGAATCATTCAGGCGACTATTGCACCAAATTACTCCTGCTCAGAACCATCACCGCTTGAACTCGCATCCTCATGTGAACCATCAAATCCATCACTCCCTATTATTTTTCTCACCGCAACAGATGATGAAATGATCCCATGGCAGCACACTGAATTGCTCTCAAATGCTTTAAAAGGGTCTGGATTTAGCAATGTGCACCCACTCTTTGTTGATCAGGGAGGCCACAACATACAAATTAAACTCGGATCCTTCGTCCAATCATATACCGATGGATCTAGCAGCAAACCCTTCGATGAACAGCACAATGCAGCAGCTAGCAAAATCCGCCAGATTATCACAGATGTTATTAACAGACATAAAAGCAAAGATGTTGTTTCGGAAAATATTTAAATCAGAAAAAACTCAACCAAGGCCCAGGACAAGATTTTTAAGCTTTTCGGCTCCTTCGTTCACAGGTGTTTGCGATGTATCAATCTCTAACTGATACGATATTCCATCGTTTTCAACATTCAAATAATGACTGCGCGCATGTCCTTTTGGAGATGTTCCCCGAGCAATTTCACGAGCCTCTAAGGTTTCTATCGGTGCTGAAACCTTAACCCAATACACAGAAAGCCCCGCCAGCTCTTGCTGTAAATCACTTGTCCACTCTTTTTTATAAGGAATATAGTCCATAATGACGTTGCAACCAGATTTTGCATACTCAGCAATAGCAGAATTCATACCATATGCAACTCGATCCCCCTGATCACCAGTCAAAAGAGTTATTACCTGATTGCCTGCATCATCTGATGTATTGGTTACCCATCGGATTGGATTCTCTTTTTGCCATTCTGCCATATTTTCAAGATCTATATCCGGCATTGGAGCATCAAACAACGTATCAATCCCAAGTTTAATCCAAAGATTAGGCATCATCATTTTTTGAAATTTTTTCTGCAATGAAGTTTTGCCTGCAGCAGAAGGCCCATTGAGAATAATAATTGAGCCACATTTTCTTGAAAGAATTTGATTTTTTCTAAAAAAAATCCATCCAATCCCCATCAAAAAAACTACAATAAAAAGCATTATAAAATTTTTTTGCATACAAATTTTCCTCTACACATAAAAATATGGCCCGCGATTTTTATCACGGGCCATATCTAAAACAATCAGCTATTTTTTTGCTCGACGCGCCTTGCGATTTCCCGCGGCTGCGTTTCCAGCATTTTCTTTGCCTGCTTTTTCTGCATCACCATCTTCGGATGGACCGCTCATGCTAATTTGCTCGAGCTCTTCTTCGCGAGCTCTACGCAAGTTATCGATCGCCTCGTCCGAAACAGCTGATGAATCAATCTTAAAGACGGCTTGAACAACCCGCTCTTTGATCTCGATCATCATACGCTCAAAGGCATAAAATGACTCTCGTTTGTATTCAATAAGTGGATCGCGCTGCGCATAGCCTCTAAAATTAATCCCATCTTTAATCTGATCAAGATTGTTCAAATGAGTTCGCCATGCATAATCAATCGTTTCAAGCAAAATCCAACGTTCAATATTTGCAACAACATCTGCAGAAAGCTTTGATCGAATTTGTAAGAAATAATTCCACAATGCATCAACAACTTTTCTTTCAAGCTCTGCTACAAATAATGGTAATTCAAGTCCCGTGAAAAATGATTCTTCAAGCCCTGTATGCCCTACAAGCAGATGTGTAATTTGCGATAATTCTTCTGACGAAATTTTACCACGAGCAGCAACCTGCTGAACCACATATGAAACAGAGTCCTGTAAAAACTCTAAGATAATTTCGTTAGAGCCTTCGATTGATTCTAAAATCTCACGACGATATTGATAAATGATTTTTCTTTGCTGATTCATTACGTCATCGTACTCAAGAACATGCTTGCGACGATCGAAGTTTTTTTGCTCAAGGGCATGTTGCGCTTGCGCAATACTGCTACTTACCAAACCACCTTCAATACGTTCACCCGGCTCAAGGCCTGCGCGCTCCATAACATTTTTCATCCGATCGCCAGAGTGGTGTCGAATAAAATCATCTTCCAGCGAAATGTAAAATTTGCTCGAACCTGGATCACCTTGACGACCAGAACGACCACGAAGCTGATTATCAATACGACGAGATTCATGTCGCTCGGTACCAATGACTCGCAAACCACCAAGCTCTACAACACCTTCTCCAAGTTTAATATCAGTACCACGCCCAGCCATATTGGTTGCAATCGTAATGCGACTTTTTTCACCAGCATGTTTTACAATTTCCGCTTCTCGCGCATGTTGTTTTGCGTTAAGCACTTCATGAGGAATGCCAATCTGACGCAACAAATGAGAAATCAATTCTGAAACCTCAATCGAAACCGTACCCACAAGCACAGGCTGCTGACGCTTATAACTTTCTACGATATCTTCGATAATTGCTTTGTATTTGTCTTCTCGCAACAACACAACAACGTCGTCTTCATCAGACCTGATCATTGGGCGATTGGTTGGAATCTCAACAACGCCAAGTTTATAAATTTTGTGAAACTCGGCTGCTTCTGTTTGCGCGGTACCCGTCATGCCAGAAAGCTTTTTGTACATTCTAAAGTAATTTTGCAGAGTAATTGTTGCTAATGTTTGGCTTTCACGCTCGATCTCAACACCCTCTTTGGCTTCAAGCGCCTGATGAAGACCATCGCTATACCTACGACCATCCAAAATACGACCAGTAAACTCATCAACAATCATTACTTGTCCATCTTGAACAACATAATCAACATCACGCTTAAAAATCACATTTGCCTTGAGAGCTTGTGTTAAGTGATGCAAAAGCAAAACGTTTTCTGCTGCGTACAAGTTTGACACGCGAAGCGCTAATTCAAGCTTATCAATTCCCGGCTCTAAGATATTTACATGACGATCTTTTTCATCAACCTCATAGTCAACACCTTTTTTAAGACGCTTAACCGCAGAATCAGCCTGTTCGTACATCTTGCTACTTTTTTCAGCAGTCCCTGAAATAATCAATGGCGTACGAGCTTCATCGATCAAAATCGAGTCGACCTCGTCAACGATCGCAAATTCAGGATTTCTTTGCACAAAATTTGCAATATCAAATTTCATGTTATCGCGAAGATAATCAAAACCAAACTCATTGTTGGTTCCATAGGTAATATCTGCAGCGTATGCTTTACGTCGCTCAGAATCATTCATGTTATTTTGAATAATCCCAACGGAAAGACCCAAAAACTCATACAACGGACGATTAAGTTCAGCATCTCGACGAACCAAATAATCGTTAACCGTAACAAGATGAGAGCCTTTTCCCGCAAGGGCATTTAAATACAATGGCAATGTTGCAACAAGCGTTTTACCTTCACCGGTTTTCATCTCAGCAATCTTGCCTTCGTGCAAGACCATTCCACCAATCAACTGAACATCGTAATGACGCATCCCAAGAACTCTACGACTCGCTTCTCTGGCAACCGCAAAGGCTTCCACTAAGATGTCGTCCAGAGTTTCTCCACTTTCCAACCGTGCTCGAAACTCAAAAGTTTTTTCTTTTAACTGCTCATCTGAAAGCGCTTGAATAACTGGTTCAAGATTATTAATCGCAGTTACCTTTGATGAAAGCCTTTTAAGCTCTCTATCATTTTTTGTGCCAAATATAACGGCCAATAATCGTGCTATCATAAATCTCTTCCTCTACGAAGATGATTAGCACCACGTGCTTAATCAATCAACATCAATATTTGTTACCATACGCAGTATTGTACCAGAAAAGTAGTTTCTTTTGAAAAAAAACACCTCAACCACAAATTGTCAATTAAAGAACCATTTACAATAAATCAACTTATTTTTAATCTCAGTCAATATGAACAACACAATAGCAAGGTTTTTTGAATGATTAGCCCCGCGTCTTTAAAAACTGAACTCCCTCTTTCCGCTGAATTTGGTTTTATTTTAAGAATCAACGGAACTATCGTTGATATCCAATGCACGACCGACCACCTTCCTCCAATCAACACGCTTATTTTTACCAACATGACAATTCCAGGACAGGCTGACACAAAAAAAGTACACTTTGAAGTTGCCCAACACATTAGTGACGGTATTATTCGCTGCATAGCACTTGAACCACTTACCGCTGTCTCACGAAAAATGCCAGTATTTTCAACCAATACAACGATTACAGCACCAGTAGGATCAAATACACTCGGACGTGTTTTTGATGTACTTGGACGACCAATTGACGGAAAAGGCGATATCGATTCAACAACTCCTCGTCACTCGATTTATAAAAATCCACCCGAACTCACTGAGCAAAAAATTCAATCAGAGCTTCTTGAAACAGGTATAAAAATTATCGATCTGCTATGTCCGTACATTAAAGGTTCAAAAATTGGTCTTTTTGGTGGAGCTGGAGTTGGTAAAACAGTTTTAGTGCAAGAACTCATTCGCAACGTTGCAATCGAGCACAGTGGCCGCTCTGTTTTTGTTGGGATTGGAGAACGAACGCGTGAAGGAAACGAACTGTGGCTTGAAATGACGGCCAATAAAGTTCTTGATAACACCGCATTTGTTTTTGGACAAATGGGTGATATGCCCGGAGCTCGTCTCCGCGTTGGATTTACCGGACTTACCATGGCCGAATACTTCAGAGATGTTGAAAAGCGCGACACGCTTCTTTTTATCGACAACATCTTCAGATACATTCAAGCAGGATCAGAAGTCTCTGCGTTGCTTGGTCGAATGCCATCATCTGTCGGATATCAACCAACACTGGCAACAGAAATGGGAGCACTGCAAGAACGAATCACCAGTACCCACTCGGGATCAATCACCTCTATTCAAGCGGTATACGTACCCGCCGATGACTACACCGATCCCGCCCCAGCAACAACATTTCAACATCTTGATGCTGCAACTGTTCTTTCTCGAAAAATTGCTCAAGCTGGTAGATATCCAGCAATCGATCCACTAGAATCATTTTCAAACGGATTACGCCCAGAAATTGTTGGCCACAGACACTACACAATCGCACAAACAATTCAACACACATTACAAAAATATAAAGAGCTCCAAGACATTATCGCCATCTTGGGTTTTGATGAACTTTCAGAATCAGATAAAATCACCGTCAGCCGCGCAAAAAAGATCGAAAACTTTCTTACTCAACCGCTGTTTGTTGGAGCTCAGTACATTAACATCCCTGGAAGGTTTGTAAGAAAAGACACCACCGTGGATAATTTTGAACAAATCGTTACAGGTCAATGCGATCACATGCCAGATCAGTCGTTTTACATGAAGGGAACTCTTAACGATGTCTACGAGCACCTCAAAATCAACATCAAATAATTTAATCACCATTCAAATCCTGACTGAAGCAGGAGAGCAAACGATTAATGCCCTCTGGATAGAAATCAGCTCTCCAAATGGATTTTTTTCTGTAGGCAAAGGCCACATTCCAACAATATCTTTGCTAAAAATCGGTGGTATTTTAACCTACTCAAAAATAGAGGGAACCGTTGAAACACTTGCAGTTCCAGGAGGGATGGCAATAATTCAAAACGATCTGGTAAAACTTATCTTATACAAACCAATAAGCGAATATTAAATGCGCGCATTTTTATTAACAATTCCCGTTATCGCTATCCTGTTCCTTTTCACAGTTACCATGACTCCGAAAAAAGAACCTGCAACAACTCTTTCGTCACGCAAAAAAATACATGCTAATCTTTCTCAAAAATTATCCCATATGCCTGACGACGATTTACAAAAAGCCCTCTCTCTGCAGCTTGCTGAAGAAAGCCGAGGATCAGGTGTTGTCGCAGGGAAAATCAGCCTTGCAGGACAGCCAATTTTTGTAAAAAAAATACGAATAACAGACACTGAAATGCTTGAGAAAAATCAGTTCTCAACAGCTAATCACTTTAATCTTCCTCTTCATTACTACAGACCCAAATATACCGGATTTGGGGTTTGGCGAGAGTTATATTGTTGTCAAAAGGCAACCGAATGGGTTCTTTCTAACAAATGCGTATCTTTTCCACTCTTATACCACTTCAGAATCCTAAAAAAAGAAAAACGTTTTTATCATTCTATCGACTGGGCAGAAAACGATAGTCCAGAAATTAATTCTTTTTTAAACGAACATCAGAATGCGACCCACGAACTTGTCTTATTTTTTGAATATATTCCAAAAACGCTTGAAGAATGGCTGATTGAAGAAATTAAAACAAAAACAGAAGATGAATTTGGCAATGCCATTCAATTGGTTCTTAAAAAACTTCATGCTCTTGCAAGCTTTTTAAGAAATGAAGGCTTAATTCACATCGATCCGCACGTTCAAAATATCCTTGTTCAAGAAGATGATCTTTTTATCACGGATTTTGGACTTGCAGCCATGAATGATTTTGATCTAACACCCACAGAGAAATACTACATTTTAAATAATATCTATTTTACGGAACGAGCACTTACAACCTACTTATACAAAGAACTTTTAAACTACTATTTTTTTGATCCCAAAAGCCAAAAAGCTCACCGTTATGATGGCACAGCCGCAAGCAATAATACTTCCGATTTCTTTGTAAAAAACTACAAAACCGCAGAAGTTTTTATACAAGAAATGAAAAAAAAAGAAGAAGACCCCTTGCGACTCTTTCCGCTCGACGAAACGATGGACAATCTTATAAAAAATGCTCCAAACGAATGTCCTTACCAAGACGAAATTAATGACGAATCCTAAAAACAAATTGCCTCAAAGAAAAAACCACCCTAAACTCAACATAATTTTTTAACTACGATTTTTTGAAAAACAGATGAAAAGAATCACTTTTCTTGCAAGCATTGCTCTTATTCTTCTTTTTTTTGCATCACAATATTTTATGGTCTTTTCTGGGCCCAAAAATGAACCCGATGCAAAAGAAGCAGTTGCTCTTGATTTTCTTTCATTTCAAAAAATTGTACACCACCATCAACTTCGCGAAAAAACATTTATAGCTCGGGATAAAACAGCATTATTTTATCGCTTTATACCAAGCAACCACCCAACAGAAACACTCATCATTTTCTTACATGGCTCGAGCTACCATGGGAGATACCTGGTTCCCCTGGGCCTAAAACTTCATGAACACGCTCATATTTGCATCCCAGATATTCGTGGTCACGGAAAATCCGGCCCTCACGGCACCTGCTCATACATTGGACAGCTCGAAGACGACTTAGCAGATTTAATTACACATATTTCAAGTACCCATCCTTACAAAAAAATTATTTTAGTTGGTCATTCTAGCGGTGGAGGCCTTGCTATTAGATTTACCGCAGGAAAGCATAAGAATCTTGCCCATTCAACGATTTTACTTACCCCTGCGATCATCACTGCCCCAACAATGAAAACTCCTGGCGCTAGAGCTTGGGCAAAGGTTAACAAAATAAAACTGCTAGAATTAGTAGCCTGCAATGCGATGGGAATCACACGATTCAACAAGTCAGTTGTTGTAACGTTTAATAAACCAAAAAAACAGTGTGATGGGACAGAAGTGCTTGCGTATGACTACAATCTAGCAAGTTCTATGCATCCTAGAATTCCCTACAAAAAAGACCTAACTCAAGCCGCCAATAAATGCATAATTTTTGTTGGAAAAAACGACGAAATTAATAATCCATGGGCATTTAAAGAACTATTTCCTCAAGAAAAAATTCAACTACTAGAGAATACCGGACACCTTGATATTATTAACAACATGAACGTCATTGAGGAAATAAAAAAACAAGCTATGAACACAAAATCATCTTTTACAGAGCATTACATCACAACGCGAATGGGACACAAACTCTGGACCCAAGTATCTAGCTCTGGAAAAACGCCAATACTATTAATCCACGGAGGGCCTGGCGGCACATCCACAATGCTCAAGCCTGTCATAGATGAGTTAATAAAAAATGATTTCAAGGTAATTACATATCATCAATTAGACTCAGCAAAATCAGACGCCCCTAACAATCCCAAGTTTTGGACGATTAAACATTTTACTCGGGATCTTGAAGACATTTGCCAAGCGCTTAAATTAAATAATTTTTATATTTTTGGGTACTCGTGGGGGGTTGTGCTCGCAATCGAATATGCTCTTAAACATCAAGAAAAACTACAAGGCATGATTCTCTCGAATTTCACGGCGAGCTCAAAATCATTTGAAGAATACTTACAAAAATTACGCTCAAGGCTTTCGCCTAAAGCTCAAAAAATTCTTTTGGATTGTGAAGCAAATAACCAAGTCGGCGAAACCGAATGGCAAAAAATAATGGCTAACGATTTTATGAAAAAGCACTTTTGTATTTTGCAAAAATGGCCGAATGAATTTGACAGCTTTATGAAAGAATTAAACTGGAATGTATGCATGCACTTTTTCGGTAAAAATGATTTTCATATTACAGGTACAGCCAAAGACTGGGATCGATGGAAAGATCTTGAAAAAATAAATACCCCAACACTAGTTCTAGGCGGACGATACGATCAATGCTCACCCGAAGACGCCAAAAAGATGTCTCAATTACTTAAACAAGGGGCTGTGTACATTTGCTCTCACGCAAGCCACCTTCCATTCTATGAGCAGCCAATAGCTTATTTTAATGCGCTTACTTCATTTTTAAAAAACACACAAAAGGACCGCTAATTTATGCAAAAAACATTTTGGGAAGACCCCTACAAACAAACGCTTATTACAAGAATAATTTCTGTTAACGGCAACGAAGTTTTACCAGAAAAAACAATTGCTTTTTCGTTTTCTGGAGGACAAGAGAGCGACAAGGCATGGTTTAACAACCTTGAAGTTGTTTCAAGCAGAATGGCCGATGGGCTTATTTTTTACACTTTACCAGAAAATCACGGACTAAATGCTGGTGATACTATTGAAATGAAAATCGACTGGCACCGCCGTCATAGACTTATGCGCCTGCATTTTACCGCAGAACTTATCCTTGAAATTGTCATTCAGTCTCTTGGCCTAGAAAAAGTTGGTGCTCATATTTCTGAGTCAAAAGCGCGAATTGACTTTAAATCTGACTCTAATATTTCAGAACACTTCAATGATATTTTACAGCGATACAACGAGATTATTCACCAAAATCTGCCGATATCAAAAGGTTGGCTCGATGAGGCAACTCAACGCCGTTACTGGAAAATAGATCGCTTTGCCCAAGTTCCCTGTGGAGGAACCCACGTAAACACAACCGGAGAGGTTGGATACGTAACACTTAAACGTGACAGGCCCGGCAAAGGGATCGAACGAATTGAAATTCGCTTAATTAATGCATAAAAAGAGCTGCCTTTTTACAGCAGCTCAAAAAAACGCGCAATTTAAGCACATGAAAGCTCATCAACATCCGCCATGCGAACAATATTAAGTTCACCAAAGTCGCCAAAGGCATCATCTTCATCGGCACTCAACATATACATCAAATTTGATAGACCTACCCGTGCGTTAAATGAACATTCATCTTTATTTTTATGAAAGAAATACAACGGATTTCCACCACCAAATTGTGGTCGCTCAAGATCCATAAAAGTTAAATGTGGCATACCCTTTTCATCGCACCATAAGGCAAAATTGTGTTTTTGGGGAGAAAAATCCCAAAGCCCACACTCAGTAACAACTTCAAAAAAATTATTAAGTAATTGTTTGTAGGGATCTTGATTTTCAGACGTTTCATCTTCGATAAATCTACAGTACGCAGCTTTCATCAAACCAAAACACTCTGCATGTTTGTTTTCATCAAAAACAACTCTTTCTGCTACAACAAAAATACTTTCATCATTCAAGGGAGCATTTTCATACCCTGGAAAAATAAATAGACGTTTTTTTGGCGCATGAACAGCTGTGTATCCTTTTTCAGCGATAACGCTTGCCACTTCTTCTGAATACAAAAGACGACTGACCTCCTGCAACGGAAACTCAATTTGACTCACCATGGAACTTTGATCAGAAAAGGTGAACATTCCACTAGAATCGTAAAAACCGAGGCGATAAGAATTTTTAGCTCTCATCTTGATAATAAACCCTGGAAACAAATCAAACAAAAACGCTACCGTTTCTGGCCATTCACTTGAAGGGTTTGGCAGAAGATGACCACCAAAAAAGGTCAAAGCATCAATAAATTTTTTCTGCCAGTCAAAGTAAATAGCTTGCATTTCACGGTATGAAAACTGTGCTGAGTAATCAAAATAAGGTCGCTGCTTTAAAACTTCTGACATCACGGGATGCAAGACAAGATCACGCAAAAACTGATTAAGCGCAGGATTATCACTTGCGATGTTTTTTTCTTGTTTAATTCGCAATGCTTCATCCGAAATTGCCCAGTTACAAATATATTCGTACGCTTGCTTATCTTCTTCACAAACAAACTCTACAGCACACAGCTGAAATGACAATAACGCTATCAACAAAAATTTCATAGAAAATTCTCTCGCCGAAAAAACTCGTAACGCAAAAAAGCACCACAATATCTCAGCTAGAATAACTCCGTGACGAAGTATAATTAAAGAAAATTAAAATCTCACACAAAAAAAGCTTACTTTAAAACGAAAAGCTGCGCGGACTTTATCAATCCACGCAGCAAACTCAAAAAATACTCTGCTTAAAATCTCTTTTTTCAGAATCAAGTTCTATACATCAGCCAAAAGCATTTTCGCTAAATTCTCCACACCCGCCCGAGCACTAGAGGCAACTTCGGCTGTGTTTTTATGGAAAAAATACAAAGGGTTACCGCCCCCAAAAGCAGGTCGCTCAAGATCGAGCAGTACTATCGTTGGGTTTTTATTTTCATCACACGATAAAATAAAATTACATGAACGCAATGAAAAATCCCAAAGCCCACAGTTTTTTACAACATCAAGAAAATTAGCCAGCAATAATTCATAAGAATTGGATCGGTCAAAACCCTGATTCAAAATAAATGAAAGCATCGCTTTTTTTAATAACCCTAACAGTTCTTTTTGCTCGTCAGAACTATAAACAAATCGATCTTGAACAACAAATAAAGATTCATCATTCAATAACTCATCTTCAGATCCAGGAAAGATAAACAATAATGTGGTTGGAACAACAATATTTGAGTAACCTTTTTCTATAGCATATGATTGGACTTCTGAAGCACACA
>Ga0194133_10006357_pt1 | contig 14545 bp, 11 predicted proteins | sample TA2KigOf40mmetaG_FD_155448 | JGI IMG/M metagenome (GOLD analysis project Ga0194133, IMG submission 155448) | Freshwater microbial communities from Lake Tanganyika, Tanzania - TA2015055 Kigoma Offshore 40m | ecosystem: Environmental > Aquatic > Freshwater > Lake | place: Tanzania: Lake...
CCTCTTGCTCTAGAACTCCCCAACATTCAAATGGTACTGGTATTACCCTACACACACCCTGCCTACCGTTGCAAGCCAGCCCCCCTCCACATCCCCCTCGATAGTCACACCAATTTTTTCCAACATGTTATGCATGCATACCTTACCTGAAATACAGTTGCCTTGTCTCTTTGGTCTGCCAAAGCTATCATAAATCCCCGTGAAGATCTATGATAATAAGCATACTCGAAAGCTTCTGCATCAAGAATAAATTTCATTCCATTGCTCGCTCCATTTTTAACACCTTTAGATATCTTTAATGTGAAAGAAATTTTAATTCAAAATAAGATCCTTGTTAATGGTCAAAAAAAAATTGTGAAGATATAACCTGATTGTAAAAAGTTGATCCATTGTAGTTGCCCATTGAAATGTTATTTTGGTCAGAAAATTCATAATCGAGATATGGATAGACATTTTGACACACACCATAATCTGTTAATGTTTGGTGAGATGCAGTGAAGAACTTTTCAAAAAGGGTCATCCAACTAAATTGATATTATATACATTTCCAACTTCTTTATCAGTAAGGCAAGAAATTTGGTATGTGTTTTTTTCACCTTCCTGCAAGAATTGTGTCTTCACTTTTGTGTCCACTGAGTCTTAAAACTGCCAAAGAGTTGTTCCATCCGATCCTCCGGAGCCTAGCTTCAAGTGAATTAGGATTTTTGCTTGACAAGTCTTGCTCCTCTGATGCCATCAGATTTTCTCGAAATGTTATATCTAACCAGTCTAATAATGGAAAATTAGGATTCTCACATTATTCATGTAGACGGCACAAACTTTACGAAAATTGAACAACAGTTGAACATTCCTTCATTTCGAAGATTGACCATTTTCTTCATTTCTTTTTGTTCAAGATCTCATCGCCCATTCCCCTTGACAAAAAGAACTGTCAAGCCATAGTGGCCCCATGATTTACATTTAGATTGAAGCAGGCCAATAGCAAGCTGAGCCAGTTAATTATAACAACAGAAAGTATAAAGAACACCCCTTTGAGGCTGGTTTAAGGTAGTTTTACATCAGAAGTTGCGCAGTTAACACCTATACGATTATGTGTTCCCTAACTGACTGGTTGTCAGTCATCTGTTGTTTATTCACCTGTTGCTTTTGTGTTGTACAATCTCTGATTCAAGGTAAATAAAATATTCTTATTTATATTACTTTGGCTCTTTATTTGTAATTGGTGAGATAGAAAACTCAGATAAAAAGTTAGGGTGATTGATACTCAAGTGAGTGAGAATGTTCACATAAAACATCTCTACATTCATAAAATGAAAATTAACTTAGGCCATACCTTCTCCATTTGCTCTAATATATCGTTTGAAGAGAAGCTCTATCATTAATTGATCGTTCGGATCAGTCTCTGACAAGTTCAAACTTTTCAAGAATGAAAATGTAACCTAAAATTGAAGTGCTCAAAATTACTTTGAAATGTTGTCTCCATAATTTTCAAATTACCTGATTGATGTTACAAATTACAATACTAGGAAAGTAAAGATCTGTTAAGGACGAAGTGATAGAGTTGATAGTTGTAACTGTTGTAGATTTTGAAAATTCCTATCAGACAAAATTTGAGATAATAAAGTTTTCTTTTGGTAAATTAAAGTTTGATTGCTATGAATCTTCAAATCATTAAAGAATGTCCCTCCATCCTTCATCAAACATGCTTTGAATTTTTTGCTTTGCCCTTGAAGTCACAACGAATCTTGGAATAGGGTGTTTGGGGTAAAGTAAATAAATGAGGAAAAGAATCTTGTAAGGGATGGGCAAGATCTTTGGATCATGGGCCCAAGACCCAGAACCAGAGAGATGATAAATATAGAGAGCTTGCATCCCTAAAGGTTGGGCAGACAAAATTCAGGGACCCCATACTGGAACGGATTTCGCCGTTGAGAGTATTTAGCCATTGGCAAAAGTTAACATTTTTTTATAATTCCGGGTGTCGATTGGCACTCTAAATCTTTATCTTTTATATCAAGGTACCTTGAGAAATCTTTACCGGGTAACTGTATTTGCTTAAAAACTAAACAAGTGTCTAAAGTTGTATTCATATTTTGAATGAATTATGATCGGCTATTGATTTTCATAAATGGGTTAATGCTTTTGACTAAAATTAAGAAGAAGGGCATTTTTTGCTATAGGGAAAAATGCTAAATCCTCTCAAACGAGGTTTCGTGATCGACAGTCTGCTGACAGACTTAATGTCAAATAAATGTTTTTCATTTTTTTCAGCTTGGGGTCTACCCCAATGCTTCCTTTTTGCTTAAGTTTATAGTAAAGTGTATTTAAAGGTAAAATTTTAGCAATTTTTAAATCTCATCTCAGCTGCTAGACAAAAATTAAAAAATCTGCTAAGTAACTTTTTGGGAATTAATATGAGGAGTCTGTATGCAAAGTTTCAACTCTATAGCTTTATAACTGAGGGAGTAGTCTGAGGATTGACCGGTGGATGTACTGTAAAAGTGCAAAATTTCAAACAGCTCCTTTTTAGGCTATTAATAGTTTTTGCAGTAAATAAGGGGTGATTGAAATAAAAATATTCTAAAAAATAACAGTTCACAGTAAAATATCACAGGATGTTAAATTTGAACTTTGAAAAAAACAATGGATATTGAGGTAAAGAATGGATGATGAGGGTGTTAATGGAAGAGAGGGCAGAAAGACAATTACTGTTTTAATAAAATCCCACAAAATTTCTGCTTTGAAAATATGTAATCTCCCATAAGATAAGTCCATTCATGCGAATTTTAAAGTTCTATTGGATCTTATAGTACCATATTATGAGATTACTATGAGTTTTTTGGTTGGGAAATGAACCTGGACAAAGCCAGATACCTTTAGAACTAGTTATACTGACATGAAAAATCTTCTTACTTCATAATTGATAACCATGAAGAAAAGAGACAAGCAAATGGAGGCAAGAATGACAACAATCCAGATCAGCTGTTATGAACAAAAATTGAATGAAGTATTTTGGTAAAAAAAGTTAGTTTTGCCTTTACCAAATGACAACAATAGTAAGATTTATTTCCCTCAATTGTCAAATATTTGTAACCGTGCAAGCTTGTCTGGAAAAAATAAACTTTGTTGAAAATGTATTTGAAAAGTGCCTTAGAAATGCTTCTATGTATGCCTGATCACAATAACGCTCAAAGGATGACTTGAGAAGCTCCAATGAGGTGGAATAAGTTTTTTGGTTTTGTAGCTGTTCTTGCTCTGTCTTGACCACAGTTGAACTATCAGCAACTTTTACAGATTTACCAAAAATCATTCTGAAGTCATAAATCATGCAGTCAATCATTTTTCTTTAGAATGTTTACCCCTTAATAAAAGTAAACATTCACTAAATAAAGGATAACTTCAAAGTCAAAATTTTGAAAATAAAATAAATGAAAGATTTAGATTGTTTCAAGACTTACTTTTAAATCCTGAAGGCATTATCAAGTTTTAAAACACAATTAACTTGAGTTTTTCCATTCTTCCAGTCTTTATGACTGACTTACAAAATCCAAACTATTATGGATTATCTGATATTTGTTTTGAAAGGCAAAAGCTTTGTGGAGGTTAATGCCAATAATTTTCTCAGGCAGACAAAATTGTTTTGCCAGTATTGAATGAGTTCCTGTCATTGGGTTTTAGTGAATCAGTCAGTATTAACGAAAAATACACAATTATAAATTATAAAATTTTAGTTCTTTCAGTCACAAACTTTGAAAGAGGCTATGAAAATAAATATCTGAAGAATTTTATCAACACTGCTGAAGTTTCAAACAGAAGAAAACCGTGAAACACCTATGTATGCTTTTAATTGATTAGGTTTTCATCAATTTCCACAAAATATACCAAATCATAAGCACAACTAATAAACAAAACAAAGGTGGCTGAAAGAAAGTATTTAGTAAAATAAAATCAATAACAATCTAAACAATCCAATTTTATGAAGCCCCTTAAAGAATTATTTATCACTTATTAATCTGTAAATTAGCAAGAGCCAGAAAGATTGTAAATTTTAACTAAGGTTCGTTAGCAAATTAACAAAGTCAATAAAATGGTTTTATTCAGATAAAGCTACATGCATTGAATCTAGAGATGGGCCCTGACCCGACCTGAGCTTACTTTTGACCCGCAGTAAATATGAGGCCGACCTGCCTTCGACCGAGATACTTTCTGACCTGACCCGAATAGATTTTTTTTGAACCGAAGGAAAAAAAATTGAAAAATTTAACATTTTTAGGGGAAATTTTCCAAATTCAAACCCAAACCATAAATGGGTGACCTGACCCGACCTGCGTGAAAATTTTTTGACCCAGACCCATCATTACCTTAGGCCCAGGGATAGGAACCCTATTAAGAATAAATGAGGGTAATACAAGCAGATGAGGAGTAAGGCAGAAGTGAGTGTGCATTCCTGCTAGGTAATAGGAGATAAGAGCTTTTTGTTAAAAAATAACTTCTTTTCTTTTTTCCATAAATGGCTTGAGAATCCAAATTTACAAAAATCATTCATTCCCACCGATATTTGCATTGAAAATACACATACTTTGTCGTTGTTTACACACTTTAAATCAGTCTGAACTGTTTATTTGACATTATCTGTTCCAACGACAAAGAAAATTAGTGGAAGATAAGAGAGAAATTTGTATTGAGTAAGGTTTAAAAACACGTTGCTCTGTGCCGGAAGAGTAAATTTAATGACCTTATCTTCAAAAAGCCAGTTGAAAACAATCTTATTTTGCTGAAAGAAGTCTTTTAAGGTCTGAATTAGTCTTACTTAATTAAAAAAGTGGACAAAAATATTCAAAATATAAATTGTATATTCTCAATATTTTAGGTGGTGAAGATGCTGCCTACACCTTTTGTGTTTATTGTAATCATTTTAACCACTGAAGGGGCCCTAAACCAGTCCTTTGAGGATGAACCAAGCATATTGCTAATTGAAGGTAAGCTGAAATTTGAAGATGCAAGTCTGAAATGATCCAAACTTGAAGTTTCATCTTAAGACCTTCAGGAAAGTGAGTCCATCATCAATGATGCTCCTGTCATTGGTATTCTTGCTCAAAGTGTTCCTTTCAGTCTAATGGATCATTACCCAGAAGCCATTTCATTCATATCTGCAAGTTATGTTAAATTTTTGGAATCTGCTGGGGCAAGAGTTGTCCCCATTCTCACTCAGCAGGTGAATTTTTTATCAAGATTTTAAATCACCTTTTTTGGTCCCCATTACATGAAGTTGTTGGATTCTACTGTCAAAGTATTGAACTTTTTTGTGGCAGCTTGAAGTCTCTTTTTGTGAACTGGCTAATCCAAAAAATTGTGTTTTGAAACAAAGTGATCAAAATCAAACAAGGATAAGACAACTGGTTTATTCTATCCATACACAATCATTTATACAAGACTGATGGGCAGTCTGGAAGATTATTTGCCTGCTAGCTAAATAGGAAAGGGGAGAAGCAAAGACCTTGCAGAAATGATCCGAAGGTCATGGGTATTAATTAATCACATGCTACAATCAGATGATTGATTACCTCAGGCGAGTGTACCCATCAGTGAGGTCATAAAAGAGAAATGTATCCATTGAAAGGATTTTAGAAATCACCTACTGAGAAATTGTCTAACCCAAATTGGCTGCCTTACCAAATCACCTACTACAATATTACCTACTGAGAAATCGCTTACCTTGCTAAATCGCCTACCTGCAAAATTGACTTCCTTACAAAATTGAATACCTACTTGGTTGGGGGTATGGAGTTTATTAGGGGGGAGGGTATGGGAGGTTGCTTGGGTCAGGTTGGGTTAGGCTTAAAAGCAATAATATTCCCGAAGGTTAGTTGGGGTGAAGCTACCTAGGCTTGGACTTGGGTTTGGATAGCATTGTAGGTAGGTGATTCAGTAAAGTAAATGGTTTTGTAGGTAGGCAATTTTGTAAGGTAAGTGATTTTGTAGTGAGGCAATTTTGTAGGTAGGCAATTTTGAGAAAGGCAATTTTTCGGTAAGTGATTTCTCTTTTGGTGATTTCGAGCTGGGCGATTTCTCATATTATCAATTAAATATAAAAGTAAATGTCAAGAGATTTACTTTACAAGCAAAAATTTTTATGATCGAATTTTTCATAGACAGAAGAATATTATCTGAGAATGTTCAATTCCACTAATGGTCTTTTGATTCCTGGTGGATCTGAATCAATTTACAGTTCAGGTTGGTCATTGACTTTCACTAAATTTTGTTGAAACTTAAAATTTTATTGCTATAGATTATGCCAGGGCAGGCAAACTCTTCTATCAACTGGCCATAGACGCACTTGATAAAAATGGTGATTATTATCCAATTTGGGGGACTTGCTTAGGCTTTGAGCTTTTAGCATTGGTCTCTAACAATGACCAACCTAACCTGAAAAGATGCAGCTCTAACGACCAATACCTTCCATTAAGTAAACTGCCTACATTTCTTTTAATCTTTAGCCTATCCAAACTCATTTTTTTTGTTCAATTTCTTCAAAGACTTCACTGACTCTTGGCCACAAAGTAAAGTTGCCTCAGCAATTACAGAAGATGTTCAGAATATTTTGTCCAGTGAAAGTGTCACAGCTAATTTTCACCAATGGTGTTTGACACCTCAAAATTTTACCTTCTTCAACATGGACAAGTTCTGGAATATAGCAGCACTTGGAAAGGTTTGAATTTTAAAAATCTACATTTTGCTATCTCTTAATTTCCACAAGCAAGCATTGCAGCGTTGCAGATTTTAGTATTTTATATAGGGTTCAGACCCCATTATGGACGTCTGTCACTTACACATAGTCCCTGAGTTTTGATGCTCGAAAGAAAATAATTAGTGTATTGGAAAGAGTAATTCCTTGCAAATAATTTTGCAAGGCATAATTTTTTCATTTTCATCTAGGAGCTGAGATATTTAAGTTCAAAGTTTCCCAGGTTGGCTTAAGTGTTTAAGCCGACTAAACAGTGTCTTTAAGGTAGCTGGCGCCATTCAAGTTTGCACGCTCGCAGTCGTTAGGTATTTTTGCCCCGCCAAAAAAATACCTTTCAACTTAATTTTAGGATTTGAATGAGGTCGAATTCATTGCAATGATGGAGGCAAAAGATTACCCATTCTACGGTGTCCAGTTTCATCCTGAAAAAAATGCTTTTGAATGGCCATATAAGTATTCAAGACTGCCACATTCTTCGAATGCAGTCAAAACCACATTCTTCTTTGCTTCATTTTTTGTCGATGAATGTCGGAAAAACCTTCACAGCTTTGAATCCAGAGAAGATTTGGAGAAGCACCTCATTTACAACTATAATCCGGAATATACAGGGAAAATTTCAATGAATTACACAATGGTTTCAAGTTACTTATTCAAATAATGCTTTTTAAGTATTTCTTGGTTTAAATTTTCTTCTGATATGACAATAAAAATGTGTCAAAAATCTTAATGTTCATAAATCAAAACCAAAAATAGGACCCTCAAAGATTGTGTTTTGATTAGTTCCTTTTGGGGGTAAACTTACAGGTTTTTTTCTGTTTTTAAACTCTGAACCATTGAAATTTTTAGATAAATGTTTGGGGAAAATTAAGTGTAATGATCACCAATTATTTTTTGATTGTGTACACTCTAGCCTTTTAAAATAGCAGTTTGAAAATCAGAGTGTAATATTGTTACTGGTGATGGGTCCGGGTCAAAAACTTTTGACCCGGATTGGGTCAATTTTTTGTGGCTCGGGTCGGGTCAGCCATTTATGGTTTAGGTTTGAATTTCAAAAATTTTCCCTAAAAATGTCAAATTTTTGAATTTTTTACCCTTTGGGTCAAAAAAAATCTCTTGGGGTCTTCTTGATCCTCCAACCTCTAAAGTATTTCATTGCAAAGTAAAATAGCCAGGTATACCTATTTGTCTGGATTTATCAAAGGCTGATCCAATGAGCAGAGAAGTCTGCTTCTTTTGTAATTGGTGAAATGATCAGTCAGTCAGTCCCTAGCTGTCTAAGTTTTTTAGTACCTTGACACTACATTTTGTTGCATAATTTTTTATTACTCAACCAAGGGAACCGTAAATTGATCTAATTGAAGAAATAGCTTTACGACTGTAGTTTAAAAATAAACTGAAAAGCATGTAGGTTATCATTTTACATTTATTAACAACTTTGTGACCATGAGTAAATAATCAGATGAGATGATAAAAAGCTTAAGCAATCTTAATTGGAACAATGAAGCAGGCAAATTTACTTCCACTGTCGTCCTTAAGAGTCCATTTTCCATCAACTGAGGCCTATTAATTATGATTTATTTTAGAAATAAACAAAGCCTTGTGGATTGAATAAAGATCGAGGATTAGTAAAATAAATACTGCTTACAGAGGGAAAGATTGTTTCAATGAACATTTCAATTTTGTAGACAAAGGTTTCACCGGCCTCAATAGGGCATGAGCCTAAATTAAAAATTTCACAATTTAGACTTATTCAACATTTTTGTGTGTTTCCTAGAGCCATACCTCCTGTAAGGGCACTGCATCCATCCTTAACTGGGCAACCACCAGGGAAAGGTAAAGGAAGCCCTCCAATGATTCCAAAGATTTCACAATCCAACTTGGTTGTAGCTTTATTGGCCTCAAATTTCAATTCCCCTCTCACAGTGTCACCTTTTTTTACTTCACATCTGTCAACCTCATCTCCATTGCAACCCTCCATGGAAATGCTGACAATTTTGCCTCCAGTTGAGCCTAAAAAATTTTCTTTATAAAAGAAAACACGAACAGGAATCTTCAGAGTTTTGAGTCTCACCACAATCCGTAGCAATTGAGGTAATGTCTCCTTTTGGCTTGATTTGAGGCAAGGCCAAGGCTGCTGAGACCAGAGTAAAAGTGATGATGGTGGTGAAGGTGTTCATTGTTCTGTTGGAGTTTTTGAAACTTGGATCATCGACTGATGCTTATTGTCTTGATCAGGTCCCATTTTATACAGTTCAAAAGACAATTTTCTGAGAAAACACCTGCCTATCAAACTGAATCAATTATTGCGTAAGCATGAGATTTGATGATAACAATTTGAAGTCAAGATGACTGATATGAATCGAACAAACACAGGTGTATGTTAGCACACCTTTCAATAACAATGACTTCAAAGTCCTGTTTGTTTGACTTGCTAATAATTGTGTACAAAATATAAAAGAAAACTTATTGATGCATGCCTCAAATCAATCATAAGTACCAATTATTTTAATTTTCTAACAAGTCATTTAAAATGAATGAATTCAGATCAATAAAATTTCAAATCACATGAAAATTAACTGTCCAAAATTTTTTATCAATTATTTTGTTCTCAAGGCTATTATGCTGAATTAAAATTATTCTTTAAACATTAAAAAAAATAAGAAAAATTGGTTAGTTATAAATTACCAGCAAAATAGATTTTTGTTTTAATCAAGCTCAGTAAAAATAAGGTAATGGAATCTTAGATAGTCTGGGGTAAAATTACTAGACTTCCAAAGTTTAAATCAAGTTTGAGTATGTGAAAATCTTGCTTTTAAGTACTAAATAAAGGTTAAATGGAAATATTAAACAAAAGGTAGTTTGATTTCAATTATGAATATATCTCAATTACTAAAGAAAGTACTTCTCTAATTACTTTGGGTATGAAAGGCAGAGCTATTCATCCTATCTAAGAGAGAGAGTATCCTTTTTTGAATACCTTTTTATATACACCAGAATTTTATTCTACTACTGTTAGTTTGATTTATTTTTCATAATTATTTTTTAGAATTATCTTTTATGCATACTTGGTGCAAGGCAATAAATTTTTCATTTATTCATTCAATCACAACAAGCAGGTCTTCTTGCAGCCATTTAGTCAAATTTGGTGCCTTCAAGAGATGGGTCCTGACCCAACTCAAGCATGCTTTTACCCCTCTGTAAATAAGGAGCTGACCTGCACTTGACCCGGATATTTTTTGACACAACCAGATGAGATTTTTTTGACCCGAAGGGAAAAAACTTGAAACTTGGGGTTTTTGGAAAGAAAATTTTCCAGATTCATAGGTGGCTGACCCAACCTGAGCATCAAAAAATTGACCTGACCCGACACGGGTAAAAATTTTTCCTCATCACTAGTGCCTTCTCAAATCACTTATCTCAATTGCACAATTTTGAAGTTTGTGGAATCTTTTGAGACCTTTGACCATTTAGCCACAACTACCCACTAAACCTGAAATACCTATATTGAAATATTATCAGATGAATTTTCAAACAGCACTTTCAAAGGTTTTGCACACTTTTTTGATGTTGTCTCTCTAGACTCAATCTGTTTGACTTTTATTGAAATGAAAGGGTAAATTATAGTTTTAATGATCGTATTGCATTTATATTCAAGTTGCCAAGGAATTAATTTGTACCAATTTAAAAAATTGGCTTTTGAGAATCAGTTTTACTCCAAACACATATGAAACATATAATTAAATTATTGTGCTTTTCTAAGTTTCCTTTAGTAGTAAGAAGTATATTCTTTTAAAGGATCTACCGATTTCTTCAATTCATAAATATTGAAAAAGAAGTACAATATCCAGGAATGAGTTTACTCCGCAAGTAAAAGAGCATTTTATTATTAATTATTATTAAGATTCATGCATCAAATGTAAAATCAACTAAAAAATAAAAGAGGAAATCAATAATCTTCATGAGGAAAAATATCATATCTGGATTGATGAAATCCTCTTTCTTCTGCTGAAGTTCAAAATGGCATTCAGAGTGGATGTATTTCTTCTGATGCAGTCTTATCAAAATAAAATCCATTCTTCCAAAAATACTTAAATAAACACTCTGATCTTATCAGATTCGCCAACAAAAAGCTTTATCCAAAATTTGCTTATAACAATCTAAACATCAAATAACCTGGAATTTCGATTGAAGCTTTTTAATCAATTTTCGACCACTTTATATTGTTCTGCTCTAACTCATCAATGTCATCCTTTATTATACAATACGATAATTTTCCTCTGATTCAAAATGTTATATTCCTTTCAAATAAGACTCAAGCTACAATAGATTATTATTTCTTTATAAATACTTTTGGTCTAGAGATGGGCCAACCCAAACATACTTTTGACCTGCAATAAATAAGGGGCTGACCTGTCTTCGACTCTTGAGTATTTTTTGACCCAACTCGATAATATTTTTTTTGGCCTGAAGGGGAAAAAATTGAAAAATTTGGGATTTTTAGCAGAAATTTTCAAAACCCAGAGGTGGCTGAACCAACCCAACCCTAGTAACAAAAAAATGACCCGGGTCAATATTTTTTGACCCAGACCCATCACTCCTTGTCTAAATAAATTGAATCTTGAAATTTTTCAAATATGGCTAAAAAGTCTTGGTCTTTGTTTATCTACAAGAACAAAATTTTTTTTCTTAATTGAACATTTATCAATCTGTTGGCTCCTTAAGTCATCTTTATGCCATTATGCACATGCTAAATGCAAACAGCATATTCAGGAACTAAAAAAAGAAAAAGAAAACGATTTCGTTATTCACTCTAAAAATAATTACTTAGAATAGGTTACCATGATGCTTATGACAGTTGCACCAACATACAAGATTATACTTGAGTTATCCTCAATAGACTTCTTGAACTTTCCAAAGCATGACACCAAATCAGCCTTATCTGGAGCCTTTAAACATTGGTCTGCCTCTTCCTGAGTATCTTTAAAAGAGCAACATGACTTTGGGACAAGTGTCTGATTGATTGGATAATTTCCATATTGAGACTGATTCCAGTCAGTGTAGTTGTCAACTCCACAGCAATCAAACTGTCGAAAAAGGTTAAAAATATACAGTATAGGATTTCCAATCTAAAAATTGCTTGGAAAAAAAGCTTTAAACCCCATCCCCCAGACTCCTGGCCCCAACCCAACTTCTCATGTTTGAAAGACTACGCACAAATATGTTCTTGTTGTGCTGGACTGCTCTGGCACCTTTTGGCTCAAGCCCTAGCTCCCCCATTTTTATAGATAAAGGCTTTAAATTTAGTGTGAAGCTGACTCTAAGATTTACCTACAATTCACATTTGCATATATATCTTCTGTGACCAAGGGTTCTTGAGATTTTAGCTCCAGCACAAATTTTGCTTTACTGTGCCACACTGCTCCGGCACCTAGGTCTGGCACAATATGGACAAGTTTGTAGGAGCCAATGCAACTCACTCTTTGATCTCAACCACCCCACATCACTGTGCTGTAGTATATAAAGATATCCATCTTAACCCCTAAGGTTATGAGTTTTTCACCCCACTTTCACCACTTGTTCTCTCTGGCCTAGTGATACGTCCGGGTCAAATTTTTTTGACCCAGGTCTGGTCAATTTTTTGTGGCTTGGGTCGGGTCAGCCATTTATGGTTTGGGTCAGAATTTGGAAAATTTCCTCTAAAATCGTCTAATTTTTTCCCTTCGAGTCAAAAAAAAATCTCTTCAGGTTGGGTCGGAAAGTACTCGGGTTGAAGGCGGGTCAGCCTATTATTTACTGCGGTTCAAAAGTAAGCTCAGGTCGGGTCGGGTCAGGTCAGGGCCCATCTCTACTCTGGCCTAATATGTTATCTTGTCTTTTCGCTTGTTGTATTTGATTTGCACATCGAAAGGAGCAATAAAAGTATTATGTTACTTCTTGTACTATAATACTCAGGGAAGGGGGACTTAAACAGTCATACTTGGTCTGATTGGTTCTCAAGTTGAGCATTCCACATTTCTTGTGAAATCTCTCACACATTTTCTGAATTCCTTGTTACAATTCCTTGTTTAAAGGTGAAAAATGCCAGCCATTGAAACAAAATTGACAAAGGATCTTGAAATCAAACCAAAAAGTTTTCCCACTTACTTGCTCCTGAAGTGCATCCCAGCTACTCACAACTGCATTGACAGTTACATTTTGATCAGATATTGTTGGATCATAAAGTTTCATCGAATTCCGGATAGGCTCTTTGATCTTTTCCTATTTTAAAAAGTTCAGAGGCAAAGTTCAGAGGCATTTGTAGAATGGAGAAACTTTCATAACAAATTAGTACAATTTAATGTTACAAAAAATTGAATACCAAATCTTGAGTGTATCCATAAACAGCTCCCACTGTCATGCCAATAAAGAGGGCCAGGATTATGACAAAGTAGGTTCCCAGCATACACTTGCTCTCCTTTATGGCACCACAGCAACCAAAGAAAGCCACAATTGCAACCAAGGCACTGACAACAATGAGGATGATGGCTGCAGATGAATAGACAGTCACTGAAAAGTCAGAGCCAACAGCTTCAGACCCTGACGACACAAGGCTTTCCAGATTGTTGCCATCAATCAGGGCATAGATAGACAATCCAAGAACCACACATCCCATCAACTGTCAATTGAGTGAAATAAATTGTGAGCATTCTTTAGCAAACCCATATGGTCATTTTGTAGTTTTGTAAAAGTGATTGCAAATTCTAAAGTGCACAGTAGAATTTGCTAGTAGAATTTATATATAGATATATCTATGCTTCATATTAATGTTATACAAATTCAGTAACATGCATTGCATAGTTTTCTTTCATGATGTATAATCACACGTGTTAATGTATGATGTACTAAGCCGGCTTAAGGACGTAAACCTATAAAAGAGATTGATTGTTTTAAACTAACAGTTCAGTCTCTCTGAGTCATTTATTTAGACAGAAACTTAGCTCATTATCACAGATTTCTTAAAGTCTCTTTGATCTCTATTTCTAAGTCTATAAGTAAGAAAAGAGTGATTGTGAGCAACCGGCTTAGATCTGTGGAACTGGATTCCCATCTCTGGTCCAGGAAAAACCTCAAACACCTGGCTTTTCCTCCAATCCTCCAAAAGATGATTATCTCAATTATGATTGATTGCTGTGCAGAAACTTAACCAAGACTCTAACTAAATCATTCTGGCAGGATCCAAATTATATTTAATTTGTCATAGTGAAAGTAGTCTAAAAATTAAATTCCATTTTTGCCTTTACATGGTTTAATAAATATAGTCTTAAAAGAGCAAATTTTTCTAATCTAAAAAAGCAATTAGAGAGCAATAAATTAAAAGGCACATGACAAATAGATCCTGACGTAGATTGCTTCACCACAATTGATATTAATATTTGACTTTTATATGTAAATAATTCATTGCCCTTTGATTGTGAGTACCATTATCTACAACTTTTCTTACCAAACATAGTTTAGTGAACTATAATTACAGGTAAAACTTAAATTGATTGCCCTTTGTGAGTCAGGGTGTTTAAAATTTGATTTCATGATCAGTTTTTATGTTTCTGGTTCAAAAACAGAGCCTCAACCAAACTGGCCGCAGTTGTTTTTACAAACTATCTGTTGTTTCACAAAAATTAAAGAAAAAAATTGATACTCACAAACACTAAAAAGTTAGTGCCAAACAACAGATACTTTATCAAAGTTGATAAACAGCCCTCCATTTTTTCTCACTTGGATTTTCACTTCCACATCTGGAATAAAGACTTTCCTATTATTTCA
>Ga0194133_10006359_pt1 | contig 14534 bp, 22 predicted proteins | sample TA2KigOf40mmetaG_FD_155448 | JGI IMG/M metagenome (GOLD analysis project Ga0194133, IMG submission 155448) | Freshwater microbial communities from Lake Tanganyika, Tanzania - TA2015055 Kigoma Offshore 40m | ecosystem: Environmental > Aquatic > Freshwater > Lake | place: Tanzania: Lake...
GTCCTCAATTGATTCATTTTGTGGCACACCACCCCTCACGAGCAGGTTGTTTAATCTGGCAATTTTGTCGTGTGTTCGGACCAGGATGCCATCCCGTCCAAATCTTGCGATATTTTCATGACCGTAGTCGTTTTGTTTACGGCACAGTGTCGCCAGGATTTGAACACACAAATTTTTCATTATTTTGGATGTTTCTGGGTCCCCGGCGAACTCTGGGTAGATGTACCCGGATGCAAATTTGTTAAATTTTCCAGATATTTCGGTACCTGGGGCCGGCCGGTTAATTGAAGAAAAAACGAAATTTTTTAATCCCGCCGCGGCGGAGATGGCGCCCAAAATACGCCATTCTTCTGCCCAGTACATATTGTCCGAATCGAGACATTTGGCGTTCATGAACATGCCTTCGAACTGGATTTTTATCAATTCCAACGAATCATCAAAAAACATGCTTTCGGTTGAGTAACGCAATGTGTTGTCAACTTTTTCGAAAATTTTGACCATGGCCGCTGCGGCTGCGTCTTCCCACGTACATGGGCCCAAGGGTTCTTTATTTCCAATTGCTGTAATAGTCATGATGTTTGAACCCTTTCCACCACCGTCATTTTAATAAATCATCCCAGGACTCTGGTGGGTCGGTCCTGAGTTTAACCATAACATCTTTACACATATTTTCCAACTCGTTCATCCAACCCAAGTCGCCGTCTTGGGGAAGCCCCGTTATTATTTCAATTTCATCGAAGCCTCGAATTCTCTTGCGAATATCGCTTTGAGAAAAGGCTGCGATGATGTGTTTTGGATTGGCCCCACGCATCAGAATTGGACCTTCGTTACCGTCTAGCGCTTCGTCGGGCACATGTATGCCCGTGATTACCCATTCATTATCGGAAAAAATGAAAATGATATTGTGGGTCTCATTGGTTGTTTCGTTGATTTGCGAAACGAGCTCATCCTTCAGGTCCTGGTCAAAATTCAATCTAGATAATTCCTTTTTAAATTGGCTGGCCCCAGAGTTAACATCGTCTATATCTATTTCTTTCCATGATTTGCCCATACATCTATCTCTCCTTGCTCAACCTTAGTATTATTAACAATATTCAGATTTATGTTTGCCATGACGTCTTGGTCAGGGAAGCGTTCCTCGTATGCGCCACGGTTACTGTAAAAGAAATCAGCAGCCATGGTCTCAACCACTTCCTCTGGGTCGACATCGTCAGGTACTGTTAGCCGAAGATAGATAGTTTTCATATCGTCGATGCTAATCGATGAATTCGATTAAAACAACGTCAAATAAAAATAACTTCGAATTAAAACGCGTTTGGCTGCCGTCCAATCGATTTTTAAAATAAATTTTTCATTTTTTTACTCTAAACCGATGTCGGCCAGGCGCTTTCCGCCACCGTCGGTTTACCGAACGAAGACTTCCCCGTACGACGTTAAAAAAAATCTCCTTTTTTGACAATTTTTGTCCACTAGATGGCATTTTACAAAATCTACTTTACACCCCAGGCGAACACTTGTTCGTCTAATGTTGACGGCATGGACAACAACACAAAATTTAATACATACATTCAAGCGCTTTCTCAATATGTGGCACGTGAAGGAAACTCAAAAATTCCTGCTATTCATGTTGAAAAATTCGAAGAAAAAGAAATCGCATTGGGTGCTTGGGTTGGTTACATTCGCCAAAGATATCGTAAAAATCAATTATCACAAGACCGAATCGACAAAATCAGTTTGGTCGCAAACTGGCAGTGGGGTCCGTTCCAGCCAGGACCGGCCACCGATGCGCAAAGAAATCAAGAAATTTACTCACTGCGCAGCGCCGGTAAATCGTTACGAGAAATCGCAGATATTTTTGATTTGAGTCGACAACGAGTTCATCAAATTCTTAAAAAATCAGAAACTTCTCAGCCACTTTGACTCTTCCACCACCGTCAAATTAAATAGGGGGTCAGGAATATGAAAGATTCCTATAAATCTAAAAACTTTTTTCCTCGAGCGATAAAAGATTTCCCCTTCGAGCAAAAAAAGATAATTTCGAGCGGGGCTCAAACCAGAAAAAATAAAAATGGTGGAGTGTTGTTGGGATTTTTTATTTTTTCGGCGTGGAACTTTTTAGCACTTCGCACTCTGCTGGAATTGACCGAGTGGAATCTGTCGCTGTTGCGCTCTGTCGCTGTCGCTTTACTTGTTTCGCTGTGGCTGGTGGTCACTTACTCACTGCTCAATGCTTCTCGCACTAGGGGCGATAAATAGTTATCTACCCCCTATTCGGGGTCGTCTATTCCCTGCTCTACTGCGCTTTGCCACTCATTGACCAACAGCATGACCATTTCTAAGCACTCGTGGTCGGTTGTTTTCTGACCGTCAATGTCTTTCACTGCCAACACTCCGTCAAGAACCCAACCGTCAAATCCACCGTGTTCGTCAATGCGTTTCCGTAATTGTTCCTTGCTCATAAACGGCGATAGATAATTCTCGTACCACTGCTCTGCTGTTATTTGTTTTGTGCTACTCACGATTCCACCATGTTGCTCTCATTGTTCCATGCTGAGTGAGACACTTCCTCAAGTGCGCTAAAGATATCTACCCCTTCAGCGTGAACAAGATTTTCGTAATCTAATTCTGCTTGCTTCTGATGATAGTTGCCGTTGAGTATGTCTGCTTTTATGCCGTTGAGTATGTGGACTAGGTGGCGAATAGAATCCAGCAGGTCACTCAACGACACTTGTGTATCGCTGTCGTACTGGTCGTATGCGCTCGGTAGTTTTGATATTTCGGTCATGTCTGTCTCTTTCTTTTTTAGTAAGTGATTTTGATTCTAATTATTGCCTTGCCTTCCCCACAACTTGCTTTCGCAAAAGTTGGGAAAAGTGTACCTATCCCCACCCAACCTTTACCTGCTTATCGCAGGGAAGGCTTAGCGTTATCGGTGAGACAGGGGTAGATAAGTTGTACCACCCCTGCCTCGCCAAACTTATCTACCCCCTATTCTCCGTATTGGGATTCGCCGTGAAGTGTCTCACCCATTAAGTCTTTCCACAATTTAACGAACATTTGTGGATAGACGCTCTTAGGAGTGCCACCGTTGGTAAGGTTTTGTAATTGCCTTATCGCTTCCTCAACATGGGGAACGATGATATATTTATTTTTGCGAGCGTAGGTCAAACACTGGATAGCCAACTTGTCGCTATATCCGTCATTTTTACCACACACTCCACCGTCAGTCACCCATACCAACGGTGCTTTCGGATTACGGCGATTTTTTACGCCCCACTGAATCGCAGGGAAATCCACGCCGTTTCCGTGTCCGTAGTCGCAATTATCAACATTTTCTACCATGCGACCCTTATCGGCAACTATCCAAAAGTTCGGGATATTCTTGCCATGTCTGTCGCTGTAAATCGCAACAGTAGCCCCTGGAGCATGGATAATAATTTGGTGAATCTGCTCAGTGGTGAACGACATTGACCCACTTGCGTCAATAATGACCATACCACCAGTACCTTTTGTAGTTCGGTCAAACACTCGCATAGCAGGGTCGGTGAGCATACGGTGAATTCGGCGTGGTCTGCGACCCATGTTGGTAGCGATTCGTTTCTTGCCCATAATGCCTGAACTAATTTTTGGCATTGGACAACGCTCAACGACAAGTTCACCCCATGTTCCACCTTCCGATTCTGCTGGCGTGATTCCTCTAAAGCGTTCGCCTTTACGGTCAGCAGACCCACCCTCGCCTTTATTGGAGTGCGACTTATCTACCCCCTCTTTAATCACAGATTCGCCACCGTTGCCCTTTCGGTGTTTCGGTGGTGGAAAATCAGCAAGACGGTCTATCCACTCTGCCAGTCTTTCGGTGTTGGCGAAGCCCAATGGGGCAGGTAGCCCTGTGCTTCTGTCGGGAATCATGGTAGAACCTACTGGCGACCACCTATCAGCCTTGCGTATTTCTTTTACTGCTCGCTTGCCGATTTCTAGTAATGCGTCACCCCATGCTCGGTTATGTCGCCGTATTCCATTTAGGAATAGTTTGTGACCAGCAGTACCAGCAGTGGCAACACACATCGCCACTGCTCCTGCCCAGTCACGAGTCAATGCCATGCGTTCGCCAGCGTTGAGTTCACCTCCGTCTGAGAGATGTTTTTTTACATCAAAGCCGTTCTTTTGCGCTAAGAAGTTCACTCGCAATTCCTCTACGGCTATCATCGCCGTTTCGCTTGCTATTTCACGCTCTATCCACTGCTTAAATTGCTCGGCAGTGGGTGAGATTTTGGCGTGAATCATCTCATGCGCTCGGATTACTCTTGCCAAATCCGACTCGTTAGTTGGTGCGAGCATTATGCGCTCGTTCACGCTTGTAGTCGGTTCGCCTCGCACTGGTCGGCAGTGTTCTACTGTCCATTGACCATGCTCTACATCGCTTCGCTCAAGCATGGCAGGTAGGGGTCTGTTAGACCCCCTACCCTCATTTGCCTTGCCGAAGGATTTTCCTTTGGCTGTTGGTGTTTTGGTGGACATGAGTTATCTACCCCCTTTAGAGTGAATCAACTTTGATAGCGTCAAGCACTTCTTGTGCTCGGCTACCAAAAGTCAAATGGCAGGCTCGCTCCATGCCAACTTTGGTTCGGAGTGTGTCCAATGCGTAGAACGCTCGCAGTGAGATTCGGTCATCACCAGCGTCAGCCATACGAACGGCGTAGCCACGCAGGTCAGCAGACAAGCGCACTAGGGCGTTCGGGTGTGGTTCGTTGATTCTGATACGGATAGGGAATCGGTCAGCGAGCGCAGTGGGCAGTTCGCCCATGTTCTCAATGTTCGTGGTCATCACGGCTGAGAATCCTTTGAGTGGTTTTACCACATCACCAGTCTCAGGGTGTTCCCAAGACGCAGACTCAGGGGAGTCAAGCATGGCGAGCAGTGTTGCGAACACATCGCCCGAAGCCTTGTCCACTTCATCTACGATTAAACGACCACCATTTTTTCCGTCACCTTTCCATGCTTTTACAGCAGAACCGTCAAGCCACTGGAAGCCACCTTTGCCGTTCGGCATGAAGCCACCAGTCACATCAAAGTTCGTCATGTCCTCGGTACATACCAGTCGGAACGCACCAGCCGATACATCACCAATGGTCAGACCACCATAGGTCTTGCCAATGCCTGAAGCACCGAAAAGGATTACTCGGTCAATGCCTGAATTCAGACAGTCCTCAAGTGCTTGCCAGCACTCGGGAAGTTTTCTTGTTTCTTTTGTCGCCATGTTGTTTTCTCTTTCTGTAGTAGGGATAGGTATGGCACTAGGAACTCTAAAGCACTGGACAGCAGATTAGCAACCTTTATTTTTAACTTTTTTTATTTGCCTCCCACTTATCTACCCCTACTTATCTACCCCATTAGCCCTTTCCACCACCGTCATAGCCCATAACCAGTCAGAAAGAAATCCATTTTTTTTCAGATTCCTGTGTGGAAGTACGGCGAACGCCTGTTCAGATTTATCCCCAAATGACCCCCCAACCTAACTCGCTTGTTTTGCGAGTTTAAGCCCCGTTGCCGTTTTGTTAACCGGGGCTTATTTTGGAAATAAAAAAAAACCGAAATAAAATTCGGACTTATCTACCCCTATTACTTCTTGCGAACTCTGTCGTGAATCGGGATTACCCGATATTGACCCTTCTTGATTTTCTCAAAAATTGGTGATGTTTTCACATAGGTCAGCGTGGTCTGATACGAGAACCCTGACTGTTTTTCTAGTTGTTCGGTGGTGAACTTCTTTCCTTCATTTTCGTTCGCCCACTCAATAAATGCTTCCCACTTGTTTTTACGCTTTGGTTCTTTTTGTTCTTTTGCTTTTTTCTCTTGCTTGATATATTTGTCGCCCAAGTATTTTGTGATAATTTCTGTCGCCAAATTATCATCAACCGAAAGTGCCTTTAGCGCAGCGAACGGACTTTTTGATAAGCCGTCATTTTGCCAATACTGAAGCACATACAGCGCACGAATAATCTCACCGATTTCCTTGTCTCTTTCCTTCGGTATAGCAAACTTGCTTCCATACTTATCTACCCCCTCTTGCCACAATTCGGCATTTACTTTGTCTATGAAAGCGTCAGTGATTTTGTTCATTTTTTTCCTTTAGTTTTGCGATGAGTGCGTCTAACTGACTTTCTGTAGTCACTGACGATAAAGCACCAACTAAAAACTCTACGGCGTTATCGCCCCATTTAGCCCGTGCGAGTAGTGCGAGTTCGTTTTCCTTCTCAGGGTTGCTCGTCATGGGGTTTCCTTTTCTGCGATTCCCATTAGATAAAGCCGTATGTCCAGTAATGAGTCGGTCACTTCGTTGGCAGGCACGATTTCCCTACCCGAACAGTATTTAATTAGCGAATCAACAAGACCCAATGCTATATCTACATCGTTATTTGAGAGTTCCATTTGACTTATCTACCCCTAGTCCTCGTCTGAGTCACTCGGTTTGCGCCAGTGTTTAAGTATGCCATCGGCTTTTTGGTTAAAGTGAAGGAACTGGATTCCACGATACAGCAATTCATCAAGACGACCTCTTTCATCGTTCTCGCTGGCTTCATTGGACTCAAACACAATTTCAGTGAATACTGGCAAACCATTGTCGTCATACTTAAACGAACAAACATTGGTGAATTTGTTGGTCAGATTCCAGTCGTATCCGTGAATCATCACTGTCTCAACAATGGTGGTAAAGGGATTTTCAGCAAAATCCTTTGCCATTTCGCCACGCTGGTAGGATTCGTTGTTGGCTACCTTCTTTTTGGTTTTGTTCTCATCGCTATCGGTATAGCCCTCGCAACAGAGAAATGAGAACTCAAAATTATCTATTGGCATCATGCCAATTATGTCGTGTAGGCACTCAGCAGGGTCGGGCTTGTGTATTAGTGGAATAACAGCACATTGGAGAGCGCGAGTTAATCCCATTTTTTTACACTCACGGCTGAGAGATTCCATGTCGTTTTGGTCATCATCGTCATCGTCATTGGTTTTTGGCTCAAAGACCACCACGAGCATATTCGGGCTATCTGCCATGCCCTTTTCACGGCATATTTCTGTTTTGGCGTGTTGCGCCCTAGACATTAAATCCCTCATCAGGATTTCTGCTTCTTGTCTTATGGCTGTATTTTCCATTTTGTTTTTACCTCTTGTTTAGTAAGTGATAAGGCAATACCTAATTTATACGATAGGACAGCAGATTAGCAATAGGACAGCAGATTAGTTTAGAACGGTTTTATCTACCCCCTTTCCACCACCGTCAAAAGGTTTTCCGTTTCCAAATATCACAGTGAGCAATTAAAAAAATCGTTTTTTTGCGAGACAGACCAGACCGTCAGCAAACTTATCCCCAAATGACCCCCCAACTTTTGACTTGCCCCTGTTTTGCGAGTTTAAGCCCCGGCTTATTATTTGCCTGCGGGGCTTATCTTGGAAAAAATAAAAAAAAGGAAAAGTTATCTACCCTTAATCCTGTAGGACTTGGGTGGTGTTGAGAACGAAGCCGACAATTCGCCAAGTGTCTATTGGGTGTTGTACCCAAAATCGTTTCAGAAACTCTTTGCGCCCTGAGTAGTAGAAAATGTCGTCATCTAAAATTCCGTAATTATCCATTTCATATTCATCGCCTTCGTAGATTCGTGCCTCTGGCGAAAACGATATATAGAAATGCTGGGAATACTCGCTACTGTTCCAGCGTAAAGAACAATACGCACCAATAATAGTTTCTTTAGCGTAGAAAGAACGCCAATTACCCCATAGATATTTTATGGTGAGTTGGATTCGGTTGATTAAATCTGCCATAAGAAGTTATCTACCCCTTGATGTGGGTGTGGAACGGGGGGGCGAACCACACCCACAGTCAGGTTATTTCAGCAGGTCCTTTGCGTTCATATTAAATGCGCGTGCGATACGAAAGAAAGTTTCCATACTTGGTGAGAAATGACCTTTCTCAATGCGATTTATGGTCTTTCGGTCAATGCCTGCCAGTTCAGCAAGTGCGTCTTGAGATAAGCCTGCTTTTTTGCGTTTAGCAAGAATCCTCTCTGCCATTAGTTGTGTTTGTTTCTTGATAACGGTTGTTGCCATGTTATTGCTCCTTGTTTGTTTTATTTGGTTTGCTTTCATTTTATGACGCTATAAGGTTTCGGGTCGGCGAGAATCACCTCGTTTTCGTCGAATTGGGAAAGAGCCTTGTCTCGTTCGTCCATGAGGTTCACCATACGCACCTTATATTTGTATTCTATTTTGCTCCTTCGTTCCTCAATACCATTTAGGTATTGTTCGACGCATTTTTCTGCGTCACTTTCCAATTTGTCGTTTCGTTCTGCCTGCCACTCCGATAAGGCTTCATAGTATTTGTCGTGCGTGTCCTCATTTTCTGAGACATATATATCCGAAATCTCGGCTGGGGGTTCTGTAATGCCCGAACCAGTGTCAATTATTGTTCCATTATGGAATACTTCCCACATGGCAAACATTTCTGATTCCTCTGTTGAGACAACCTGAAATATGAGGTTTGGGTAAAGTTCAGAAACACGGGTTATCAAACCTGTCGCTGGCGACCACGCAGTTTGGTAATACAGCGTTAGTTCGGTGTCGGTGTCTGAGATTTTATCCAATTCCTCCTCGGGATTATTGTGGTCAAACGAGTGGCTAGTTAAATCTGTATCCGTGTCGCCCCATTTCGTTCCCCAATGACTACAACACCACTCATACCAGTCAGACGCACCGTAGGCAGACATAAGGTAATTACGCAGTTTTTCCAAATCGTCACCTGTTAGTTCTTTAGATGTAGATTCGCCTGAGATTCGTCCAGTAAAGGGTGCTGAGTATTTTCTCAATTCTTCAGGGCATGGGTAAAGGTCAGAAATAGACAGATGTTTGACTTCATGCTTTTCTGTCGTACCGTCACTCTTGATTTTTTCCTCAGTCACCCGAATCGTGATATCGGAAACGAACTTTCGCAAATGAACGGATTTACCAGTAATTTTCATGTTGTTATAGCACCAGTTTGGCATGACCCAAATCTATCCCCACAGACAGCAGATTAGCAACCCCACTTATCTACCCCTTTCCACCACCGTCAAATGCCTTAAACCATAAATGTTCCGACCCACAACAGGACTACGGCAATTCATGACGAGAGTAGGTGAAACTTATCCCCAAACGACCCCCCCAGGAAATCACCATGATACTGTCGTCAATTTAAGCCCCGACTGTGTATCCGTTAGCGGGGCTCAAACGCGCAACAAATAAAGTTATCTACCCCCTAGTGCGTGTTTCGGGGGTAGATAACTCGGGGGATTTATTCGGTGGGCAGTTTGCCTTCGGTTAGATAGGTGGTCATCTCATCATCTGTGAGACTGTAAATCTTTGGTGCTAAATCCATTTCGCTGACTTGCGCCTGAACTATCGTGACCATTTCATCGTTCGTGGATACTTGCGCCCAGTAGGCGAGAGTAGATTCGTCAAAGAATCGGTCAGGTAAATCGTGATTCTCACCGTCATATTCACCTTCAGGGCTTATGCCACCAACTAGAACGACATTTCCGACCAGTGGGCGAGAGAACAGCAGACTAGCGACAGTGTTCACTGGCAGACCGATTAGTAGTCCTTCATCGTGAAGGTAGCCGACAACTGAACCGTCACTATTGCTCACGGAATCAAGATAGCCACCAACTAGGTCGGTGATAATTTCGTATGAATCATCTTTCGGTAGTTCGATTTTTCGGTGCTGACCGTCAGTTGAGATTAGTAGTGCCTTCGACATTTTTTGCCTTTCGTTTAGTAGTTGATTTCAGATTAGGGGAACGCTCACCAAATTAGCAACCCAACTTATCTACCCCCTTTAGTAGCAGGGGTGGTGATTACCCCCTGCTACTGGTGGGGTGGGGATTAGGCTGACTTGCTTACTTTCTCGGGCTTGCTCACCTTGACTGGTTTCTCTGCGCCTTTAGCAGGTCGCACAAGAACACGCACCGACTCGGTGAACGAGACAACAGCCTTGATAACTCGCTTTGGTATTTCATTTTTTGCTTCTGCTGAATCCCAAGCCTTTGTATCCACTTTTGGTTTGGTCAAGCGTCTGAACACGGCAGGCGAAACAAGTTTCTTGAGTTTGTCGGTATCCCAAGACCTGTTTTGTGAAGGAACGACAAGAACACGCAACTCGGCGAGTTCGGATTCGTTGATTCCTGCTTCGGCGTAAGTCTCAATAATAAGAGACTTCGCTTCGTCATAAGCCTGCTCGGCTAATTCTTTGGCAGTCAAAGCGTCTAGGAACGCTTTGGTTGCTTGTTCTACTGTTGCCATTTGTTTAGTCCTTTCGGTTTAGGTTTGCGTATGGCAAGCCATACGCTAACCCCTTAGACAGCAGATTAGCAACATCTCTTGACGATTTATCTACCCCTATTGGGTGTGACTTAGGACATACCGACTTATCCCCAAATGACCCCCCAGTTCCCCTGCCAACAGCCCACGCCCAACTACTCTCGTTCGCGTGAAAGAGCCCCGACATACTTTCGACACGGATACGCACCGGGGCTTCGTCTTGCTCGCTGGTGGTGGCTGGCAGGGGGGTTGCTTGGGGATAAGTGGCGACCAACGGCTATCTGAGATTTACCGTTTGCTCGGACAAACATACGACCTACTTGCTAGGGTTCGTTCTGTGGTTGGCAGAACACGGCTCACGGTGTTATCTACCCCTACTACCGACCCCCAATAGGGGTAGATAAGTAGGGGGGTAAAGAAAGTAGGGGGTGGGTCTTACGACCACACCCCCCACTTGTGGGAAGTACCTTTGGGAAAGGAAAGGGGGTTACAGGTACTTCGCCACGCTTGCGTAAGTGCTGGCACTCACATACTGCTCGTCAGTAAGTTTCAGCACCCGTATCGCCTGAGTGATTTCTTCACTTTCGCAACGGAAAGTGTGTTCGTGGTAGTGGTCAGGGCGTTCTGGCTCTTTCGGAAGTGCGCTCTTGGGAAGTAGCACCGTTACGCTGAACTCTACTTCGTTCTTGTTCTTGTTTGGTCGGTGATAGTACGAGTTCTCACTTGCGTCAGACAACTTGCCCTTACCCGATTTGATAAGTTTCAGTACGGCAAGGTTGTAGTTCTCTACTGCTTTCTCGTACTTCTCTTGTTCCTTCTCTTGGTTCTTGTACCGAGCCTGACGCTCGGCAAGAGCCTTCTCTAAGTGAGAGATGAGAACACTCACCTTCACTTTCACTTTGACGGTGGACATTATTTGTATTTCTCCCTTGTTTAGTAGTTGATTTGGGTTGTGGTGGTGGGGTAAGTTATCTACCCCACCACCGACACTTTATTTCTGCTTCTTACGGCGAGCCTTCTTGCGAAGTTGCTCTAACGCATCAGCGAGACTGCCCCTTGCGTTGCCTTCGTCAGTAACGGTTTCGTCAGGCGTATCGCTGAAACGCAACACGCTGGCAACACCGTCATCACACAAGAAACAGGCAAGACGAACACGCCTTCGGTCTGGGTGAAGTGATGGTGCGATTTCATCACCTTCATCACTATTTACAGGCGCAGCCCAACCACAAGTAGCGACAAGAACTTGGTCGTGTTCGGCGAGAGCCTTCACGCTTTCCTTGTCTTTCAGCAGTTCGTACACATCACCGTTCTCGCTGATTTGCGAGAGCGTGATTACTTCGTTAGGGCTGGATAGAACGGCGAACAGAACTGCTCGCTTGTGTTCGTACCCATATCCGATTTCGCTGTTCAGAACTTTCTCAGCCCTTTCAGCGATTTCTAGTTTGTTGCTCATTTCGTTACCCCTTTCGTGGGCGTTGGTTGTTGTACCACACCCTACCCGATAGGACAACAGATTAGCAACTCAACTTATCTACCCCCTAATCGGTTCGCTTTCCACCACCGTCATAGTGTTAGGGGAAGTGCTAACACTTTCTCTGCCCCCCACTTCCGAGAACAGAAACTTATCCCCACAAACGACCCCCCATTTCGTTCCCCTGCCCTTGCGAGTTTGAGCCCCGCAGTCATTTCGCTTCGCAGAAATAATCGGGGCTTATTTAAGCAAAAAAAAACAAGTAGAAAAGTTATCTACCCCTATAAGTGTGTTCACTTGGGCAGTCGTCGTATGGGTTCTCGTTGCCTTCGTTATCCTCGCACGAACACCAACCGAATAACGCCACTTGTGTTTCGTGAGTGAGTTCGGCTAGGTCGTCGTAAGACGGTGAACCACCTAGTTCGTCTATCACCAAACTCCAATAGTCCACAAACAGTTTCTCTGCGCTATTCATACTTATCTACCCCTTAATCGCAAGTCTCGTACACTTCACCAGCGTCGTCAAGCGTCAGCGTACACTTGTCGCTCGTCGGTAGGTAAATTGTGTCGCCAGCGTAAATCGTCGTGCCGTACACTCTCACTACTTGGTCTAGTGCGCTCACCACCTCGCCAGCGCAATACTCACGCACAATGCCGTCAAGCGTGTCGCCAGCCTCAACGGTAATCGAAAATCTCTCGCAAGCAAATCCTTCCCTTGTGAACGATAGAGACACCCATAGTGCCAACCACAACGAACCAAATATGAACGCAATAAATAAAGTTTCCCCAATTAGTCCACGCTGTTCGGCTCGTCGTCGTCGTCGCAAGTTATCTACCCTATAGTCAGTCATCTTGTTCCTCGCCTTCCTCTTTCCACTCGTCGTCAAGGAACGCCCACTCGTCGTCGTCGTCGTCATCTGGTTGCTCATCAACGCTAAACCACTTCATTACAGTTCGCAACAGGTTGTCGTAGTTGCCTGATGTTGCTTCAGCGTGGAACGCTTGCCACTCACTATCTGGCAAACTATTCTTTCGCATAATGCGCTTCACTCTTGCGAGAATAGAGAACGCATTACCGTCTTGACCGACTAGGGGTATGTTGATATTTGGGTATTTCACGGTGATAGTCATACCACTAACGCTACAGCGATAGACAACAGATTAGCAACCCCACTTATCTACCCCTTTCCACCACCGTCATTTAATACAAGTGCCAACACTCTCCCTGCTTCAGCATTTCTGAGAGTAGAAACTTATCGCCGAATAACCCCCCACCCAGCCCTCTTTGCTTCGCAAAGAAAAGCCCCGCTTAGAAAAACGCAAGCGGGGCTTAATCTCGCGCAATAAATACTTATCTACCCTTAAATAAATTGCCCGACACTAATCGTGGTGATTAGGTACTTATCTACCCTATATCTATCGTTTAGGTTCCGTGAGCAATTTGGGCATAAGTAATCGTGAATGATTTACCCGTAGGGCAGTCGTGGTGAGATAGGTGCGCCGTGAGTATCTCGCCATCTAGTCTGTATCGCAATATCCATTCACCATTCACGGTAATCGCGCGAATAAACTCGTCTATATCAAAGTAGTCATCAGTCTGAAATATAAAGTCCGCATCCCTATCCCATAGGGGCAAGCCTTTGACTGCCCAAAGGTTAGTGGGATTACTACTCCACCAGTCGCCCAAATCGTGTTCTAGTAGTTCTTTATTCGTACTCTGGCACTCGCCATAACACACAGTCGCGTCGGAATAGGTATCTGATAACGGAATATAGACTTGGCAGGTACAAGCGTTAGTGATAACAGACTGCCATTCTTTGACTTCGTTCATAACTCTCCCCGTTCTTTGAGTGTTTGCCGTTCGGCGTCAATATCGCGTTCTAATGCGTCTTGTCGCGCTTCGTTCTCGTCGTATGTCTCGGCGTTCACTAATATCTCGCCATCTTCGTCAAGCATATAGAAATTAGTAAAGTAAAGACGATATCCATTGTCGTCTTCGTAGTCGGTATAACCGATACTCTCAAAGGATTGCCCAGTTGCCCACGCGCACTTCAGTTCGTTAATTCGCAAGTCGTCGCCAAAGTAATCGGCGTAATTCTCTTGCGTGATTAGCGTAGGTCGCCATTCAGGTATGCTAGTTATCCACCTATCTAGTGCTTGTCGGTCTAATTCCATATCTTTATCCCCTATCTGTGTTTATTGACTTACCACTAATGATAACGATAACGCCACCAGATTAGTAATGCTCAACTTATCTACCCCTATATTCTTAGCGTTAGCGTGTGTCTTGGGTGCGTTCGTCTTGGGTGCGTTCGTCTTGCGTTCGCGTACCATAAACGCGCAAACTTATCCCCAAATAACCCCCCAGAGCCAATCCCCAACCTTGTTGGGGAAAGCCCCGATAATAAAGCACAGAAGCGGGGCTTAATTCGTCGCGCTTTGACGCTATTTAACTTATCTACCCTTTAACTGAATCTCGTCAGTTTGAGTCTTTGACTATTCGCTGTCTGAATCCAAAAACGACTCTAAGTGAGCATACTCAATGAGTGCGTGTGTTGGGCAAGAGTTCTCGTCACGCCATAACACGCCATCTGGTAGTGCGATGACTTTATCCCACTCGCCTGCGTTGGCGTTGGCGATAGCCTTTACGCACGATTCCAGCATTACACTTGGAATCGCTGGATAGTGATTACTAGACAAGTGCCATGCGAGCGCT
>Ga0194133_10006361_pt1 | contig 14531 bp, 9 predicted proteins | sample TA2KigOf40mmetaG_FD_155448 | JGI IMG/M metagenome (GOLD analysis project Ga0194133, IMG submission 155448) | Freshwater microbial communities from Lake Tanganyika, Tanzania - TA2015055 Kigoma Offshore 40m | ecosystem: Environmental > Aquatic > Freshwater > Lake | place: Tanzania: Lake Tanganyika...
AAGGCCGCGTCCCTTCATGTGGTGTAAAACCCGAGGCCCGATTGCCCTGATCTGAGCGTGAACAGGGTGGGATGACGGCGTGTCATTCCCGAGGCACAGATGCACCTCGTTTCTCCACAGTGAATCCAGGCGAATGACTTGTCAAGTCATTCGCCTGGACTGATGGGTCGTTATCTCTACGGCTGTTGTCTTGATTGCGCCGTTGTTTTGCTTGTGCCCGAGGCTCAGGCTGCGGCTTCCTGCAGCGAGGCCTGCGCAGGCAGTGCATCAAGAGCCGGGATGGCGGCCATGCTCTCGGCTGAGAACATGCGCCGGCCCTCCAGCTGCCAGTGCTCGTCTTGCTCCAGCAGCACTGCCCCCACCAGACGGGTGATGGCAGCGTCGTTGGGGAAGATCCCCACGACCCGGGTGCGGCGCTTGACCTCCTCGTTCACGCGCTCCAGCAGGTTGGTGCTCCAGACCTTGCGCCAGTGGGGCTGCGGGAAGTGGCGGAAGGCCAGCACATCCTCCTTGGCCTCCAGCATGAGCTCGGTGGCCCTGGGGAAGCGCTCAGCCAGCGAGGCGGCCAGGTCATCCCAGCGCGACTCGATCTCCTCAGCGCTCTCCTGGGCAAACACGCTGCGCAGGGCAGCCGTGACCATGCCCTGGTGAGCCTTGGGGACACGCTGCAACAGGTTGCGGGCAAAGTGCACCCGGCAGCGCTGCCAGGCGCAGCCCTGCAGCTGCCGCCGGATCGCCTTGGTGAGGCCCACGTGGGCGTCGCTGGTCACCAGCTTGACCCCGCTCAGGCCTCGCTGTTTGAGCGAGACCAGGAATTCGCTCCAGAAGCCCTCGCTCTCGCTGTCGCCGACCTTGAGGCCCAGCAGCTCACGGCGCCCGTCAGCATTGACGCCCATGGCCACCACCACTGCCCTGGAGCAGACCTGCAGCGCCTTGCCCAGGCGGCCGTGGAGGTAGGTGGCATCCAGATACACGTAGGCGTAACCGCGCTCCAGGGGCCTGTTCAAGAAGGCCTGCACCTGCACGTCGATCTCGGCGCAGATGCGGCTCACCTGGGATCTGGAGATGCCGCTCTGCACGCCCAGGGCCGCCACCAGGGCATCGACCTTGCGGGTGGAGATGCCGCCGACGTACGCCTCCATCACGACGCCGTAGAGGGCCTGATCGACGCGGCGGCGAGGCTCCAGGATCGAGGGCAGATAGCTGCCCGTGCGCAGCTTGGGGATCATCAGATCGATGTCGCCGACCTGAGTCGCCAGGTTTCTTGGCCGGTAGCCATTGCGGTAGCCGAGCCGGTCGTCACTGCGCTCGTGGCGCTCGGCACCGAGTACGGCCGCAACCTCCAGCTCGATCAGCTGCTGCAGGCCGTGGCGCACCAGCTCAGGGATCAGCTCCCCGGCTGTGCTGCCATCCAGTAGCGGCGCCAGTGCAGAGGAGCCAGAATCCGTCTTGGGCATGGTTCGTCTGGTTGAGGTGGTTCTCAAACCAGGGTCACGGGCCTGCCCACCCCTTGCAACGCCGACTGCTGAGCCGAGTGCCTGAGCTGCGCGCTCAACCCCGGCTACGCCGGGGTTGAGGTCCCCAGGGATTTACACCTGTGATCATCGGGTTACCCCAGCAGCACGGGGCTGACTCGTTTACACCATGACCCCTCTGGTGTCTTGTGAAGTGATCTGTCGTCCTGTGCTGATGGGGCCGACCAGCAGGAGAGAAACGTGACTTGATCAGGAGCCTGGCCTAGAGGTCCCATCACAGGTCTGTCCGTCTCCCCTTGCTGATCGCCTGTCCCACCACCATCAGGCAGCGATGGCATTTGCAACCTTGCCACGAAAAGGGCATTACCCCCCGTTTGATCACGTTGTTGGCATCGACACCCACCGCGATTTCCATGTCGCCGTGGCTCTGGCACCCAACGGCGCCAGGCTTGGTGACCTCACCCTCCAGGCCAGTAGCGAGGGTTACGAGCAGCTGATGAACTGGAGCGAGCAGTTCGGCGTCAGGCCAGTGTTCGCCATGGAAGGAACTGGTTCTTATGGAGCAGGGCTATGTCGGGTCCTGCTCGATGCGGCCTATGACGTGATCGAGGTGAACCGCCCCGATCGGGCTGCTCGACGCCGACACGGTAAGGACGATCCGGTGGATGCCGAGGCTGCAGCCCGTGCGTTCCTGGCCGGCACAGCCAACATCGTCCCCAAAAGCGGCGGCGACCAGGTCGAAATGATCCGACTGCTCAAGGTGGCCAAGGATTCAGCCATCGACGGGCGCACCAGGGCGCTCAATCAAGTGCGGTCTCTCCTGGTCACTGCGCCGGTGGCATTGAGGGAACGTCTCAAAGGGCTCAGTCGCAGCGAACTGATCGCCGCATGCGCCAGCTTCCGCTCTGGCGTCCTCGATGGACCCATGGCGGCCGCCAAAAGAGCACTGCGCAGCCTGGCCAGGCGAATTCAGGCGCTGGATGCGGAGCTCGAGGCCTTGATGAGCGATCTCGATGCATTGACCCAAGCAGCCTGTCCGGGCCTGCGCCAGAGCTATGGCATCGGGGTTGATGGAGCCGCTGTTCTGCTGTCGGCAGTCGGCGACAACCCGGAGAGGATTCGCTCGGAAGCTGCGTTCGCGGCCATCTGCGGCGCCAGTCCGCTGGAGGCCAGTTCCGGCAATAGGCGGCATCATCGGTTGAACCGGGGCGGCAACCGCCAGGCCAATGCCACCCTGCATCGCATCGCGGTTGTGAGGCTGCGCTGGCATGAGCAGACCAAGGCATACGCCGAACGCCGCAAGGCAGAAGGGCTCAGCAACAAGGACATCCTCCGGTGCCTCAAACGGTTCATCGCCCGTGAGGTGTTCCATCTGCTGATGGGCAAGCCACCCAGGCGGACAGCAGCCAACTGAGGTGTGGGACCCAGATCAGCCAGACTCCCATCCAATCCGCGGAGCGCGCCACCACGCGGTCGGCGGATTGGATGGATCAGAGCTGGCCGCTGCAACCCAGTAACGCAAGCAAAACTCGGGGGCGAGGGGCTTGACGATCTATAGGAGCATCACTCCCGGGGACGCGAGCCCAATCAACCGGTGACGGCGGCAGCAGCAGCGTCTGCTCGGGGTTCCAGGCGCGGAAGGACTTGGGCTTGACCATGCCCCATTCTCTCGCCCAGATCCACTGCTGCCACTGGGATCTAGGCAGATTTCAGGGTGTCTGTGGAGAGGCCTGGCCCTGATCTATGCGCGACATGCTCCTAGGGTGGTAAGCCGAATGTAGTTAAAGAACAAATCATGATATGTTTCAATAGTTTTGCCTTATTTTTCCGATTTTATACCCTTTAAGTCAACAATCCTAATTAAATCAACCAGAATATATCATGTACATATATATTGCGATTGCTGTACTATTAGCAATTGCAATTGAATTTTCTTTTCTTCGAATAATCGATCAGAACTTGGGATTATTTATTGCGTTAACTGCGATAGCGAGCTCATATTTATTGTCCTGGCTGAGATGGGAAAATGGAGCAGATTGGGATGCCTATATTAAAGCTTTCAATGATCTAAATAATTGGGATGCCTTTATTCAAAATTCATGGTGGGAGCCACTTTACAAGCTCATATCATTGCTTGTTAATTATTTTGCCAACAATTACACTCTATTTCTATTTATATTTGCAACTATACTGTTAGCAGCCAAGCTATATTTTTTCTGTAGGGAGATATCCTGGCTTCAGTTTGTATTTGTTAATTATTGTCTCTCTATATCAGATATCTTTTTTGTTAGGCAGAGTGTTGCAGCATGGATAGTAGCAGCCGCAATTGATTTATTTTTTCGAAAAAAGTATATACCTTCACTTTTGACAGCATTAGTATCATTTTCTGTACATAAATCTAGTATTATGTGCTATTTGGTTGCTGTGCTAATATCTCTGTTTTTTATTGAAAGCAACAAGCGCCGTCTACTGATAACTGCCATTATAACTGTTTCCGCAACTATTCTATTTCACATAATAATTACTCACGTTACAATCGAAGGCAATAGATACGCTATCGCCTACTTTTCCGGAGACTTTGTTGATGCGAAGGCCTCAATACTTGATGGCAAAACCAGGGGCATTTTAAAATCATTATTGTATAGCTTTATTTGTATAATTATGGTTTCAAATACTGCCAAATCTAGAAATTGGCAATTTCAACCAAAATATATTATTCAGCCTTCATTCTATACAAAAGAACTTGCTTATACCATAGCAATGACGGTTTTTGTTGCAATTCTGCCGCTTTTCTCTCAAGTGTTCCTGAGATATGCGCTTTATATTTTTCCTTTTTACGCTTACATAATTTCATTGCAATTCAAGATTTTGGGCTCAAGCCTGCTTTATGTCACAGCAATACGTTTGATGCTTAATTCCTTATTGATAATTAATTTATGGTTTGTATTGTCGTCAGAGGCTAGACTCTATATTCCTCTACAAATTGTTTTCTAACCTAATGCGTAAGCGAATTTTGATTGTTGCTCCCTTTTTTCCGGATTCTAACTCTGCACAGGCGGGGCACAGGTTACTTTATGAATTGATAGCAGATATGTCAAAGATTTTTGAAGTTTCTTTGTTTTTAATACTGTCATCAAAGGAAGAACTTCCAGCACGATATCAGATCCCATGCAAAAACGTTTATATTTATACATTAGGATATGCATCAAGATTGTTTTCTATGTTGACAAATTTCTTGACCTTTTCCCCGCGTTTTAATACGAGATTCTCAAAGACCATCGCTAGGAAGCTCTTGCAACTAGAGGAAAATGAAAACTTTTATTATATACGCTTTGAGTTTTCGCAAACATTTCCATATGCATTTTATGCTAAAAGCCAAAATCTTTCATCAAAGATAATAATGGGTGTCCATGATCTGCAAATTCAACTAATTTTGAGAAAAGGCTTTCTTGAGTCATTCTTATTTAGTAAATTTACTTTCGACTCCGAAAAAAAATTACTTAATTCCGCTGATTCCGTTTCTGTTTTATGTCGGAAAGATGCAAATCTAGTGATTGCGCTTTATGGTTCTTGCATAAAAGTCAATGTGGAAACCCCCAAGGTGTCACCCTGGGTTAAAAACATAGTAAGAGATAAATCAAGAGTCTTGAAGCATACGATTCTTTTCATTGGAGCAATGAATCGCGTTGAGAATGAAGATGGTATCTTATGGTTCATCAATGAAATATTTATGCCAGTTCGTCGTAAATTAGGTGTAGGATTACTTTATGTCGTTGGCGCTAAACCTTCAAAAAGGGTTTTGAGATATCAATGTTCATTTATTGAAGTAACTGGCTATGTGGAGGATCCATCGTCTTATTTTGAATCAGCTTCGTGTGCCGTTGTTCCTCTGAGGTCTGGTGCTGGTATCAAGATAAAGACACTAGAAATGATTGAAGCTGGTATACCTGTAATTACAACTGATATTGGAGCCGAAGGTATTGATATAAGTGGAAAAGACGTTGCTATTGCAAATTCTATCGATGCGTTTACTAAGGAGCTTGAAACTAAGCTTACTGCTCTTGAAAATTAGGTGGAGACTCATAACTATGCCTTCAACCCTTAAGATTGAAGTATCTCAATGATACATGATTCTGACTTCGATGACAGGCAGTTATTAGCCATGTATTCTTGTTTTCGGGTATATTATTTTTTAGTTTTCTATAGCTCCTTATGGATAAATAAATCCTATTTTTATACCAGGGCACCTCGAATAATCGGGATTCGCCGGCAATCGAACGACATTAAAAATGCCGCACCAGAAGCGGCACATGGTGCATAGGCGCACCCCTGTCTCATTTGACTGGGAAGCAAATTGCGAGCTCTGTTGTTAGTGCGTCGCAACTGCAGCGAGACTGGAAGTGCGCTGGTGATAGCGGAGGAAGTTGAAGGTGAGATTTTTGAGCCCCCACCAGGCTTCGGTTCTCGCCAGTCCAATTCTTCTGGTCATCTTTCCGCCCATCGACATTGTCATGCATCCAAAGGCCGCGTCCCTTCATGTGGTGTAAAACCCGAGGCCCGATTGCCCTGATCTGAGCGTGAACAGGGTGGGATGACGGCGTGTCATTCCCGAGGCACAGATGCACCTCGTTTCTCCACAGTGAATCCAGGCGAATGACTTGTCAAGTCATTCGCCTGGACTGATGGGTCGTTATCTCTACGGCTGTTGTCTTGATTGCGCCGTTGTTTTGCTTGTGCCCGAGGCTCAGGCTGCGGCTTCCTGCAGCGAGGCCTGCGCAGGCAGTGCATCAAGAGCCGGGATGGCGGCCATGCTCTCGGCTGAGAACATGCGCCGGCCCTCCAGCTGCCAGTGCTCGTCTTGCTCCAGCAGCACTGCCCCCACCAGACGGGTGATGGCAGCGTCGTTGGGGAAGATCCCCACGACCCGGGTGCGGCGCTTGACCTCCTCGTTCACGCGCTCCAGCAGGTTGGTGCTCCAGACCTTGCGCCAGTGGGGCTGCGGGAAGTGGCGGAAGGCCAGCACATCCTCCTTGGCCTCCAGCATGAGCTCGGTGGCCCTGGGGAAGCGCTCAGCCAGCGAGGCGGCCAGGTCATCCCAGCGCGACTCGATCTCCTCAGCGCTCTCCTGGGCAAACACGCTGCGCAGGGCAGCCGTGACCATGCCCTGGTGAGCCTTGGGGACACGCTGCAACAGGTTGCGGGCAAAGTGCACCCGGCAGCGCTGCCAGGCGCAGCCCTGCAGCTGCCGCCGGATCGCCTTGGTGAGGCCCACGTGGGCGTCGCTGGTCACCAGCTTGACCCCGCTCAGGCCTCGCTGTTTGAGCGAGACCAGGAATTCGCTCCAGAAGCCCTCGCTCTCGCTGTCGCCGACCTTGAGGCCCAGCAGCTCACGGCGCCCGTCAGCATTGACGCCCATGGCCACCACCACTGCCCTGGAGCAGACCTGCAGCGCCTTGCCCAGGCGGCCGTGGAGGTAGGTGGCATCCAGATACACGTAGGCGTAACCGCGCTCCAGGGGCCTGTTCAAGAAGGCCTGCACCTGCACGTCGATCTCGGCGCAGATGCGGCTCACCTGGGATCTGGAGATGCCGCTCTGCACGCCCAGGGCCGCCACCAGGGCATCGACCTTGCGGGTGGAGATGCCGCCGACGTACGCCTCCATCACGACGCCGTAGAGGGCCTGATCGACGCGGCGGCGAGGCTCCAGGATCGAGGGCAGATAGCTGCCCGTGCGCAGCTTGGGGATCATCAGATCGATGTCGCCGACCTGAGTCGCCAGGTTTCTTGGCCGGTAGCCATTGCGGTAGCCGAGCCGGTCGTCACTGCGCTCGTGGCGCTCGGCACCGAGTACGGCCGCAACCTCCAGCTCGATCAGCTGCTGCAGGCCGTGGCGCACCAGCTCAGGGATCAGCTCCCCGGCTGTGCTGCCATCCAGTAGCGGCGCCAGTGCAGAGGAGCCAGAATCCGTCTTGGGCATGGTTCGTCTGGTTGAGGTGGTTCTCAAACCAGGGTCACGGGCCTGCCCACCCCTTGCAACGCCGACTGCTGAGCCGAGTGCCTGAGCTGCGCGCTCAACCCCGGCTACGCCGGGGTTGAGGTCCCCAGGGATTTACACCTGTGATCATCGGGTTACCCCAGCAGCACGGGGCTGACTCGTTTACACCATGACCCCTCTGGTGTCTTGTGAAGTGATCTGTCGTCCTGTGCTGATGGGGCCGACCAGCAGGAGAGAAACGTGACTTGATCAGGAGCCTGGCCTAGAGGTCCCATCACAGGTCTGTCCGTCTCCCCTTGCTGATCGCCTGTCCCACCACCATCAGGCAGCGATGGCATTTGCAACCTTGCCACGAAAAGGGCATTACCCCCCGTTTGATCACGTTGTTGGCATCGACACCCACCGCGATTTCCATGTCGCCGTGGCTCTGGCACCCAACGGCGCCAGGCTTGGTGACCTCACCCTCCAGGCCAGTAGCGAGGGTTACGAGCAGCTGATGAACTGGAGCGAGCAGTTCGGCGTCAGGCCAGTGTTCGCCATGGAAGGAACTGGTTCTTATGGAGCAGGGCTATGTCGGGTCCTGCTCGATGCGGCCTATGACGTGATCGAGGTGAACCGCCCCGATCGGGCTGCTCGACGCCGACACGGTAAGGACGATCCGGTGGATGCCGAGGCTGCAGCCCGTGCGTTCCTGGCCGGCACAGCCAACATCGTCCCCAAAAGCGGCGGCGACCAGGTCGAAATGATCCGACTGCTCAAGGTGGCCAAGGATTCAGCCATCGACGGGCGCACCAGGGCGCTCAATCAAGTGCGGTCTCTCCTGGTCACTGCGCCGGTGGCATTGAGGGAACGTCTCAAAGGGCTCAGTCGCAGCGAACTGATCGCCGCATGCGCCAGCTTCCGCTCTGGCGTCCTCGATGGACCCATGGCGGCCGCCAAAAGAGCACTGCGCAGCCTGGCCAGGCGAATTCAGGCGCTGGATGCGGAGCTCGAGGCCTTGATGAGCGATCTCGATGCATTGACCCAAGCAGCCTGTCCGGGCCTGCGCCAGAGCTATGGCATCGGGGTTGATGGAGCCGCTGTTCTGCTGTCGGCAGTCGGCGACAACCCGGAGAGGATTCGCTCGGAAGCTGCGTTCGCGGCCATCTGCGGCGCCAGTCCGCTGGAGGCCAGTTCCGGCAATAGGCGGCATCATCGGTTGAACCGGGGCGGCAACCGCCAGGCCAATGCCACCCTGCATCGCATCGCGGTTGTGAGGCTGCGCTGGCATGAGCAGACCAAGGCATACGCCGAACGCCGCAAGGCAGAAGGGCTCAGCAACAAGGACATCCTCCGGTGCCTCAAACGGTTCATCGCCCGTGAGGTGTTCCATCTGCTGATGGGCAAGCCACCCAGGCGGACAGCAGCCAACTGAGGTGTGGGACCCAGATCAGCCAGACTCCCATCCAATCCGCGGAGCGCGCCACCACGCGGTCGGCGGATTGGATGGATCAGAGCTGGCCGCTGCAACCCAGTAACGCAAGCAAAACTCGGGGGCGAGGGGCTTGACGATCTATAGGAGCATCACTCCCGGGGACGCGAGCCTGCTGGCGATGGTGATGCGCAAGCCACAACCGAAACCATGTTGAGACTTTGAATCAGCCCTGGGGTAGCGGGCCAGCCACTTGTAGGCACAGCGCAGGCTGATCCCTGCCTCAGCGGCCAGTTCGGCCAGGGGGCGATGGTCGTTGAGGTGCCCGGAAACCAATCGCAGCCGGCCCTTCTGCGTCAGACGGGCATTGGCGTGTGTATGCATGGGTCGTGAGGTCTCGGTTGGGCGTTCACACCTCAACCGGTAGCGACCTCACACCTCATTGGCTACTGAACAACCTGCTGAGACAGAACACCTAAACCAGCAAAGCATCCGCTGCAATGCATCCCAAAAATGTCAGATATAACTACCCATTAACTGTGTGTGTTTTCTCATCAGGTTATTCAGTCACAGGAATCGGGCAAGGCTGATTTCTGCATCCCAGCCATCGCTGTAGGCATGCAGGTACACCTCCTCGTATTTGACCGTACGCCACAGCCTCTCCACCAGGATGTTGTCGTAGCACCGCTTTCTGCCTGTCCAGCTGACCTTGATCCCCTCTGCCTGCAGCCTGGCCACGAAGTCACCGGAAGTGAATTGACAGCCCTGATCGGAATGGAAGATCTCTGGCTTTCTCCCACCTCCCAGTGCCATCTCCAGTGCCTGCAGACAGAACTCTGTGTCCAGGCTGTTCGAGAGATTCCAACTGAGGACGTTTCTCGAGAACAGATCAACGATCGCCAGCAGGTAGAGGAATCCCTTCTGCAGCGGGATGTAGGTAATGTCCGTGGCCCAGACCTGATCCACAACCGTGACCAGTCTGAGGTCCACCAGGCAGGGGAATCGCTCCGATGGATCGCCGGGAATCGTCGTGCGTGGCTGCTGATAGATCGCCCGTAAACCCATGCGGCGCATGAGGTTTCGCACCCGGTCACGGCTGATCGGGATCCCTTCTCTGGCCAAGTAGTCCACCATTCGGCGGCTGCCGCTGCAGGGATCATCCAGGTACAGAGCATCGATCCTCGCCATGATCCGCAGGGTCGATGCCCGCACCGGCGTGGGCCGGTAATAGAGCGTGGATCTGGCCAGGCCCAGGAGCGCACATTGGCGGCTGACGCTGAGCTCGGGGTGGTCGTGGGATCGAGCGTCCGCCGCTGGATGCGGCGAACACTGCGTCGATCCACCAGTGCCGCTGGACCGCCTGAGCGGAACCTGGCGAGCCACTTGTATGCGGCACGCAGGCTAATCCCTGCCTGGAAGGCCAATTCAGCCAGAGGGAGGTGCTCGTCAATGTGACGACGAACCAACCGTTCTCTGCCCAGGGGTGTCAGCCGGGCATTCGGGTGGGTATGCATGGTGTGTGAGGTCAGTGGGTCGGAGGTGACACCCGGTCCATGACGACCTTCCCCCCCTTGTCAGCTGCTGAAAACCTGATAGGATTATACTCCTAGTTTGATCCGAAGAACGAGCGTAAGAAGCAGTACAATTGAATGGACTCCCCATTGCATTTCTGGACCACACAGGTAAAAGTATATTGTGGCAGGATAAGCGCAAATTCTAGGAAAACCAAGAAATCAACACTCGTTTGTTCTATTGTTAACACGCTGAATTATTAACGATGCAAGTAGCATGTATTATCCCAACTTTTAATGGAGAAAAAAATTTAATAAAATTACTTGAGTCCTTTAAAGCACAGCTTCTACCATTTGATTTATTCGTTGTTGATTCTGGTTCTAACGATAATACGCAAGCCATAGCTTTGCGCAGCGCCAAAAGTGTAACATTAATACAAAATAAAGATTTCAATCACGGCGGAACTCGTCAATATATGTTTGAAAGCATACCCAGTTATGATATATATATATATCTTACTCAGGATGTTATTCTTGCAAATTCTAAGAGCCTAATGCTTCTGATTGAACCATTTAGTGATCCCAGTATAGGTGCAACATTTGGAAAACAATTACCTCACAATGGAGCCACTAGTCTTGCCCGTTTCTCTCGAATTTATAATTATCCTGATGAGTTTCGCCGTTCATCTATTTGTGATGTCCGTAAACTTGGTATAAAGTCATACTTTCTTTCGAATTCGTTTGCTGCTTACAGATCTGAAGCCTTGCATTCTGTGGGTGGATTTCCCAAGCATGTTATATTGGGTGAAGACATGTATGTAGCATGTAAAATGATAAATGGAGGCTGGAAAACTGTTTATACTCCTTATGCCCTTTGCTACCATTCCCACAATTACACTTTAATGCAGGAGTTTCAAAGGTATTTTGATACTGGTGTGTTTCATTCGCGAGAAGCTTGGATTATCGATAGCTGCAAAGGCGTAAGGTCAGAAGGACTTAAGTATGTTATATCTGAAATCAGATTCGTCTTGCACAATAACATATGCGAACTTCCAAATCAAATTATAAGGACTATTTTAAAATATATTGCATACAATATTGGGAAAAAGGAATCTCTTTTGCCAATCTCACTTAAAAAATATTTTAGCATGCATAAATCATTCTGGTCCTAGCGACTACATTATTGGATAGTACTTTAACTTTAAAATATTACATTTTTTCTCTATAGCAGTGATTTCTTCTCGTTATCTTTAATGTAAGTTACCTTTTGTTATATTCATTCGCCTAAAACTTCTCAAATGAAAAACATTGCTTGGCTACCATCAAGAAAAAGATTAGTTTTTTCAGTTGTAGTTGATCTTATATTGTTTGTTGGTTTGTATGTTTTAGTATATTATCAATTGAATAACGCTGTGCCTGGTTTTGACTTACCATCTACATGGCTTTTGGAATTGTGGATCATTCTTAGCTATATATTTGGTCGCTATTACGACTATGAATTTGAGCCTAAGCAACTATGGTGCAGGCAACTAGTTAGTACTCTAATTGTATTTATAATTGCTACCTGTCTTTATCTCAGTTATAACTATGTCATTTTATATATTGCTTATTCTTCGGACTCTAAGACATTTATCCTTCCACTCCTAATTATTCTAGCGCCCCTAAGTGGTTTTTTGCAATATAGCATTCAGATTTTGATCCGTAATAGTAAATATAATACACTTCGATGGATATGCTTGGGCACGTCAACCTTTTCATCAGACCTCGAAGTTCTTTCAAGCAATTCTAGGTATTCTCATGTTTTTATTGATTATCGAGCTGATATTGTTGATATGGACCACTATTTTGGTGTAATAATCGAAGATTCCGTATCCAATCTTCAACACACTTTGTATATTCAATCTCAATTTTTGAAGAAAAATTATCTTGTGTTGACAGCTTCTGATTGGGCAAAATATTATCTCCAGTACTATCCAGTCTCTTTTCTGATTCGGTATGGTATTAAGCCTTCAAATTTCAATATACTAAAATCTGCCACCCAAATACGAATAAAAAGATTGGCAGACATCGTTGTTGCTTCTATATTTTTGATTCTTTCGATACCAGTTATTCTTTTTTTTGCGATTCTAATCTACCTAGAAGATCGTGGGCCTATTTTCTATGCTCAAATTCGTACAGGTCTTTATGGTAAACCCTTTAAAATTTGGAAATTAAGAAGCATGGTTGTAAACGCTGAGGCTGCATTTCCTCAATGGTCCACTAAAGCTGATCCAAGAGTGACTAGGATTGGTAGATTTATAAGAATGACCCGAATCGATGAACTTCCGCAGTTAGTTCAGATAATATTAGGTACAATGACTCTAATTGGCCCAAGGCCAGAGAGGCCTATATTTGATTCGAAATTCTACGTTTCGATTCCTTATTATCGTCTTAAATATATGGCAAAACCTGGCCTAACTGGTTGGACTCAGGTTAATTGCAATTATGGCGCTTCAATTGAAGACTCGATATTTAGATTTGGTTATGATATATACTATCTAGAGAACTTTTCGATTTTTTTAGATTTATTAGTTCTTGTCAAGACATGCCGCTTGATAATTAATGCTAAAAAGTCCGAGCCTTCCGCTTAACATGTATATTAATGCTTGCAATATCTAGTAAAATTGATAATTATTATGAATAATTTTTGCCATTTTAGATGTCACTTTAGATCGCATTCTATTCTACATAGACGAAGTGCCTCCCCCGCCTCACTTCGCTGAATTTCAGGAAAGGTTTCACACCTGGTTTGCCGTTCAGGCGGCCTTCATCAATGGTAGCATCTGTTCAAGCTCGTGATCATCCGTCGGCTGATTGATCCAGACCACCACCGGTTGACACCAACACCTGGTTGATCGTCACCAACGCCTTAGATGTCGCTGGCTGGCCTGTTCATGTATGACAGAACGGTGCCTAGATGATCTCCGTAGCCTGACCATCGTGACGTTGCTGGGGCGACACGAATTTGATCCGGCTGTGCCGGTGCCGATGTTTATACCATTCGACGAGTGTGGTGACTTTCAGGAAAGCTGTCACTCCTCGGTCGCTACTCAGGCGGCCTCAATCAAAGCTAGCTCCAGGAACGGTTTGTGTTCGTCTATTGGCTTGTTGATCCAGACCTCTTCTGGTTGATGCCAGCAGTGGATGTGTCGGCTCCAGCGTGTTGGATGCGCTCTGCGGGCTTTCTCATAGACCTCGGCACGCTGCTTGCAAATGGCGATGGCCGATGCACTGTGTCGCTGAACGGGTGTCACGAACTTGATGCCGCTGTGACGGTGCCGGTGGTTGTACCAGTCGATGATCCCGGCGAACCACGCACAGACTTGCTCTTTGGTTGCAAAAGGCTTGCGGGGGTAATCAGGACGATATTTGACCGTCCGGAACAGCGATTCCGAGTACGGGTTGTCGTTTGAGACCCTTTGTCTGGAGAAGGATCTGAGCACCCCGAGCTACTCCAGCCGGCTCTCCAACGTGGTTGCCCGCATGGCATTGCCGTTATCGGCGTGCAATATCAGCGGCTGCCTGCGGCCCTTGCTGACCCGCTCGCGCAGGCAGGCCTTGCACACCAAATCGGCGGCGATCCCAGGTTCTTCGCGTTCGGCGACATCCCAGGCCACGACCTTGCGGCTCCAGACATCGATCACCAGGTAGAGGTAAAGCCAGATCCCACGCACGCTGGTGGGCAGATAGGTGATGTCCCAGCTCCAGACCTGATTCGCCCTTGCAGCCTTGAGCCTTGGCACAGCTCTTGGTTCCTGTGGTGTCCCGGCTCGACCGCGCCGGTAGAACCTGGCCATGGGCATGCAGCACCCGGTAGAAGCTGCTCTCCGAGCCGATGTACAGCACCTGATCGGCAAGGGCTGGCACGATCTGCCCCGGCGGTAGCGATGTGTATTCAGGCTGGTCTCAAGTCAGCATGATTCGCTGCCTCTCCTCCTCTCTCCAGGGCCGACTGAAAGTCCGGCACAGGGCTGCTGGTGCGGCCATGCTGGTGCCGGTTTTGTCGGGACTGCTCCCGTCTGTTGGCCAACCCTGCTGCCACTGCTGATCTGATCGCCTTTCTGCAGGCCCTGCCAGAAGGGCGTAAGCGTCGAGGCGTG
>Ga0194133_10006364_pt1 | contig 14523 bp, 14 predicted proteins | sample TA2KigOf40mmetaG_FD_155448 | JGI IMG/M metagenome (GOLD analysis project Ga0194133, IMG submission 155448) | Freshwater microbial communities from Lake Tanganyika, Tanzania - TA2015055 Kigoma Offshore 40m | ecosystem: Environmental > Aquatic > Freshwater > Lake | place: Tanzania: Lake...
CCGAAAGAATTTGTTGAAGACAAATTCTTACGCTAAAAATATAAAAATTCATTTTTATATTTTTACCTTTAACTTTTATATTTTTAGCCGTCGGATAAAGGATAATGGTATTATCATATATTTATGATTATCTTTTTCAAAATATTCCTGATAAATCTACTCAAATATTAGAAAATAATATAAATGATATTGATTCTATTTCAGAATCAGAAACCGATTCTATTAAAGAATCAGAGAACGATTCTATTAAAGAATCAGAATTTGATGAATCGATAAATTTATGTATTTATAATTTTTATGATACTAAACAAGATATACTGACATTTTTGAAATATAAAAAAGAAAAATTATATAATAAAATTAATAAAATTTGTTTTATAAATAAAAAAGATTTTATAGAATTTAATAATGATATATATAATTATTATAAATATTACGAATTACAAATAAATAAAATAGATTTTGAATCTAATTTTAATTATAAATTTAATAAAATATATAACGATATTAACTATGATTATAAAAATATAAAATATGAGTTAGAAACATATTTAAGAAATATATAATATATATTATATTATGTCATTAGACTACGAATTAAAAGATTTAAAATCTAAGAAAAGCGATCTTATTGAATCATTTAATAAAATTGCAATAAATATGATTACACATCTTGGTAATAATTTTAAAGATTCATTATTTTGTAAAAATAGAGTTATGTTAAAAAATTTTTTTAAATTTAAACCAAATGATGTTATTGCATACTTTGTATATTATGTTTATTCTTATGATGATTTTAGAAAAAAAATTAAAGACGGAGATGATAAATTTTTTATGGAACAAACATATGACGATGCAAAAAACAAAGGATATGAAGTTCGGATTTTTGAATTTAAAGATATTTGGATGAGAATGGATGATAATTCTAAACGTATTGTTAAAGAATCAATGAGAATGATGATTGATCATGCCGAATTATATTTAGATATTGTTTCAAAAATATCTAAAATTAAAAAAGAAGAAGGCAGTATTTTACCAAGTCTATTTTAATTTTGGTTAATTAGTAATAATTTAGTTTATTTAGTAATAATTTATTTTTAGATAGTAAAACTATTTAAAAAATAACATATTTTATTAATTATATTAATATGAGTGAATCTAAGACACCGAATGATCAAATAGAAAAACAAGATACTGAAGAAGAAAAAACGAATAAAATGATATATATTTATCAAAATTTATTTGTATCATCTGTTATTACAATTGTAAATCTATTAAAATCAGTATCTGAAAAAAATAAAGATAAAATCCCAGCTGATAAAAAACCTAGTTTTGATAAAATGTTAAAAACATGTGATGATATTCTTAATCAATATAAAAACACCGAAGAAAATAAAGAGAAAAATAATGATGTTGATCAAGTTAGAGTTATTAAAAAAGCATTTAAAGTATTAAAAGATAATCATTTTTTAATTAAAGATCATAATGTTGATTTATTTACTGTAAGAACACCAGAAGGTAAAATTATGACAATAATTCCTGGTTTAAATATCAATCTTGTATTACCATTTCTAGAAGAATCAGAATCAACTGAATTATGGGATTCTATTGAATCGATGTTTGTAACATCTGTAAAAATGGTCTATACGATGACTGACCCTTCGCGTCATAATAAAGATGTTAGTGATCTTGTAGCAGAGTTAGAACAAAAATCTCTCAAAAAACTAAATAACTTCTTTATGGGTCTTAATATTAATAATCCTGAAGGCAATCTTAGTATGGAACAATTAATGAATAATGATATAGTTATTCCAGGAACCGAAGCTAATAGTGGTCTATTGGGTAAGATTGGTGTAGATAAACTAATGGATGTTGATAATCTTGCAAACGAAATTAAAAAATTTGATGATAATGATATAAATGAAACTATATCAACTCTAACAAGTCTCCTTGGAAATGATAATGATATTAAAGATGTTTGCTCAACAATGGTAAAATCAGTTCTGGAAGATATTAAAACAAATGGTATAGAAAGTATGTTTTCTATTGCTGAACGTGTATCTGGTAAATTAAATGATAAAATTGATCCATCAAAAATGGCAAAAACAGCAAATGGTATGAATGATCTTATTAAAAATAATTCTGATAAATTTAAAGATCTTAAAGATGATAAAGGTAATCCTATTGGATCTGATTTTCTCAAACAATTTCAATCTACTCTAAATATGGCTAATATGTTTAAAAAGAAATAATTAGAAAAATAATTTAGTTAACTTAAAAATAATTTAGTTAACTTAAAAATGCGATAATACATATTTATTATAATATTAATAATATTATAATATGGATAAAAAAAATAATATAGAGAATATTAAAAAACAAAATATATGGGAGGTTGTAACGGTAAATGATTTAGTAAAAATATTAAAAGCAAATGAAAAAAAATTTGTAATTGTAGGATTATGTTTAGAAAATACACCTTTACCTATTGTAAAGACTGTTAAAAAATTTTTAAAATATTATTCACGGATTTATCCAAATATAACATTCTTATATTATCGTGTAAATCAAAAAGATCTTGGTAGAATGAGTTTAATAACTAAAAATATTGATGAATATCCATATATTTATCATATTTATGATGTATCGAATATATTTGTATCAGTTAATAGAGCAAATCAAGATACAATTTATGAAGCAATGAACGCTGTTGAAGAATATTATAAAAAAGATTTAGTACAAACACAGCAAACACAGCAAACACAGCAAACACAGCAAACACAGCAAACACAGCAAACACTGCAAAATGGATCTAATACAATACATATTAATAAAATTAATGATAATGATGATAATAATGATAATAATGATAATAATGATAATGATAATAATGATAATGATAATAATGATGATAATGATAATAATGATAATAATGATAATAATGATAATAATGATAATGATGATAATAATGATAATGTTTATAATGATAATCAACAAGATGAAATGAATAGAAAAGTCATTGAACATGAAAAATTATTGGAAAAAATAAATCTATTTGAACAAATGAAAAAAAAACATAATATTAGTTTTTTAAGTGATTTACAAAAAAGAAAAAAAGATGAAAGACATTAAATTGTTAACTTAGAAATAAATTGTTAACTTAGAAATAAATTGTTAACTTAGAAATAAATTGTTAGAAATATTTTTCTCATTATTATAGTATAATAATGAGTAAAACAAGTACTATTGATAAATTAAATAATCATGATAAATCAGATAAGTTTTGGATTGAAAAACCAATTATATTATTTGATACATTTAATAAATTTATTCCAACAAAAGATATGACATTATATGAACAAATGAATGCTATAACTTTATTTTGTATATATGCTTTAATAATTTTAAAAATTGTTGGATTAAGTAATATAACTACAAATGTTATATTTGTTGGTATAATTGTAATATTAATTATATTATATCTAAATAAATATAAGTCATCTGATGACGATGATAATGATAAAGAAAATTTTTCTGTAGAAAGTGGATATTATAATTCCGATAATGCATTAAAATTAGGTAGATTTTATTCTGAAAAAAATAGAAATAAATGTCTTGATAAAATGGTGAAAGATACATCACAAAAAAATCAAGATATATTAGATATTCCACGAGAACCAACCGTTGATAATCCATTTATTAATCCAATATTAAATGATTTTAATACTGAAAATGCACCATATCCTGTAAATATTGATGATGACCAAATTAAAGAAAAGATAAATTTAACATATAATAAAGATTTATTTAAAGACCTTACTGATTTATATGATGCTAAAAATGTTCAACGGCAATTTTTTACAGTTCCAGGTGGTGCTGTTCCAAATGATCAACAAAAATTTGCAGAATGGTGCTATGGTGTTCCAAAAACTTGTAAAGAAGATTCTAGATATTGTGTAAGATTTAATGATATCAGATATCAAAATAATTATAAATAATATAGTTTAGTTAACTTAAAAATAACACATTTCATAATTGATATGATAAACATTAATTCTCATTTTTATTATTTCTTTAAAACCTTCAAGTATTGTTGGTGTTTTATATTTTGATTTATATACATTGTATGCAATTTGTGGAATTAATTGATTACCATAATTAAATGCTCTAAAGTAATTATTATGCATCGACTCCATCATACTTGTTTTCATTTCTACACAAATAATTTTATATTTATATTTTTGAGCTAATTTTATAAATTTTTCTCTAGTTTTTTTATCCGGATTAGTATTATCTATAATAATATTTCTATCATTTTTGATAGTTGATTCACAGACTTTTAGACAATTATTAATTGTTTTTAATTCATCTCTATTTACAATATCATATACTATTTCATTATAATAACCAATACTTTGAATTTGGTTTGCAATTGTTGATTTACCTGATCCTGGAAATCCAACCATTATAACCATTTCTTTTTTATGTGGAGTATATTTAAATTCATAATGTTGTCTATTTAATACTGGATAATTTATAGATATACCTATTTTTGGTTGAGAAAGAAATATTTCTTCTGGAGAATATACAGGTATTGCGAGATTTTTAGCAAATTTAAAATCAGTATCAGAATAGTCATTAGGTCTACCTAATGAATCACCACAATAACCGCAAATATATTTACCTTGTCTACTATAATCTTCACATATTAATTTAAAAAATCCAATATTTGGTTTCCTATAAATACTATCTTCACGTGAACAATATACACTCATTTGTATTTTTTTTTCTTTAAAATAATCCATTAAATTTTGTATCTTTTTTTGGGCTAGATCCATTTTATTATGTTTTTGATTTGTAACTATTACAAGATTATATTTTTCCGACATTTCTTGCAATTTTTCTATAACGTTTGGATAACAAAATTTATATTCGGTTGTATTTAGATTGAATTCTATTAGAGTTGAATCTAAATCAAAACCAAATATCTCTTTAGACCAATCTATATCACCATTTTTATAATTTCTAAAATATAAGAACGTCATATTATAATATAGTTAATTTAATTATAATATAGTTAACTTAATTATAATATAAAATATTCAATTTTTTTAATTATAATATAGTTAACTTAATATTAAAAAAGTAGGCGAGTTTATGAGTCCAATTTTTTAATTATAATTAACTTAATATTAAAAAAGTAGGCGAGTTTATGAGTCCAATTTTTTAATTATAATTAACTTAATATTAAAAAAGTAGGCGAGTTTATGAGTCCAATTTTTTTGTATTCCAAATATTTTCTTTGATAATATTATAAGATGGATTATCAAAGAAAATATTTGAAATACAAAACTAAATATTTAGAATTGAAAGCAAATGTCAAAGGCGGTGCTACAAAAGATGCATTTATAGATAATGTTAAAAAAAACCCATTGGCGGGCAAACAATATGAAAATTTTTATGATGAAAACCCAAAAAAAGGTATAAAAGTAGATTTTGGAAATAATGCATCACAAATTAGAAGTATACAATATAATGATAAAAAGATTAATTACGTTTTATTAAAAAACGAATCTGGCGAATTACCATCACTTTCAGAATTGATGATGGATTTTGTATTTAATATAGTTTATGATAAAAAAGAGAAACAAGAGAAATATAATTTAATTTTAAATGAAGAACTGAAAAGAACTACTGATGATAAATTAGTAGAAGTTTTGGATATTTTAGTAAGATTTTTAAATTATGCTTATACAAAAGATTATACAAAAGATTATTATAATACATTTTTAAAAAATTTATTAGAAAGACTTATAAAATATTCTGAAATCAGCAAAAAAAATATATTTACAACTTTTATTAATAACCTTATTGAATATAGAAAAAAATCTCAAATTGAATTTATGACAAACTATTTGAAAGAAATAATTGGGAATGATAATTATAAAAAAATTACAGAAACTTTAACAGACATAAAATTATGAATAATAAAATAAATTAATAATTATTTTACGCTTATTTACCATATAAAATATAATAAAATATTTTATATGAATTATAATTCTAATTTTTCTTCAAATTATTCTTCAAATGATTCAAGATTAAACAAATTAAATAAATCTAAATCAGCCTTAATGAATGATATGAATAGTAGACTCCAGAATAGAGATATGAGTGATGTTAATATATTTAATGATAATAGATCTAAAATGAAACATACAAATAGATTTGAAATAGAACGAGATGAATTTATGAGAAACTCAACAAATGATGATGAATATAATGCACAATTATCCCAACGACAATTTAGTGATAATATACGTAGCAAAAGTAATTTTGATAGAGGTATGCCTTTTAGACCTGATTTTAATATTAATAAATCACCAAATGATTCACAAAATGATTTCGTAACTAATATGAATCAACTGAAACAAAAAAGACCGACTCGTGAAATATCATCATTTGATCCAAACTCAAATCTGGCTGATATAAATCATGATACAAAACTTAGCGACAATGTTAGTGAGTTAAATGTATGTATAAATAATATAAATGATTTTGCATTATTTTTTTATGAAAATCTATTAAATGTTATGAATACAAATTTTATTTTTAGTCCATTTTTAATATATTCTACTTTTGGAGCATTATTTTTAGGAAGTGATGGTAATACAGAAGTAGAACTTAAAAATTATTTTAATATGCCACGAAATGATGTTCTTACCGGTGGACTTACAGAATTATATCAAAAATATCTAAATCAATCTGTATTAAAAGGAGAAATTATTTTTGGTAATTGTGTAATATTTACTGATGAATTAGATTATAATCCACAATTCTGTAATAATATAAATATTTTTACAAAAATTAGAAAAGTTAATCAAAATAATTGTGAAAAAGAAGCTGATGATATTAACAAAATTATATCTATGATGACAAAAAATAATAAAAAATCAATCTCTGCACAAAATATTTTATCAAACTGTATAACTTTATTAAATTATGCTAATATTACACCAACATGGAAATGTAATTTTACAAAAACATCAAAAATTAATGGATTAGATTTTATGCATGCTTATAAACAACAATTTGGATATTTTGAACAACCAAATTTACAAGTTATTGAATTAGAATCAACTGGTAATATATGTTTTGGCATTATTTATGGCGATATAGAATTAAATATTAAAAATTATAAATTTATTATTTCAAATCTTAAAAAACATACTTTAAATGAAGTAACAATACCAAAAATTAAAATTCAGACAAAATTAAGATATACAAATGTATTAAAAGAAACCGATCTAAAAACGGTATTTATGGATTTAGATTTACCAAATATGTTTACAACAAATTGTGAACTTAGTGATTGTATCCAAAATATAGAATTTAATCTAACTAATCGTTGTGATTATACTCCTACAAAAGATCAAGGCTTTGTCACATCAAAAAATTTTATTATAAATTCCGCTTTTAGATTTTATGTCAGACTAAAATCCAATAACTGTATTTTATTCTTGGGAAGCTTCTAATTTGTAATTAAATTAACTAAATTGTAATTTGTGTAAAATATATCTTATAATAAACGTTATTTATATTTACTGAACAATAAATATCTCTCAAGTCTATATTTTCTTTTGTTTTATACATATTATTTAATACAAAATGATAACGTTTTTCTGGATCAAGATGTTTTTCATTCAATGTAAAATACATCTCATCATTTGGAGAATCTTTTAATAATACTGTACAATATCTATTTTGTTTACTCTGAAAATATTCTTCTCTATTAATTTCTCTGACATTTAATATAAAATTTAATTTATTAAATTTTGATGCGAATACATTTGTAAGGGTAAATAAATTTACTTTATTTATATCTAATTTAAAGTTATCATATATATCATCATAATTATCAGTTTCGCCCTCCTCAGTTTCGTCCCCATTATTATAATTTGTTTCTAGGTATTGCATTTTATAATATCCAAATATCATTTCAAGATATATTGTGATTAATATTTCAAATACTATTTCTTTATTATTTTCATCGGAAAATATCATTAAATTTGATGTAGTAATTTCATCATCCATTAATAATTTCCATGCTAATGCTTCTGGTGTATAATTATTATCATCTATTTTTTGATTACTGTGATTACTCATATAATAATATTGTAATAAGTGTGTAAACCTTAAGTAAATATTTAAAAATAAATATACTAAGTATATTTTATATGAATAATTCTAATTATTTTGGTTTAGAACCACGTCTTTGTGAATATCTTAAACGTAAATCATTTTATGAAGAAAATGATGTTGTACCACCTATACCTTTAGAAAAACAATTTTCCATCACTAAAAAAGATATTACTCTTATCCAACAATTTAATAATAAAAATACTAAAAATAATAAAAATAATTCTGTTAAAAATAATAGTATAAAAAATAATTATGATAAATATAATGATCATACAGATAGTGAAAGTATTAGTGAAAGTGATCATGATATAGAACCCGAAGAAAGAGTAAAACCAAGAATAAATTTTGATGATGACTCACATCTTGTTGAATATAAGAGATCACAATTTCCAACTAAAAATATTTATGATCCACGTATGGAACGTATTAATGAAAAAATGAGAAGAGAAAAAGAAGCATCTAAATATCGCGGTAATACTGCAAATATGCAAAAATCATATGATATGTATTCAAGAGATTTTTCATCAGCAAGTAGTAGAGATTTTGAAGGAGAATTTAGTTTAGACAATATAAAAGCAGAAATAAATAATGTTAATGGTGGAGTATACGAAGCTAATTCTAATTTTAATACACATGAATTAGTATCACCTCCAACAACTCATCAATATAACACTCCACCAAAAATACAATATAATCAACAATTACACTATCAACGCGTTTCAAACAATAAACAAAATGTACAAAATGAATTAGGAAAAGGATATACATCATATAGAAAACCAGAATTACCACATTTTCAAAGACAAAATGTAATTGATTTAGATCATAAAATAAATATAGTTTCAAATAATTGTAGAAAAACTGATTTAAATGTATTGTATGAAGGAGCCGAAGAATTAAATAATGCTCCATTAAAAAATATAGATTTAGAAAATTATGTAAAATATGGTTATCCAACTAGTAAAGCACGTTCATTAGGTTATGAAAATCCATTTGAACATCAATTTCAATATATAGACGATGATATTCAAAATCCAGATCATGTTGTATTTGATAGACCAACCGCTTCTCGTCTTGATAATAAAACACAACAAAAATTTGTAAAACGTGATATTTATTAAAAATTAAATATATAAAAATAAAAAAAATAATATATTATAATATATATAATGAATCAAGGAAGTTCAAACAGAACAGTTTATGATCAATGCGCGTATGCACAAAAATTAAGTGATTCAACATCTCCATTTCAATACAGAACATATATGGGTGCATATGAAAACTGTGATAAATGCAAATATGATAAATTCTGGCGTCCTTTTGATGCTGAAATTGTCGATGTTGAAAGTGAATTAAAAAATATTTCTCGCCCAGCTACTAAATGTGCAAGTCTTAAATATAATCCAGCATGCAAAAAATCAAATATGTGCATCAGCACTTTTGACCCATCCAGACCAGTTGTTCTTATGCCAGATGTTTGCCCAATTATTTTCAATAATATTCCAAAACAAACATCTAATGGTATGCGCGAACCAATGGCATTTAACTGCAAATAAAAAAATGATATAGTATTACTTTTTTATTATCCCTTAACAGCCTAATAGGTGTTTAAACACCTCGGCTGTTAAGACTCCTTTAACTTTTATATTTTTATCCGTCGGATAAAGGATAGGTGTAAAACACATATATCAAAAAAATTGATCTCGTCTAATACTCGACTACTTTTTTTAATATCCCTTAACAGCCTAATAGGTGTTTAAACACCTAGGCAGTTAAGACTCCTTTAACTTTTATATTTTTAGCCGTCGGATAAAGGATAGGTGTAAAACACATATATCAAAAAAATTGATCTCGTCTAATACTCGACTACTTTTTTTAATATAGGTGTAAAACACATATATCAAAAAAATTGATCTCGTCTAATACTCGACTACTTTTTTTAATATAGGTGTAAAACACATATATCAAAAAAATTGAATATATAACTCTATAGATATTATATTATATATTATATTATAATATCTCAAAATGAATCGTCGTTGTATTAATGATCTTAATAATATCGCCAACAATGATATCCCCGATATTATTCGAAAAGTAGAAATCAATGATAATCTTTATAAAACACATTTTGTATACCTAAATGGACCAAAAGATACACCTTTTGAAAATGGAGTATTTAAAATTGGTGTGATTATGCCAACTGAATATCCTTATAAAGCACCAAAGATGTGGTTCGAAACAAAAGTATATCATCCGAATATTGCCGGCGATGGTACTATTTGTATTGATATTCTAAAAGATCAATGGAGTGCTGCTCTACGTCTTACTACTATATTTCTATCTCTATCTAGTCTTCTTGCAAATCCTAATCCAAATGATCCACTTGAACCAGAAATTGCTACAGAATATCGTAATAATCGTGAACGATATAATCAAAATGTACGTGCATATGTCGAGCGCTTTGCGAAAAATACTTTATAAATTACATGAGATAAAGTTCTGATGATTAAATTAGTTTAATTATTTTTTTATATTTTTTTATTACAAAAAAAAATATTAATATATAAAATATATTAATAATATAAAAAAAATTTATCTATTATTATTAATATATACAAATGAATCTTGGACATTCAAGTAAATTACAATATGATCAATGCTATTATCCTGACCATTTATCAGAAAGTGTTAGTCCAGGCGACTATAGATTACAACAATATTCTACATATAATCCCAATTCGTGTGTTGCCCCTATTGGTGTAAATTTTGGTTATAATGGTGCAGGTGTTAGTTCTGTCGAAAAATTTGGCCCAGCTCAATCACAAAAATTAGTTGATGTAGAATCTAATTTATCAAACAGAGGATTACCACAATCAAGATGCAGAACAGGGAGAGTAAATCTTACTGATCCATCTAAAATGAAAAATATTAATCTTGATAATTGCAAATCATCATTATCTCCCGAATATTCACATATAACTTCTACACCTAAAAATTTTAGAGATGTTAGCATTAATAGATTTTATAATTTAAAGAAAAATCCACAAGAACCAATTTTTTATGATTTTGCAATCAATACAACACTCGAGGCAAAAGATAATTATATACCAATTGGTCCACGTGTATTAGAACAACAATCAGGTTTCCCAACTGAAGATTGCGATAAATCACCATATTCTCTTAAATGTTTATCTATTCCAGAAAGATATCTTTAAATTTTTTATAATAAAAAATTAACTAAATTATAAAAGTTAACTAAATTATATATGATATAAATAAAATATTTTTATCATATAACAATATATATGAGCTTATTAGAAGGAGTAAATATATTCGGTAATATAATTACTGGTAAAAATATAGTAAAAAATAATACAAATCCAAAAAAAGATTATGAATTATATAACTCTAGTTTATTAAATAAAGGTATAGAAAAAATTAAAAATAAAGCAAAAACACGAATTGAAAAAGCACGTGACCCAGTAAAAACTGGGATTATAAACAGATTAATGAGACATAATGGTAGCAATAGAAAATCCGTTATAGATAATAGAGAAAATTTTGATAATGTTCCAGATGATTCCGAATTTAGTGAAGATCCAAGTATACAAACAGCAGAGTCTATTGATTCTTATTCAAAAAATCCAAATTTTTTAACAAATGAATCTGGAAAATTAATTGATAATAGATTTCACGAAAGACAATTTGCTAAAAAAGATGGAATTAATGATTCCTTTTTATCACAATATGATGATTTAAAATTTGATATGAAAGGAGCACCATCATCATATAATGCAGTACATCGTTCAGATTCTGGTGTATCAAGATTACAAGCAGAAAGAAATCTAGCATTAAAAGAAAATTTTTCTAATTTTGGAGATTCAAATGATAATACATATGGTGTAGTAAATCCAAATACAATGACCCATAATAATATGATTCCACAATTTAAAGGTAAAAGCTACGGGTCGGATGTATTAGCTCAACAAAATAGAGCAACAGTATATCAACGTAGAATGCAAGAAAATACTGGAAATGATATTAAAATAACAAAATCAGAACAAAAACCTTTATTTTCCCCACTAATTGGTATTACAAATATTTATGGTATGCCATCTGTAACCAATTTAATTCAAGATAGATATATGCCTGGTAAAGAACGTAAAAATGAATTACCATTTAGACAACAACGTGTTACAACAGGTCTTAATCTTGGTTACAATGAAGTAAATAAAAATGGTAATAACTTTAGAGCCCTACCAAAAACAATTGATGAATTAAGAACAGCTGATAAACAACAAAAATCATATACATTTTCTCAAGTTAGAGGTATGATGGGTCAAGGTCGTGGTCCAACATTGGGAGAAGTTAAAAAATATAAACCCGAACGCACAAAATATTGGGGTGATTATAGATTAGTACCAAGTTTAGGTTATATTAGAGCTCCCGCAATTTATGGTGAAATAAATAAAGAAAATATGGCTACTGTAAACAGAGGTACAATTGATAGAACTATGATAAATCCAGCTGGTAGCGAAGTTCAACAAGCAACTCCCGATACCGTCCGTGAAAAATATAAAGTTGATTTTAAACAAAATTATAAACAAGCTGAACCACGTAATGTTCAATTAGTTGAAGGTTTACAAGCACGTGAAGATGAAAAGAAATATATACCAGACCCTACACAACGTAGTCAAAAAGAATCATATATTGGACCATTAGGTGTATCCCAAATAAATAAAGGTGTAGCATTTGATATGATATCAAATATTTTTGATACTACCAAAAAAAATCTTACTGAAATAGTTGATAGATATGGTATTGCAAGTATTGGTGATTACTTAAAACCAGTATTTTTTGATCCAAATGATATTACAAAAACTACTATGAGAAATATTCATGATAAATTTGATAGACACGGTCAACAATTTGATGGAAATTATGTTAAAGGTTATGGTTTTGACTATGCTAATGCTACACCTGATCCAACAATGCGTAATGTACATTCAAAACCCGATAGAGCTGGCCAATTAGGTGGTGATAGAGGTAATGGTTATGCATTTGATGAGATTAATGCAATTAGAGATATGAATATGAGAAATATTCACGATAAACCCGATAGATCTGGTCAATTAAGTGGTGATAGAGGTAATGGTTATGCATTCGACGAGATTAATGCAATTAGAGATGTAAATATGAGAAATATTCACGATAAACCCGATAGAGCTGGTCAATTGAGTGGAGATAGAGGTAATGGTTATGCATTTGAAGAGATTAATGCAATAAGAGATGTTAATATGAGAAATATTCATGATAAACCAGACAGAGCAGGTCAATTAAGTGGAGATAGAAGAAATGGATACGCATTTGACGAAATTAATGCAATAAGAGATGTAAATATGCGTAATATTCACGATAAACCGGATAGAGCTGGTAATCTTGGTGGAGATAGACAACAAAATTATGCATTTGATAATATTAATGCTATTAGAGATATGAATATGAGAAATATTCACGATAAACCCGATAGAGCTGGTGTTATTACAGGTGATAGACAAAGCAATTACACTATTGATTATACTTTATTTACTCCAGATATTACAAAGAAAGAAATACATATTAAAACCGATAGAGCTGGTGTAATTACTGGTGATAAACAACAAACTTATGCTTTAGATTATGTAAATGCTACACCGGATATGACAATGAAAGAAATTCATATTAAAACTGACAGAGCTGGTGTAATAACAGGAGACCGCGGAGGTTCGTATGCTTTTGATTCTAAAAATGTGTATACTAATCCAGTTAAAGAAATTATTGCCAAAGGCAGAGCACCAACAACTTCTAATTATAGTAAAGGTCCATCAATGGATATGACAACTGTAAGTTTATGTGAACCACTACAAATAAAACGTGATTTATTATCATCAACTATTCAAATTAATGATAAATTACCATTTATCTTAACCAGTGTCCCATATGGTCGTACTGTTCGTAATACAAGAATGAATGAATTTACTCAAGCAAATCTAAATGAAAATCCATTTATTAATAATATTGTTCATAAATCTGTTCAATTATAACTTAATTATAACTTAGTTAACTTAATTATAACTTAGTTAACTTAATTATCCCTTAACAGCCTAATAGGTTGCGAGTAATCAAAGATTACTCCAAGCTCTAAGGTGTTTAAACACCTAGGCAGTTAAGACTCCGAAAGAATTTGTCTTCAACAAATTCTTACGCTAAAAATATAAAAATTCATTTTTATATTTTTACCTTTAACTTTTATATTTTTAGCCGTCGGATAAAGGATAA
>Ga0194133_10006365_pt1 | contig 14521 bp, 9 predicted proteins | sample TA2KigOf40mmetaG_FD_155448 | JGI IMG/M metagenome (GOLD analysis project Ga0194133, IMG submission 155448) | Freshwater microbial communities from Lake Tanganyika, Tanzania - TA2015055 Kigoma Offshore 40m | ecosystem: Environmental > Aquatic > Freshwater > Lake | place: Tanzania: Lake Tanganyika...
CAATAATATCATCTGCACCATCTTCAATCGCAGTATTTTGATCAAAATCAGTACTCTCGTTATTAATAGTTGAGAATGATCCTAACATATATATCGCGTTTGATTCTACCCCACGTATAATATCATTGTCTATGAAGTTACCAGATCGGTTCATAATTTCAAGTTTATATGTTACTCCGTTCCAATCAGCAACCTCTGCAATTGTTCCACTATTCAAATCATACATAATTGCTGTTGAACCACTGGTATCCGTATCAACGTATGCATTAATAATAAATTTTAAATTTGTTGTGTCATAATAAAAATATCCTGGCGCAGTAGTTGGATTTGTTTTATTAAATGTGTACACGTATGAGATTCGTGAGTCCTCGAATTTCCAATAGAAATATTTTTTCTGAGTCGTTGTGGTAAATAAAGGATCAAAATTAGGAGCAGCAATAACTTGAATTACTTTATTATCCGATGTCCAATTTCTTGTTGGACCCTGCTGAATAAATCCACCAATAACAACATGCTCATCATTGATAAAGTCAATCGCTTCTGGAGGAGCAGCAATAGTAATTGTTGGGGGAGTTGTATATCCAGATCCTGGATTGACAACAACCAATGAAATTACTTTTCCATCAGAAACCTTTGATTCAATAATTCCCCCAACTCCATTTCCAGATACAGTAACTGTTGGTGGGGCATTGTATCCTGTTCCTTTAACACCCACAGATGCCAAACTAATTTGACCACCTGTATTGATAGATGCAGTTCCTGTTGCTTGCTGTCTACTTGTTGGACTAAGATATAGAGTTGTAATATTACTAAAATCTCTTTCAATATTATCAATTTCATCAATACCCGTATCAAACTTATCTGCGCCTTGCTCGTAAATTTCAGCGGTTAAAGTATAAAAATACTGTTTTCCTAATTGAAAAAATGGTGTTTCTCGTTCTACGTATTTAATTTCATAGATGTCGTCTGTCAATGGAAAATACAAAAGATCACCTTCATTTGGTCTTGAGTCAACAGTTAAATTTAAAGCTGGGTTTGCAGATTGTTCCCATCTTCTACGAGAAACCACAAATGTAATTTCATCAGTAATTCTTAACCCAAATTTACTAACAAATTCAGACCCACTTCCAAATCCCTCTACATTGATTAACATCATTTCAATCATATAAGATTGATTAAATTCTGACTGGATAACTTCACCAAGAGTTTTATCCTTTAAATGAACTCTCGGAATATAGAAAACGTCACAACCAAACAATTTAATTTGTTCATCGACTAGATCTTGAACAAGATTTTGTTCTGTAATGTTACCACCAAATTGAGGAAAATATACTTTTTTCATCCTATCATATCCATTGGAGGTAATTCATAAGTATTACTTGATGCCGCCATTAGTAGTTCAATTTCTACAATGGCGTCTTCATACAACTGTCTCCCATTCATACTAACTCCACCTGGAAGTTGGATACCATTGAACTTAATTAGATTTTGTCCCCACTGCTTTTTAATTAAAGCAGTAGCATACTTTTTAATGAATGGATCGTTATAAACTTGAGTATATGTATTTGGATCTAGTGCTCTATAGCAATCAATAATGATATAAATGTTTTCATCTAGCATATCTTTTCCAACATCTAGATACAATCTATCCTGACGTTGATTAAATCTAAACTCAACAAAAGATCCATTATTCAATACCATATCAATAGTTTCCATCCATTGCTTAACCATAAAATAGTTGAGCATATCAAGAGATCCCACAGAATATAAATCATTTAAAAAAATCTGATATTCAATACCAAAAAGATTATTTCTGATTGCATTACTTGCTAAACCAAAAACCTTGGAAATTCCCATTACGTGAGATGGAATGTTGATATACCTATCACGCTCTTCCCAAACATCACCATTAACAGTGATAAGTTGCTTTTGATTTTCAAACTTTGTTTCATCTGCAGCAGTAAATTGATGCTTTAGATACATGCGCTCAACGCCATCATAATGACGCTCACGATAGTATTGAAGAGCATCATCAATTGCATCTTCAATTTGATCGTCGTCTACATTAATTTCCAGAACTGGGAACCCCAATTGTCTTAAACAATAGTTCCTTAGCTCGGACCTACTGGCAGGTTGAGCCATAAAAAAATACCCATAGTTTCCTACGGGTATTTATAATTTGCTTTAATAATCTTTATTATATCAATCAAACTCTGGAACTGGATTTTCGGATAAGAATTTTGTAGACCAATTTAAATTAAATTGATCTAACTCTTCTTTTGTTGTTACGGAAGATAATAATAGTTGCTCGTGAGAATTATTGGCATCACGTACTGCCGATCTCCAACGTGCTAAAATAGTTTGATTGTCGGTATTTTGATTTATTGCATCCAATTCTTTCGCACGAAGTTCAGCAAATCTCAGTTTTTCAATGAGACTTCTAACCTGTGCCTTGATGATTCCTACAGAGATATTTAAATCATGAGAAAATTCTTCTTGGTCTATCTCTTGTTGCCAAAGTTCCTTTTGCTCCTCAACAGTTTTTCCTGGATACTTGTTAGTAACAGTCTTTCTATCTTCTGATAGAACTAAAGCACTAATAAATTCAACTTCTGGATTATAGTTATATTCAACACCAGCAGCATTATCTTGATTTTCAAATCCATAGGGAATATCATCATATGGAGTGACAGAATTTAATTTTCCCCCATCAGGAGTATATGTAAAAATAAGAAATGCCATGGTTTTTTTTAATTAATCTAATTACTATTTATTTAATGGTTCTTGGAATAGTGTTGTTATGGAACATTGATGTATCATACATTGCAGGAACAATTGTTGGATAGTTTGTAGTATTTGTTGGACAATCTAGTATATAGGCACTGTAATTATCATCTAAACTAACTGTTTGATTGTCGTTTAAAATTGCTAGATAGTAATCAAGTTCCCATATCTTATAATAAAGTCCTGGTCCGTCCGAGTTTTCTGTATAAGTCCATATCATTGAATTCATTCCAATTGGAGCAGATGCCCTTCCATTAGTGCTATCATTAGATTGGAATTTAATAAATTTGCCATCTGATACACGAATACAAACCCAATATACGCCCGCTCCATAATAATATGAAGGACAATATGCCCAAACATATTTTCCACTTGTTGTTACTTGCCATCTAGACCCAAATCTATTCCCATGGCCGAAACCATACGAAGTGGTCCAAGTGCCATTCCAAACTTCTCCTTCATAAGTTCCATCAGCATTCCATCTATGAACCACACAACCATTACTTGGAGTCATTGTAAATGTAACAATTTTTCCATTATCACATAAAACAGTTTGGTGTCTATATCTAGATTCATCACTACCACTATAATCATTAAGATTATGAGTTCCTGTATTGTACACTGTACAATTCGCAGAGTTCTGGAAAAACTGGTAAATAGGTCCACCTGTTTCTCCTGAATATGCTGCAGATCTTTGTGTCAATCCAGAATACTGTGCTTCTCCATTTAAAGCCAATGATCTTAGATCAGGAACATTGTTCCAAACAGTTGGTGTAAGTCTTCCAGTAGATGAATTATATTCAATGATTGCTAGTTTTTTAGTCTTTACATTGTAACACCCAGAACCATAACAACCTTGATTATTAGCTCCACCTGTCCTTATGATGTTAAAACGTCTTATACCTGTGACTGAAAACTCTCCATAATATCTCATGGCACTTCTGGTGCCAGCAGAGAACAATGTACCACTACCGCCATTATGATGTCCAAAAATAGCATAATCCTGGTTTTCTTCATTGACAATTGTCATTACATCTCTGAAAGCCTGCGCCTTTCGGTGTCTCCCGTCATCTGCAACAATATATCCAGCAGATGAAGAATACTCCGTTGGAGAAACTAAATTTTGATGACCTAAGTATCCAGTATTACAAGTATTATTGCATCTTTCCGCGCCGCTGCCAGGTTGTGTATGACACTCCATATAAGCACTATTATTATAATGATTATAAAATTCTGGAGCGCCGCCACCACTCTGAGTTCTAAATCTACTATAGGACTGATTAGAATCACCAGTAAATACTGAATGAATTTCTAAGTTGTGATTATAACAAATAAAACCAGATCCATGACTACTTGCATGAGAACCATATACAGCAAAAGCTGGTTGTGTGTATGGATCTTGTGTCCTAGTGGAGACTGCAGATGCTTTTGTTGTAATTGTTCTAGCCATTTGTGCTCACTACATTTGGAATTTGTTGATCAAAGTGTATTTATAAGAAACCCTTTGCAGGGAGACTTTGTACATCTTCGATAGTTTTTAGCAAATCAACAGAATCTGAATATGCATTTGCTTTATCTTTTAATTCTTGAATTTCTTGATATACCGCACATACAGACTGGTTATTTTGATTAATCAAATCTAGATCTCTTGCTCTTTGGAGTTTCCAATCTAACTCTTCAATCCTAGATTTGAGAAATGCTAAAATTGATGATTTTTTTATTTCTTTTGCTGAATTGAAAACAGCCAATTCATCTTCAGCATCAATTAGTTCTTTTTGTTCATCAAGAGATTTTCCTGGGAATCTATTTACAAAAGACTTTCCATCTTCAGATAGAACTAAAGCAAGAGAGTAGTGTTCTTCAGGATCAAGATCTTGATCAAATACTTTAAAACCAGCAGCAAGAACAGACTCTTCGGTAAGTCCTTCGCGTTCAAACGTATCTTGATCTGTAATTCTAACCACAGAATTGGTGGATTCTCTATAAAAAATAAGTGCCATTTTCTTAACTTAGTGTTGGTAGATTTTGATCATTGAATAATGATGTATCATAATGAGCTGGAATGATAACTGGATAACATGTTGAATGAGTTCCAGCCTCAAAGTAGTAATCCATCCAATAATTATCAAGTGGTATTTCATCTCCATTATTTTTAATAGAAAATTCTTGTGGAATATTAACCGTGTGAAGTAAGACTCCACGACCACTATCGGTGTTATGGGTATAACCCCACACCATATCTGATTTTCCAATTGGGAGTATGTATCTTCCATGAGTGCTATCATTCGTTTGGAAGGTCAAATATTTGCCATCAGAAACTCTAAAAAGTCCAACGTGTGCTCCCGATTGATAATAATAGCTAGGACAGTATGCAGCTACATACTTACCATCACTTGTTACAGTCCATCTAGATCCAAATCCAGATCCATGGCCGTAACCATACGAAGTGGTCCAAGAAAATCTTTTCTTTACACCAGTTGGAGTTCCATCTGCGTTCCAACCATAAATTAAAGCTCCATCACTTGGAGTCATTGTAAAAACATTGACGCTTAAATCATCGTTCAAGATTGGAACAGGTCTCCAGTTTGCTTCATCAGCTCCAGAATAAGAATTTGTATTAAAGTTATTTATTGTATATACAGTTGCATTACTTGAAGTTTGGAAATAATCGTATAATAATCCTCTTCCTCCAGTTTGAGCACTATAACTGTCTCCTAAACCACTATATGCATAGTTTGCTCCCAAATGTGCAAACTGTCTTAAATCTGGAACATTATTCCATATAACTGCTCTGTGATTATAGCTGCCGTCAGATTCAATAACTAAGAGTTTTTTAATTTTTGGATTGTAGCAAATGCCTCCATACACTCCCCGTCCACCTGGTGACCTAGGGGGAATAAGAATCTCAAAACCAGAAGTTCCATTCTGCATTTTTGTGTAATATCCATGTGCGCTTCTTAATCCACAATGCAAATACGTTCCACTAGTTCCTGCATGTCTTCCAAAAATTGCATAATCTTGATGGGTTTCATTTACAATGACTCCACAATCTCGGAATCCTACTCCTCTTCTATCTCTACCACCGTTGCTATTAGAACCTGCCCACCCACCAATAGAACTACGAGAAGAAGCTCTAGCATGTGATTGGTGTCCTAAATAACCAATCATATTTGTACCTGCGGCACGATCAGATGAACTACTAGGAGTGTTATCAGTTTGGATTTCCGAGTGCGAACTTGTTTGTTCAAAAAATTGACTAGATCCAGTACTATGTGTTCTGAATGAACCATAAGCATAACCACCATCACCAAAATCGGAATTGATCAAGTTCATATTATGGTCATAAGACCAATATCCACCCCCATGACTATGATTCATACCATAGCATGTAAAAGCTGGTTGTGAATATGGATTAGTAAGTTTTTTACTAGTCGCAGATTGTATCGTTGAGATTCTTCGTGCCATTAGATTGAATCCTTGTTATTTGTTATTTAATCAGCTATCAATACCGTAAGCGGCCGCTGTGATTCCCGCAGATGCAGCATAAACCTGGATACCAAATGTACTATCAATTAGGATACCAGTTCTTTCAAGAACACCATTAGCAATAATGGTTGTATCATATTCAATGTAATCAGTATCAGCTACTGTGGTGTTTGCTGCTAGAGCAATTCTCACTTTAATGTCTGAAGATGTGCGGTTGCATAGGTTTACTGTAGCAACCTTAAATGTACCTGATGGTGCTGGGGCAACAAGTGTTGTCCAAGTTGCAGCTGCAATGTTTAATTTTGCAAATACTCCTGATGGCATGGGTCTCTCCGTTCCTGTAAAATCGGTTTAATTTTTTTTACTTAGTTATTTATATCTCACATTGCTGCAACAAAATAATTTGCGGCAGAAATTCCATTATATTTTTCAACAAATGTTTTAACAGCAAGTTGTGTTGGAATTTTAGTATTACTTGCAGTAGAACCACCAAGAGCAGCATCGGTATCGCCAAGTGTTAGTCCTAACACTGTAGTACTAGTGAGGACAGTAGTTGATCCGATGATTAATGACTTGCCAGATGCAAGAGCAATACTTTCGGTGCTATTAAAAGCATTATTTGAAGACAACCAACTAAATTCTTTATTGGTTGTTCCAAGAATAGTAATACCACCAGAATCAGCTGTGAAGTCTGTAGCACCCGAAACTGCAAATACAGTACCTGTAGCAGTTGCACCTGCTGGTCCACCAAAGTTTTCAGTTAATGTCACTGTAGTTGCAGTAACAGATATGATTCTTGCAGTACTTCCGAGTGTTACAGATCCACTACCAGATGTAATAGAAACAGCAACCCCTGGAGCCAGATTTGTTGTATCGCTAATGTTGGAAATAATTGGACTTCCACTTGAAATATTACCATTGAATGCTCCAGCAACAACCTTTCCTAAAGTAATATTTCTATCTTTAGTTTCTACAGTCACAGATGAAACTGTTGTGGTAGTTCCCTTTACAGTTAGATTTCCACCAACTGTAAAGTTTCCAAGCGAACCAGACATGTTATCAACATAAGTCTTAACTGCTTTTTGCGTTGCAACTTTTTCATCACTATTTTGTGAAAGTGTTCCGTCTGTTGAAAATTCGTTAATAGATGCACCTAATTGAGCACCAATTGAACCCAGTCTAAGAGATTCTAGACCAGAGAGATCAAATGCAGATGCGTCTAGAGTTGCCTTACCAGTTGCCTGTTCAACTCTGAAGAACTTACCAACTGAAAAGTTACCATCTTGGTCTGTAGAAACATAATAAACACGACCAGGGCGACTTTCAATAGTTTCATGAGCAGGAATATTTTGATTTGCTGGTAAGAACGGCCAGTTTGTTTCTTGTTTGCTTCCAGTACCAACATCTAGGAAATCGTGTGCTGTTAAACGAACTTGTGAATAACGATAGCGAATTTTGAATGATTGTCCATCACCAGCTGCAATTGTTTTTTGATCAGAAAGGAATAGAACAGTAATACCAGTTGTATCTGGAGTGACAGCAGTTAATCTTAAAAATTCATTACCAAGTTTAATATAATCCAGTGGTTTTACGACAATATTCGCTTTTGCAACACGAAGAGCAGTACTAGTGGTACTAATATCTTGAATAATTTCGTCTTGATTAGAAACTTTCGAAGCAAGAACAGTAATGACAGAACCGGAAGAATGAGGTACTGCACTTGTTCCTTCAACTCCTCTTGTAACAGTAAATGAGTCTCCTCCAGTAAAGTTTCCAATTTTCATCATTTCTTGATCAATAATAATATAACTAGTACCAGTCATGCCTATAATTGAGGAGACAAAGAGATCAGTCGTGGTTTGATCAATAGAACTACCCAAAGTGGTTGGAGTTGGTGTAGCTACATAAGAATATAGATTAAATCCAGTAGCACCAACAGCAGCTGCCGCCGCTGATCCTAGTTGAGCTCTAGATACTGTTAAAGTACCTCTACCATCTGGATTCGAATAAGATGAATTTGAAATAACATAAGATCCCCCATCATCATTTGTTCCATTATCAATCAGTTCTACTGAACCTCCTTGGTCTGGACCATTACTAAGTTGCTCAGCAACGAGCACAAATCCTTTTTGACCGGTAACAGCATCCGTATTATTGAATAAAGTTACATATGCTCCTGATGATGCTCCAGTTACCTTTTCTCCTTGTGCAAAAGTTCCTCTAATTGGTAAGTAATAGATAAATCCAGATGCTGTTTGATCATTAATAAATTCTCCAATAGCTCCAGAAGTTGCTCCAGTAATTCTTTCTTTTGGTGTAAAAACGCCATTTTTTGGTAGTAATGAATTAAAGTGTAATCTCTTACCAGAGATCTTACCATCAATGGTTGTTTCTGTAGGATCATATCCTCTGGAAATACAACCATATTTACCGTAAGAAGAGTTTCCAGAAACAGCACGAATTTTACCACCATAGGTTGAGGTGTATGAAATATGGCAGTAGTATGTGAAGCAAGAAACAATCTCTGATGCTGCACCTTTAGTAACATAAAAACCAACACCACCATCCAAAATTTGAGTGAAAGAGTCAAATATCATTGACTTATTAGATGGTGTTGAAGTATTATCAAAGTGTGAATGTACACTACCATCAATTATAATACCAACAGCTGCTCCACCAATAGTGGCACAGTTTTGAATGTATGGTGATTTTTGTATTGGATTGCTTGGGTCAAGTCTAAAATAAACACCTTTAATAGTAGATGATCCTATATCTCGATCTGCAAGCTCGTTTGTCCCTGGAATAAGTCCGGTTGCAGGAACATAACCAGTCATATCACCAAAGATCATATCTTTAACGACGCTATGAGAACCAACATAGAACATGGTTGATTCTGCATTGCTTCTGGTAGCAGCAGTTGAAATAGTAATATAGGGTTCGGTCTTAGCAGTTCCTGATAAATTACCACTTGCGATTGCAGTTTTTGCAATACCTACTAATGTATTGATTGAAGATGCAACGTTAGCACAATAAGGCGCAGCTGTATCAGGTGTAATTGAAAGGTCTCTTATTTGAGTTAAAGTATTACCAGGCGCCCTAGTAATAAGAATATTACGCATTACATCAATTGAAATTTCATCAATCTGATCTATAAGAGATACATCTTGACCAGGAAATCCTGTAATTAGATTTTGACCAGTTATAACAGTGTTAACAAATTCCCAAACTTTATTGTTTTGTCCTGCTTTAACATTGAATGCTAAACTTTCTGCAAATTGAGCAAGTCTTTGTTTTACAAAGACAGGATTACCTGCAGGAGGTCCTGATTGGTTTGCGACCCTTGCATATGCTTCTGCAGCAATAAAATCTTTGTTTGCAATAATCAGATTTCTTGCATCTGCAGCTTTGTGACTAATAATATTGATATACTTATCATTATTGTCCCATGTTCCACCACTAATATTTAAAAGATGAACATTATTTGAATAATCAGAATCTAAAACTTTAGCGATCTTTGTTCCAGCAGCATTTTCAATTGTGTCACCAAACAAAATATGAGATACTGGTGATGCTAAAGTTAAAGCTTGTAAATCAGAATTTCCTGCTTTTGGTTTAACAATAGTCGCACGTAAGTTATCACCAATAACTGATACATGTCTTGGAATTGTAATTGGAAGAACTTCTCTATAAACACCTGCTTTTACAAAAATTGTAATAGGATTACTTTCAGAAGGAGCCGCTGCTCCAGATAAAGATGCAAGATAATCACAAGCATATCTTAAAGATGCAAATGCTCGTGAAATGCTTCTTCCATTGTACGAATTACTACCTTCAAGTGTAACATAGTAAATAGAAGCACTTACACTATTTTGTTCCCATCTTGGTAGGAGAGGATTTCCACCAACCGTTAGAACTTGTCCGCTTGCTTCTCTTAGTGCAGTTGGACTACCATCTCCTAAAGGTAGTGCAATTCTATTGATACCACCAGCAGCAAGATAGAGGAGGTCACCAACTTCTTGTAGAACTTGAGCAGCATTGCCACCTTGAGATAAATAATTCCAATAAATACCATTAGGATCAAGTTCTGGAGCAGTTGCAGCGCCTAGGGTATTTGAATTAATACAAACATAGGAGTTACCACTTCTGTTTACTACATCTCCAAGTTGATAAACAGATGTTCCGTTCCATTGACCAGTCCAATTGAATCCTTCGAGAACAAGATCCCAGAATCTTGTATTCGTTGGTACTGGTCTATAAGTTACAGTTCCGCCAACACCGCCAACAGTTGTATGAGGTGAACTATATGTAAATCCGGTGGTTGTACAAGATAGAACCCTGTATGTTCCATTATATGGAGCAACGCTAACACCAGAAATTACTACTTCATCTCTAATACCAAAAGGAGCACTGGGTAGGGGACTTAGAAAATTTACTGTTACAACAGTTCCATTACCTGAAACAACACCAAGACTAATAGTTTCATCGTTTGTAGTTACTCTACATGCATAGTTATTACCACCAAATTTTACAGTATTACCTGGCTCATATACATCAATAAAATTATAATCACCCTGAGATAAGTAACCGGTTGTTAAAACTTTCCAATATGCTGTATCAGTATTTGGAGCAACATTTGTTGAGTTTTGCTCAGCAACATATGTATAACCACCAAAAGTTACAACATCTCCTTTCTGATAAGTTGTTGTGCTATTCCACGTATCCTCAAATTTCAAACCTTCAGCATAAAGTGTAAATGAGGAGAATGCAAAATCTGTTACACCTGATGTGTGTCCTAGGATGCAACGATAAATTGAGTTGCCATATTTTACTAAATCGTTGATAGCATACCAAGTGTTAGCAGTCCAGTCTCCTCTGTTTCTGAGACCTTCTGTGTGGAGCTGCCACTTTGATATATCATTGGTATAAAAAAGATTTTGATTTGCTGAAGAAGTGTGGTTTACTACGCAAACATAAGAGTTTGCACCATACTTAACAATATCGTCAATGACATAAGCAGTGGACGCCACCCAATCGCCGCGCCACTTAAACTTTAGTCTACCGAGTCTAAAATCTGCCATTTTTAAAATCCTTACTTAGGTCCTTGAGTGTTGTGATCATATGTTTTATTTAGTCTTGCGACTAAGTATCCATCGCCGTCAATAAAATATGTCAAACGTCTAAAATCAAATCTGAACTGTTGATATTTATCATATGGATCGTTTGAAAATTGTTTTGCCACATTTGGCGTAGCTTCAATGTATTCGTTACCTTGGAGAAAATCGGTGTATTCTTCTCCATTGGTTCTGTGAAAATCAAAAACTACATCTTCTGTGGATCTTGCTACAGTATAATATAACATACCATCGCTATCTCTACGAAGAGCATGGACGGTAAAATCATTTGACTGTGCAACTGATTGTGAACCAGATGCTGTGCTTGCGCTGAGATATAAACTCATGCTAGGATCCTCCAGTAATTTCCATCCCAAATAAATTGAACATATAAACCAGCTACATCTAAAATAAATGTGGAATCAATATTTCCAAATTTATTTAAAAATTGCTGTCCGCCACTTGTCGTTAATGTAACATTATTTATAGCCCAGGTCGCTTTAAAATCAATTAGTTCTAACATATCTCCGACATGAGGAACAACCCCAGCAGATTCGTATGGCATATTTAATGACAATGAAGACGATGAAGTATCTAGTAGATACCTAACTCCACAAGAAAGATTTCCACTAGTGTTAACAACCTCCCATCTTGCTCTTAGAAGTTCAAATCCTCCAATATCACTACCATCATGTATGACAGCAGTTTTTTTGTCAGTATCAACTGTAATTTCTGCAAGTGCTCCAGTAAATAGAGCATGTTCAGGGGTCGTGCCTTTTCTAAATTGTACCTGAGTGGTCATTATTTACGCACAGTTTTTGCTCAAATGTATTTATACAATTAAATAATCCAGACAAATGTCCTTCCAGGTTGGAATATTTCAAATTCAATAAATGCATTTCCAGAGATATCGATAATACCGCTACCTTTATATGGAGCACGACCGAATTTTTCTTCTGCATTACTGAATGAGAATAGTACTCCAGTTCCAATATATCTACGTAAACGAACATCAACGGAATCACCAGTAATGAGAATTTTAACAAATGGTTGTTCAGCAAAGGTAAGTAATGGTTCACCACTTGTTCCAGTAATCTTAACCTTGCCAAGAATTCCGACTTCTCTAAATGTACTTCTCTCAGAAATACGTTCGCCAGTAAACGAGAACAGCAAATCTCTTTCTTCTGGGTTAACAGTAAGAGATTCTGCAGCACCATGGAATACTGGAATTGTTCCAAATCCAATGAAGTCTCTTGCTCTTGTTGTATGAGCATCACCACCAACTGGAATAACTCCTTCACCGTTGTGTGCAAGAGAGATATTAAATACTGATTCTCCAGAAATCCGTAGTGTTCCTTCCTTACTAACTTCTCTAGATGTTCTATTCTCAGATTTTCTAGTTCCTGTAAATGTAAATAGAACTTGCTGCTCATCTGGATTGAAGCTAACAGATTCTGCAGCACCAGATAGTTTTCTAAGAGATCCAGATCCAATGTAATTTTCTGTATTTTTCTCTGTTGCAACACCAGAAATTTTGAATAGTACTTCTTCTGTTGGAGGAACTGCAGTAACAGATTCTGCTCTACCAGAGAACGCAAATAAAGTACCAGAACCAATATGTAGAAGTGAAGCAATAACATATGCTTCGCCAGTAAGATCAATCTCAATCTGTTTAGTTTCTGCAACAGATACGCATACAAACGAAGATCCAGAAATAGTAAGAGTTCCACCTTGACTGACTTCTTTAATAAGAATTCTTTCTGCCAGTTCTCCAGTAACGGAGAACAACATTTGTTCTTCTGTTGGGTTGAAGGTGGCAGATTCAGATACTCCACCAATATTAAAGATATTACCAAATCCAATATTATTAACAACAAATCGATTTGTGGATTCTCCAAAGAATTTAATATCTGCAGATGCTGGAGGAACAACAGCAGAAGACTCAACCAACCCATTGAAACCAAATAGAGATCCATCACCATAGTAAGAAGATGTAATTCTTTCTGCCAGTTCTCCAGTAACGGAGAACAACATTTGTTCTTCTGTTGGGTTGAAGGTGGCAGATTCAGATGCTCCGCTAATATTGAAGATATTACCAAATCCAATGTTATTAACAACAAATCGATTTGTGGATTCTCCAAATATAAATACGGATCCACTTCCCTCATGAGCAAACGATCTAATACATAGACCATCACCAGTAACATCAACTTCAATCTGTTTTGTTTCAGCAGCACCAAAGGACTCTACTAACTGACCAGAGAGTGAGAATAGTAATTGTCTTTCGTCTGGGTTGACTGTGATAGAATCAGCAGATCCGTTAATTGTGAAGATATTACCGAATCCAACATTATTTGGAACCCAACGAACCTTAGGTGTTCCATTGAGTGTAATAACGCCATATCCTGTCCATTTTGGTTGATAGTCATATGTCTGGAAGTCGCTGAGAGCTCCTCTACGAATTCTAATCGGATTATCAATACCAACATATGCCTCTGTGTGCTTCTCGCTGCTAATTCCTCCAGCAAAGGAGAAGAGGATTTGATTTTCGTCTGGATTAAAGCTAACAGATTCTGCAGCACCAGATAGTTTTCTAAGAGATCCAGATCCAGCAAATGCTCTGGTTCTGTCTGTATCTGCATCTCCAAGAATACTAATATTGCCAGTTGCTGGATAATTTGGAATAAAGAATACTGGGAAGGCATTTCCAGATAGTTGAATCTCTGTTCCTTCTTCTGGTGGATTTGCGGAGAAGACTTCTTCTGCTGTGCCAAAGAACTTAAGATCAGTTGTGATATCTGGTGGATTAAATCCAACACAATCCGAACTACCAGAGAATCCAAATAGCGAACCAGCGCCAATATAACTTTGTACAAGTGCATTGGCAGATTCTCCAAATATGAAGACTGTACCAAATGGTTGTTCTGCAAATGTAAGGATCTCTGGAGTTGTTGTTCCAGATAGTTTAATCTCAGTCCCATCTTCTGGTGGATTTGCTGAGAATATCTCTGATGTGATTCCACCGAAGAACTTAAGATCTGCCTTGAACTCAGGTAGATCAATTGTTCTAGATTCCGTAGATCCAATAAATGCAAATAGACTACCAGATCCTGTAAATTTATTAGTTCTCCTCTCTGTAA
>Ga0194133_10006366_pt1 | contig 14521 bp, 15 predicted proteins | sample TA2KigOf40mmetaG_FD_155448 | JGI IMG/M metagenome (GOLD analysis project Ga0194133, IMG submission 155448) | Freshwater microbial communities from Lake Tanganyika, Tanzania - TA2015055 Kigoma Offshore 40m | ecosystem: Environmental > Aquatic > Freshwater > Lake | place: Tanzania: Lake...
TGGAGATGGCGCTCGAGCCAGGCGAACTGGCGGTAGAGCGGCTCGCCCTCGAGCAGCGCCGCGGCGTCCTCGGCCTCGCGCGGCGGCGTGCCGGCATTGGCGGCGCGGCCGGCCTTCTCGCGGTAGAGCGCGTGGAGCTCGGGGAAGATCCGCCCCGTCCATTGCAGCTTGCAGCCCAGCAGGAACGCCTGGTAGGCCTCGAACTGGCGATCGCGCACGTTGATCATGGCCCTGTCGCTCCCATCGTGACGGCGCGATGATATGGACCGCCACCCACGCCGGCAATCGGGCCCGTCGCATGTCTGACCTCTCGTCCGAACAGGAAGTCCTCTCGATCCTCGAGGCGGTGCGCGCCAAGCGCGGCTACCTGCTGCCGCACCATGGCCTGCTCGCGCTGACGGCCCCGCGCCTCGCGCGCGCCTACGACGAGGCCTACACGGCCCTGACCCTCGACCGGCGCTCGCTGAGCGAGTTCGAGAAGGAATTCGTCTGGCTGCCGATCCTGATCTCCACCGACGAGGCGATCGCGACCCACCACATCGCCAAGTTCAAGGCGGCGGGCGGGACGAGCGCGGACATGGAGACCTGCCTGCGGCTCGCCGCCTTCGCGCGCGGCGCGCGCGACTACCGCTTCGTGGGCCGGCACTGGGGCGACCTGATCGAGGGCTTCGACCGCGAGCGCGCCTATCGCGCGGCCCTCGACGCGCTGCTCGCTGGCGCGTCATGCCCGCGCGGCCTCGCCGAGGCGGCCATGGCCGCGACCCATGCCTGCCTGGCGCAGTGGGAGGAAGTCGCCATCCACATCCGCGGCGCGTACCAGGCTGGACTGCCGGAGGCGATGCTCGCCGAGGCGCTGTCGCTCGTGATGTTCCCGGGCAGCGTGCCGCATTTCGTCGAGGCCGCCCGCGTCTGGCGCGACCTCGTCAAGTCGGGCGCGGTGCCCGCTTCGCCGGCGCTGCGGCTCTGGGCGTCGATCGACCAGAGCGGCTTCGACGGCAAGGTCTGAGGCCGCGGGCGGGCCTCAGGCCGCGAAGTCGTCCTCGCCGCGGCGCAGCAGCACGCGCTTGAGCGCGTCGAAATGGCGCTGCGCGGGGCTCGCGCCCGCAGGAGCGACGCCGCCGCCATCGAGGCCGAACTCCACCTGCCTGCGCAACGTCGCCATCACGTCCTGGCGCACCCGCCGGCGCGGCTGGCCGGTCATGTAGGCGTAGACCTGGGTCTGGCAGGCGCGCTCGAGGTAGTAGAGCCGGTCATAGGCCTCGGCGAGCGTGCGGCCGGCGACCATCACGCCATGGCTCGCCATGAACATGATCGTCTTGCCGTCCTCGAGCTTCGTCGCGAGCCGCTCGCCCTCCGAAGGGTCGTGCGCGAGGCCGGTGTAGTCCTCGTCGTAGCAGATCATCGGCGCGAGGATGGCCGCGGACTGGCCGATCGGCTCGAGCCGCTGGTCCTGCAGCAGGGTCAGCGTCGTCGCGAATGGCATGTGCGTGTGCAGCAGCACCTCGGCCTGCGGCTTGAGCCGGTGGAGCGGCGCATGGATGCACCACGCGGTCAGCTCGATCTCGCCCTCGCCCTCGACGACCCGTCCCTCGTAGTCGCAGACGAGGAAGTCGCTCGCCTTCACCTCGGCCCAGTGCAGGCCGTAGGGGATGGCGAGGAAGTGCCCGGGACGCTTCGGCACGTTCATCGTGAAGTGGTTGCAGATGCCCTCGTTGAAGCCGTGCATCACCGCCATGCGATGGGCCGCCGCGAGGTCCACGCGCGCCTGCCACACCGGATCCGTCGTACCGGACATCCTGATCTCCCATCGGGCCGCGCCGGCGCCGCTCAGAGCGGGCCGCGGGCCGACTGCGTGCCGAGCAGATTGTCCATCAGGTGCGCGACGAAGGCGTCGCGGTCCGCCGCGGAGTCCTCGGCCTGCTCCGCGGTCGGTGCGAAGGCGTCGAGCGACCCCTCCGCCAGCGCGCCCTGCCTGACCAGCAGGGCCTCCATGCAGCGCACGCGGTCCCGCAGGACGTAGACCTCGCCGGCCAGCGCCATCACGACCCCGAGGACCCGGTCGATCGCCGGATCCGCGAAGAAGGTCTGCTCTGGCCTGGACTTCGCCTTGCCCATTGCGTCAATCCCCCGTCCGTCCCTCTTCCCGAAGGGGGAAGGCGGCGGCGAGCGCCGCCTTCCCCGCCCGTCGTCAGAGCGCCCGGATACGGTCCCAGGCGCCGGCGCCGTAGACCTCTTCGGCGAGGCGCTTGTTGAGCGGTTCCATGCGCCTCGTGATCTCGGCCTGGTCGATGGTGACGACGGAGTCGTCGCCGTTGAAGCGCCGCCACGTTGCGAGGTCCGTCGTGATCGCGTTGACGCCGGCCTGGAAGTAGTCGGTCGCCTCCATCTCCTCGAAGGTCTGCAGCACGATGCGCTGCTGCTGCTCGTTGAGGCGGCGCCAGGCGCGGGTGGAAATCGCCTCCTTGTCGAGGCCTTCGCCGAACGGGTTCGACAGGACGAACTTGGACACCTCGTAGAACTTGCCCGCGACCGACGGGTTGAGCGCCGACACGAAGCCGTCGACCGTGCCGTTCTGCAGCGCGAGGTAGATCTCGTTGAAGGCGATCGGGGTCGGGTTCGCGCCGAGGAACTTGAGCGCCTCGACCATGCCCTCGATCTGCGGCGCGCGCAGCTTCATGCCCTTGATCTCCTCGAGCGAGGTGATCTTCTTCTTGGTCGACAGGACCCAGGGGCCGAGGCGGCCGATGCCGAGCAGGCGGGCCTGGTAGCGCTTCTCGAGCACCTCGGCGGCCTGCGCGCCGATCTGGCTCTGCATGACGCGCTTGGAGTGGCCGGCGTCGCGGAAGAAGCCCGGCGAGTAGAAGATGTCGAACTCGCGGGTTCCGGTGTAGGCGCCGTTGTAGACGTCGATCGTGCCGAGGGCCATGCCCTCGAGCAGGCGCTGCTCGCCGCCGAGCGTGCCGGCGAAGATCTCGACCTTGATGCCGCCATTGGTCCGCTTGGCGACCTCGTTCCAAAGCTTGACGTTGAACTGGTTCGAGATCGTCTGCGGGTTGCCGGCGTTGCCGAACTTCAGGTTGACGACCCGGCCCTGCGCCGAGGCGGCGAGGCCATTGCCGGCGACGCCTGCGGCCGCGGCCGAAGCGAGGACGGAGCGACGGGACACGAAGGCCATTGTTTTCTCCCTTGGGGTTGAAGCCAGTCTGGAAAGGGTCCTGCCGACCCTGTCATTCCATCAGAAGGTTGGGAAGCCAGAGCGACAGGCCGGGTACATAGGTGATGAGCAGCAGGACGGCGAACAATACAGAGAGATAGGGCATCATGTCCTTGAAGACAGCCATGGGGTCGACCCTGGCGATCAGCCCGACGACGTTGAGGATCAGCCCGACCGGGGGCGTCACCAGCCCGAGCACCACGTTGATGACGAAGATCACGGCGAGGTGGATCGGGTCGACGCCGAGCTCGGTGAACATGGGGAAGACGATCGGCCCGAGGACGAGCATCAGCGGCAGCGGCTCCATGAACGTGCCGAGCGCGAGGAGCAGCACGTTGAAGAGCAGCAGCAGAACGTTGACGTTGCCGGAGATGGCGAGCATCGCCGAGGTCACGAGCTCGCCGAAGCGCTCCAGGACCGAGAGTGCGGAGAACATCTGCGCCATGCCGACCGTCAGCATGATGATCGAGGTGACGAGCGCGGCGCGCGCGGCGCAGTCGACGATCGTGCGCAGCGACAACGTCCGGAACACCAGCAGGCCGAGCAGCATGACGTAGCCGACGAGGATCGCGGCCGCCTCGGTCGGCGTGGCGACCCCGCTCGCCATGGCGCGCACCACCACCAGCGGCGCGGCGAGCGGCAGGATCGCGGCGAGGATGGCGGCGCGCCTCTCGCCCCAGTCGGCGCGCGGCTCGACCGGGTAGCCGCGACCGCGCGCGATCCACCACGTGATCGCGAACATGGACAGGCTCATCAGCGTGCCGGGGATGATCCCCGCGAGGAAGAGCTTGCCCACCGACAGGTTCATGATCGCGCCGATCAGCACGAACGAGATCGAGGGCGGGACGATGGGGCCGACCGTGGAGGCGGCGGCGATCACGGCGCAGGAGAAGCCGATGGGATAGCCGCGCTTCGTCATCTGGGGGATGAGGACGGTGCCGGTGGCGGCCGCGTCCGCGATCGCCGAGCCGGAGATCCCGGCCATGCCGTAGTTCGACACCACGCCCACGTTCGCCAGCCCGCCCCGGACGTGCCCGACGAAGGCCGAGGCGACGCGCACCAGCCTGTGCGTGACGCCGGCCTCGGTCATCAGCTCGCCCGCGAAGAGGAAGAGCGGGATCGCGAGCAGCGCGAAGCTGTCGACGCCGTCGAAGACGTAGAGCGGGAAGCTCACGTAGTTGGCGTCGTCGAGGAGGACGTCGGAGAGGACGAGGTAGCTGAGGCAGGCGAAGCCGATCGCCCAGGCCACCTCCATGCCCAGCATGATGAAGGCGACGAGCAGGAAGATGAGCGTGGCGAGCAGCATGGCTCAGCCCATCCCCGCGCCGGACTGCTGCGCCTCGCGGACGTCGCTGCCCGTGCGCATCGCGCGCAGGACGCTGAGCAACCGGCGCGCCTGGTAGATGGCCGCGATCCCAAGCCCGCCGAGCATCGGGATCACGAGCACAGCCTCGCTCCAGCCCGTCGAGAGCATCGTCGTCCCCCACTTGAGCCTGAGCAGGGGCAGCGTGAACCAGGCCAGCACGCCGATCATCGCGAGGACGAGGACGTGCATGACCGCCTCGTTGGCGAGGCGCACGGGCCGGGGCATCGCGTCGACGAGGCTCGTCACGCGGATGTTCAGGCCCAGCTTGATCGCGAGGCCGAGGGTGGCGAAGACCATCCACACGAAGAGCGTGCGGGGCACGTCCTCGGACCAGAGCGGCGGCCGGTTGAAGAAGTAGCGCGCGGCCACGACGTAGAGCATCGTACCGGTTATCGCGAGCATCAGGAACGCGCCGGAAAGCCAGAACACCCGGTCGACGGCGGTCCTCGGCCTCATGCCGCCCTCGGACATCGATGCTCGCCTCTTGCTGCTGGATTAAATGCCCGGGACACGGGTCATCCCGCGCCGGGGCCAGGGCCCCGTCGCGGGACGGCGGGCATAATGTCGGCGCACCGTGCCTCGCGCAACATGCATGGCGGCCCGGCGGCGCCGCGCGCCGGGGACGCGCGCGGCGGTTGCGCGTTGTCGGCGACGCTGCCAGTTTCCACGCCATGCAGAGCGACATGGCAGGCGCGCCGCAATGCGCCGGGGCGGGCGATCGCCACGAGATCGTTGCCGAGGTCACCTCGGCGATCCATTGCGCCAACTTCATCCAGGCGGGGCAGGTCTTCGTCTTCGACATGAAGGGCGTGATCAAGGCGGAGAAGTCGACGGCAAATCTCTGCCTCGGCATCCTCGCGCGGATCCAGCCCGGGCTGCTGATGGCGATGGACCGCGCTGCCGAGGGGCTCCATCCGATCAGCCCGCGCTGGCGGAACTTCGACTGCTACGACCTCGGCATCGACCACGGCGGCATGGGCAAGGTGACCGTGAAGCTGCACCTGCGCGACGCCGCCACGCACGAGGTCCTGCGCGAACTCCCCTCGCCCGCCTGAGCCGGCGGCGCGCCGGCGTCAGACGTCGAGCTCGGCGCGCGGCGGCAGGTCGCGCATCATGACCGGCTGGTGGGTGTCGGACGTGCGCAGGTAGACGCGCGCGCGCGCCTTCTCGCGCCCGAGGTCCTCGCCGGTGTCGAGGCAGTCGAAGAAGCGCCAGATGCTGGTGACCGGGTTGAGGCCGTCCGCGGCCCGGTCGAAGGTCATGTAGAAGATCGCCAGCACGGGCGCGAGCAGGTGCATGCACAGCGGCGCGGTCGACTTTTCCGGCTTGACGCGGTGGCGCATGTCGAACACGACCACCTGCCCGGGCGCGACGCCGCAACCGCAGCGCCCGTTCGAGGTGATCTCCAGGACCACCTCGAAGTCGTCGAGCCAGGTGTTCCCGAGGTGCCGGCGCACGCCGAGCAGGTGGCGCATCTCCGGCGAGATACGGTCGAAGTCCTCGTCTCGCAGCCCGAGCGCGCGCTTGAGCGCGGCGCGCACGTCGCCCTCGAGGCGCATGTCTGGATCTGGATAGGGATAGAGCCCGGCTCCGGGCGCGGCCTGCCTGTCAGACATCGATGGCGATCGCGCGTCCCGCGCGCCTCCTGAGGTTCTTCTTGTCGAGGTCGTCGCCCGACGCCTCGTCGCCGACGACGTTGGCGAGGTTGCGGTAGGTCTCGCTGCGCAGCACGACGGCGACATCCGTGCCGTCCGCGAGCGCGAAGGGGAACTCGTGCCAGCACCCGACGCGCATGCAGAAGCCCGCGGCGCCGTCGAAGCGGAAGGCGCGGATCGCGGAGAGGTCCGGCACCTCGCCCTCCGAGGGCGGCGCCATGGCGAGCACGAAGGGCCTGCCGCCAAGCGGCAGGAAGGCCTGCGTGTGCTTCCAGTGGCGCTCCATGTAGACGACCTCGAGGGGGCGCCGCTCGAGGCGCACGACCGAGATGTCGGCCTGCGCGTCGGTGACGAAGGCGCAGGGCGAGCGCATCTCGCCGGGATAGAAGTTCAGCCGCCGGCCGGGGATGTCGGCGCGCGAGGCTAGCATCCAGCCGAACGGCGCGAGGCTGGCCGCGTCGGCCTCCTCCACCGCCACCCTGAACGCATCGACTTCCGCCTCGGCCACCGCATCCTCCGGAGAAGACGCGCATTCAATCCGTTCCCGGCGCCGCCGCCAAGCGCGATGCGCGCGTGACGCAACGCGCGGCGCGGCGCTAACCTCGCGCGCGTCGACAGAGGGGAAGAAGCACGCGATGCACGATCTGGTTCTCAAGGGCGGCAGGGTCGTCGATCCGTCCCAGGGCATCGACCGCGTCACCGACGTCGCCTTCTCCGGCGGCAAGGTCGCGGCGGTCGGCGACGGGCTGCAGGGCAAGGACACGCGCGACGTGCGCGGCAGGATCGTGTCGCCGGGCCTCATCGACCTGCACACGCATGTCTACTGGGGCGGCACGTCGCTGGGCGTCGCGGCCGAGCCGCTGGCGCGCAGCGGCGCCGTCACGACCTTCGTCGACGCTGGCAGCGCCGGTCCGGGCAACTTCCACGGGTTCCGCGCGCACGTGATCGAGCCCTCGCCCGTGCGCATCCTGCCCTACCTCAACCTGTCCTATCCCGGCATCTTCGCCTTCTCGCAGCAGGTCATGGTCGGCGAATCGGCCGACCTGCGCCTGCTCGACGCGCGCGAATGCGCCCGCGTCGCGGAGGAGAACCGCGACCTCGTCCTCGGCATCAAGGTCCGCGTCGGCCGCGGGACCAGCAACGAGCTCGGCAACATGCCGCTCGAGGTGGCGCTCGAGGTCGCCGAGGAGATCGGGATGCCGATCATGGCGCATCTCGACAACCCGCCGCCCTCGCGCAAGGACGTGCTGAAGCTGCTGCGCCCCGGCGACATTCTCACCCATTGCTTCCGCCCCTTCCCCAACGCCCCGGCCACCGCCGACGGGCGGGTGCGCGAGGAGGTGCTTGAGGCGCGCGCGCGCGGCGTCATCTTCGACATCGGCCATGGCGGCGGCTCGTTCGGGTTCAAGACGACGCGCGCGATGCTCGCCAACGGCTTCCTGCCGGACGTGATCTCGTCGGACGTGCACATACTGTCGATCAATGGCCCCGCCTTCGATCTCCTCACCACGATGTCGAAGTTCCTGGTGCTCGGCCTCGACCTGCCGACGGTGATCAGGCTCGCGACGCTCAACGCCGCTTCCGCGATCCGCAAGCCCGGGCTGGGCACGCTGAAGCCGGGGTCGGTCGGTGACGCCTCGATCCTCGAGCTGCGCGACGGCAGCTTCGAGTACCTGGACGTCATCGGCGAGAAGGTGGTCGGCAAGCAGCGACTGCTCGCGGCGGGCGTGGTCGTCGGCGGCAAGTGGTGGCATCCCGCCTGATGCGCGACGACGAGGCCCGCGGCCTCGCCTGGGGGCTTCTCGGCGTCGCCATCTTCGGCCTGACGCTGCCCTTCACGCGCCTCGCGGTGGCGGACCTGGATCCGGTCTTCGTCGCGCTCGGCCGCGCCGTGCTCGCCGCCGTGCCGGCCGGCGCGCTGCTCTGGTGGACCGGGGCGTCGCTCCCGCCACGCGCCCTGCGGGCGCGGATGGCGATCGCGGCGCTGGGCGTCGTCGTCGGCTTCCCGGTCGCCGCGACCATCGCCATGACGAGCGTTCCGGCCAGCCATGGCGCCGTGGTGCTGGGGCTCCTGCCCCTCGGCACCGCGCTGGCGGGCACGCTGCGCGGCGGCGAGCGCCCGTCGCCTGCGTTCTGGGCCTGCGCGGTCGCGGGCAGCGCCATCGTCGTCTGGTTCGCGCTGCGCGAGGGCGGCGGCGGCCTCTCGATGGCGGATGGCTGGCTCGCCCTCGCGGTCCTGTGCGCCTCGGTCGGCTACGCCGAGGGTGCCGTCGTCGCGCGCGAGCTGGGCGGCTGGCAGACCATCTGCTGGATCCTCGTCGGCTCCGCGCCGGTGCTCGCGCTGCCCGTCCTCGCGATCGCGCTGAACGCCGACCTCGCCTTGGCGCGCCTGCCCGCGTGGACCGGCTTTGCCTATGTCAGCTTCGGCTCGATGTTCTTCGGGTTTTTCGCCTGGTATCGCGGCCTCGCGCTGGGCGGCACGGCCCGCGTCGGCCAGGCGCAGTTGCTGCAGGCCTTCTTCACCCTCGCGGGCGCCTGGGCCATCGCGGGCGAGGCGCCGGGCGTCGACGCGTTCCTGTTCTGCCTCGCCGTCGTCGCCGTGGTCGCGATCGGCCGGAGGACAGCGGTTCAGCGCCGCTGACGCGCGGGCAGCACGTTCAGCGCGAGGCCGAGCACGATGGCCGCGGCGGCGGCGGCGCGCCACGTCCCCATCCGCTCGCCGAGGAGCAGCGCCGAGAGCGCGATCGCGCCGACCGGCACGAGCAGCATGAAGGGCGCGACCTGGTGCGCCTCGTAGCGCCCGAAGAGCCTCGTCCAGATCGCGTAGGACAGCAGGCCCGACAGGATCCCCGAGTAGCAGCTCGCCAGCAGGAGGTCGCCGCGCAGGTCGGCGAAGGCGGCGACCAGCGGCGCGGCGCCGTCGGTGGCGAGCGATAGCGCCAGCAGGAGCGGCGCGGCGACGGCCGACATCCAGGTTGCGACGCCGACCGGGTCCGCGCCTCCGGAACGGCGCAGGATGAAGTTCCCGATGCCGCCGGAGATCGACCCCGACATCACCATCGCGATCGCCGCCACCGGCATCGGCGAGCCGCGCTCGAGCATGAGCAGCAGCAGGCCCGCCAGCGCGCAACCGAAGCCCAGCAGCTTGCGCGGCGTCAGCCGCTCGCCGAGCAACCCCCAGGCCAGCGCGAGGGTGAAGAAGATCTGGGTGTGCGCCAGCAGCGCCGCGACGCCGGGCGGCACGCCATGCGCCATGCCGAAGAAGATGCCGACATGCTGCCCCATGCCGATGACGAGGCCGAGCGCGAGGATGGTGCGCCAGCCGATCCGCGGGAACGGAACCACGAGGACGAACAGCGCGGAGACCACGAAGCGCATCGCCGCGAAGAGCAGCGGCGGCGTGTCGCGCAGCGCGGCCTCCGTGACGATGAAGGCGCCGGCCCAGACGCTCGTGGCGAAGAGCGCCATGGCGATGTCCGCCGGCCGCATGCGCGGCGCGGTCATGGCGCCGCGCCCGGGCGTTGCCTCACGCCGGCCTGACCGCCGAGATCCCGAGCGCGCGCGCGGCCCAGGTCGTGGTGGCAAGCAGCTTCTCGTCGTCGCCGAAGCGCCCGACGAGCTGCACGCCGAGCGGCAGGCCGCCGGGCCCGGTCGCGTAGGGCGACGTCGTGCAGGGCACGCGCAGCAGCGACCAGAAGCCGTTGAACACCGGGTCCCCGGTCCAGGCAAGGCCGCGCGGCGCCTCGCCGGCGGCCGCGGGCACGATGAAGGCGTCGTCCTCGCCGAAGGCCTCGTCGAGGAAGACCCGCGCGCGGTCGCCGTAGCGCAGCGCCTCGGCGTAGAGCCGCTCGTTGCGCTGGCCCAGCGCGACGAAGCCGCGCAGGTGCGCGCTGAGCCGCGCCGGCATCTCGCGCGCGTAGCGGGCGAAGGCGCGGCTGGCCTCGACCGAGATGACGATGCGATGCATGTCGCGCGCCTCGGCGAACCAGGCGGGCAGCCTGCGGCGCGCCACGCGCGCGCCCGCCCTCTCCGCCTCGCGCGCGAAGGCGTCGCGGGCGCGGCGCATCTCGACGGTCGCCGCCGCGTCGTATGGCGTCGCGAGCCGCACGAGGCGCGGGCGCCCCGCCTCGCGGGCGCGGCGATGGCCGCGCAGCAGCACGGGCGACAGCACCTCCAGGTCGGCGGCCTCGCGCGCGAACCAGCCGACCGTGTCGAGCGAGCGGCCGAGCTCGTGCACCCCGTGGGTCTCGGTGCGTCCCCAGGACGACTTGAACGCGAACACGCCGCAGAAGGAGCCCGGCCGGATGACCGATCCGCCGGTCTGCGTGCCGAGCGCGAGCGGCACGAAGCCGGCCGCGACGGCCGCCGCCGAGCCGCTCGAGGACCCGCCCGGCGTGTGGCGCAGGCCATGCGGGTTGCGCGCCGCGCTCGGATGCATGTTCGCGAACTCGGTGGTCGCGCATTTCCCGACGATCACCGCGCCGGCCTCGCGCAGGCGATGGACCACGTGCGCGTCATGCGCCGGGACATGTCCCGGGAAGACGCGCGAGCCGTACTCCGTGCCGAGGCCGGCGGTGTCGATGATGTCCTTCACGCCGACGGGCAGGCCCTCGAGGGCGCGACGACGGGCGCGACGCGCGTCGCTCGCCCGCGCCGCGCCGCGCGCCGCCGGATCGAGGCGCACGAAGGAGCGCACCGCGCCGTCGCCCGCGGCGATGGCCGCGAGGCTGGCGGCGACGAGGTCGGCCGAGGCGAAGCGGCCGCGGGCCATGCCCGCGAGCATCGCGCGGGCCGGCAGCCAGGAGAGCTCAGACGCCATCGATCGCCTGGTGGGCGACGCAGTCGCCCCGCTCGACGCGCGCCGGGTGGCGCTGGCAGATCACGAGCCCGTCGCGCTTGAAGAAGCACGGCGTCGCCTCGCGCCCGGGATCGTCGACGAAATGCACGTGGCCGCAGAGGTTGCCCGCCTTGACCCAGTCGCCGAGGTCGGTCGCGGGCTCGAACAGGCCTGGCGCCGGCGCGTGCACGTGGTAGTCGATGCCCGGCACGTTCATGTAGCGCGTCGCGGGCGCGGGCGCGGTCGGGCCGTCCCAGATCCCCATGTGCTTGAGGACGCGCCAGAGCCCGTCCTCGACGTTGCGCAGCATCCTGCGGTTCACGCTGCCGCCGCCGCCGAACTCGCCGGCGATCTGCACCAGGCCGCGCGCGATCGCGGCGCCGGGGGAATAGCGCGGGTCGGCGTGCTTCCACACCACCGAGTACTCGGTGCCGAAGGCCGTGAGCGCGTCGAGCGAGCGGCGGTTGAGCGCAGCGTCGGGCCCCTCGTTCGTGCTGCCGAAGGGGATGTAGGCCAGGGACGAGCCGCCGGAATGCAGGTCGGCGAAGAGGTCAGCCATCGGGAACACGACGCTGTCGATGTAGTGCGCGATCTCCTGCGTCACGCCGCGCTCGGGATCGCCCGGGAAGGAGCGGTTGAGGTTGCCGCCGTCGATCGGCGACACGCGCGCCCCGGCGATCGCCGCGGGCAGGTTCGCGGCCGGCATGACGATCACGCGGCCCTGGACGCGCGCCGGGTCGATGGCGCGGATCAGCTTGCACAGCGCGATCTGGCCCTCGTACTCGTCGCCGTGGTTGCCCGCCATCAGGAAGGCCGTCGGGCCGGTGCCGTTCTTCACCACCGCGATCGGGATCGCGATCATCCCGTAGGCGGAGCGGGTCACCGAATGAGGAAGGTTCACCCAGCCCACCTGCTTGCCCGCCCGCTCGAAGTCGATGTCGCTCCAGACGCGCGTCCTGACGTTCATGCAACCCTCCCCTGCCGCAATGCGCGCTATCATTGGACCCGCGATGCCGCTCCGCAAGCGATGATCGGCACGCGCCTGGGGAGGGTGCCGCATTGGCTCACAGCGATCATCCCGCGCGCGGCGTCCTCGTCATGATGGGCGCGCAGGCGATATTCGGCATCACCGACGCGATCCAGAAGCTGGCGATGGAGACCGTGCCGGAGATGATCGTCGTCTGGAGCCGCTTCGCGCTCTTCGCGGTCTTCTTCCTCCCCGTGGTCGCGATGCGCCCGGCGCACCTGGCGTCGACGCCGGAGCGCAGGCTTCTGGTCCTGCGCGGCTGCTGCTTCCTCGGCGCGACCTGCTTCATGGCCGGCGCGCTGGCGCGGCTGCCGCTCGCCACCGCGACGACACTGATGTTCGTCGGTCCCTTCATCGTCACCGCGATGTCGGCGCTGATCCTCCGCGAGGCCGTGGGCTGGCGGCGCTGGTCCGCGATCGGCGTCGGCTTCCTCGGCATGCTCGTGGTGGTGCGCCCCGGCGCCGGCGGCGACGCGGTCGGCTGGCCGGCGCTGCTCGTGCTCGGCTCGACCGTCTGCTGGTCGCTCGGCGTCATCGCCACGCGCGTCGTCGGCGCGCGCTCGGAGGCGACGACGATGCTGGTCTGGCAGACGATCACCGGCTTCGCGCTGTCCGCGCCCTTCGCGCTGCTCACCTGGCGCACGCCCGACGCGCGCGAGGCCGGGTTGCTGCTGCTCAATGGCTGCCTGAACCTCGTCGGCCAGTGGATGGTCGTGCGCGCGCTGCAGCTCGCGCCGGTCTCCGCGGTGGCACCGCTCACCTACACGGTCATCGTCTGGGCGACGCTGCTGGGCTGGAGCATGTTCGGGACCCTGCCCGACCGGTGGACCCTGGCGGGCGCGGCCATCATCATCCTCTCCGGCCTCTATGTCTGGTGGCGCGAGCGCGCGCGAGAGCGCGCCGCCGCGGCCATCGCCGCCGAGGGATGACTCGCGCGGCGCGGCGCGCTTAAATCCGCGCGGTTCCACCGAGGGGAAGGGAAAGACCGACATGCGCCTGTTCGCAGCGACGATCGCCACCGAGACCTACACGTTCTCGCCGATGGCGACCTGCATCGACGACTACAAGCAGGGCGTCTACCTGCGCCCCGGCGAGCACCCGAGCGACACGCCGCTGATGTGCACCGCGACGCTCTTCGTCGCGCGCCGCCGCGCCGCGCAGGAGGGCTTCACGCTGGTCGAGGGCAGCTGCTTCGCCGCCAGCCCGTCAGGCACGACCGTGCGCGCCGACTACGAGGCGATGCGCGACGAGATCCTCGCCCAGTGCAAGGCCGCGATGCCGCTCGACGGCGTGCTGCTCGGCCTGCACGGCGCGATGGTCGCGCAGGGCTACGACGACGTCGAGGGCGACGTGATCGAGCGCGTGCGCGCGATCGTCGGGCCGAAATGCGTGATCGGCGTCGAGCTCGACCCGCATTGCCACCTCACGCTCAAGCGCGTGAAGGGCGCCGACGTCATCATCCTCTACAAGGAGTTCCCGCACACCGACGTCGTCGAGCGCGCCGAGGAGGTGCTCGACCTCGTGCTGCGGACGATCCGCGGCAAGATCAAGCCGGTGATGTCGGTCTACGACTGCCGCCAGATCGGCAGCTACCCGACGACCGAGCCGATGATGCGCGCCTTCGTCGATCGCATGAGCGCGATGGAGGGCAAGGACGGCGTGCTCTCGATCTCGATCGGGCACTGCTTCCCCTACGCGGACGTGGCCGAGCTCACCGGGCGCATCCTGGTGATCACCGACGGCGACAAGAAGAAGGCCGACGCGCTCGCGACGTCGATCGGCGAGGAATTCGTCTCGATGCGCGGCAAGACCGCGCCCGCCTACCACGGCGTCGAGGACGGGATCACGGCGGCACTCGAGTTCAACGACGCGCCGGTGGTGATGGCGGACCCGGCCGACAACGCCGGCGGCGGCGCGCCATCGGACAACACCACGATCCTGCGCCGCCTGATCGAGCGGAAGGTGGAGAGCGCCTGCCTCGGCCCGATCTGGGACCCAATCGCGGTCAGGCTCTGCTTCGCCGCCGGCCTCGGCGCGGAGTTCCCGCTGCGCTTCGGCGGCAAGATCGCGCAGAGTTCGGGCCTGCCGGTCGACGCGATCGTCAAGGTCGTGGGCCTGAAGCGCGACTGCTGGCAGAGCTTCGGCCCGACGCAGGTGCCGATGGGCGACTGCGCCGCCATCAAGGTCGACGGGATCGAGGTCGTGCTGATCGCCAACCGCACCCAGGCCCTCGGACTCGAGCTGTTCCGCAACGTCGGCATCGAGCCGACCGAGCGGAAGATCGTCGCCGTGAAGTCGACCAACCACTTCCGCGCGGCCTTCGGGCCGATCGCGAAGAAGGTGATGTACATCGACTCCGACGGACCGCTCAGCCGCGACTACCGCAAGATCCCGTACACCAAGGTCCAGCGCCCGATCTGGC
>Ga0194133_10006367_pt1 | contig 14521 bp, 12 predicted proteins | sample TA2KigOf40mmetaG_FD_155448 | JGI IMG/M metagenome (GOLD analysis project Ga0194133, IMG submission 155448) | Freshwater microbial communities from Lake Tanganyika, Tanzania - TA2015055 Kigoma Offshore 40m | ecosystem: Environmental > Aquatic > Freshwater > Lake | place: Tanzania: Lake...
ACAATCAGCCAATTTTTTAAATATTTCTTTTAAGAATCTTTGAAGGAATTAGGATTCCCTCTTAAACTTTTGCTTCGTATGACTTCTGTAGCAAATTTGGAATCAAGGCATTTCTTTTTTTGTACTTTGAACTTTATAAATTTTTGATTTTGTCGATGAAAATAAATACTTTTGAGGTTTACAATTTTTTTCTTTTAAAGAGATGTAACATTTCATTTGAGTCCTGGGGTCACACAAATCACTTCATAGAACTAATATGGTAAGAAAAATATTTATTTGAATTGCTTAAAAATCGAACCAAATCCAACAATATAAATAAGGCATAGAATATAATCTCGAAATGTTCAATATTGACAAAGTTAAAGTAGACTCTTGATAAAGGGCTCAAAGAAAGCCCTTCAAATCGAAAAAGATAAAAATATTATTATTGGCAAATTTTCTAGTACCATAAAATACAAAAAGTATTCAAGATAAATGTGGATTTGGAAACAATTCGTGGTGAATGGAATTGAAACTAAGATTATTATTATTGTTGTTATGATAGTTCCAATTATCTGTCAACAGAATGATTTGAAATTTATACAAGATATATTTGACTCTTTTAATGATGAATTTTTTTCATGAAACTTCTTTAGGCTTAGAGAAAAGCGCATTTTTAGCTCTGATATTGCATTGGCTCAGTTTGATTTGGACGTTCATTTCATTGAAGATCCGCCATCAAGTTTTAGTTTACTTGGTGAGTAAAAACACAGGAATCATCACAAAAGTTAATGTTCTCAACCAAATCTCCAATGAGCTGGAATGCTCATTAAGAATGAATAATCCAAAAAGAAAAAGCAAGTACGAGATTGAGAATTTCTTTCTTGAGTATAAGTTTCACTGTCTTGAATTCGACCTCTTGAAAATTCCCTGAAAATCATAAAATATTGCCTAAAAATGAGATATTAAGTAATTCTAAAATAAACCATTTTTTGCGTTTATTTGTTTACAAAAACTGAAATGTGATACTGTAAAAATGCACAAAAAGAAACCAAAATTTTCACAGCTTTCCTGCAAAAAAAACACGCTTAAGCATGAATAAAAATATTTTGAAAATGTTCAATACTTTGCCATTTTCAGGAAGCTATTCTCGTGTGACGATGCAGCTTGTCCTGGAACGCAAAATCACATATCATCTCTTTAGAACATATCTGCCATCTGGTCTCTTTGTTGTTATTGGATGGTTCTCACTTTTCATTCCGTTAGACCATGTGCCAGGAAGGGTATGGTTAAGCATATCAAGTGTTATTTTTTTTAAAAGAAAGGCACACCTGACATATATTTGCAATCCATCAAAATTTCAGGTAACAATGGGCATGACAACTCTGCTTACTTTGGCTGCAATGTTTGGTGCAATTGCTACAACCACACCAAGAGTTTCTTACAGCTCCAAGTTAGATGTGTGGATGGTATTTTGTGTCATCTACGTCTTTGGCACTTTGCTGGAGTTCACGTTATTGATCTTTTTGCAGAAGCAAGTCTTTGTTTCACACAAGTAAGAAATAGCAGTATTTTTAATTCTTGTTGGTTTATCATCACAGTTAAGCTCATTGTGTATCCGTAACTTGTTTTTGACTAGGGGATATGCACCCCTGTTTCCTCCCTAATTGTGCTTGGTGCTTGTTAAAAGGTCACATGAATCTGTGATCAAACACCAGTACATTCCAAAGATCTTATCTCAAGCCCAGTTTCTTAACCATTCTACTTAATATTGAAAAAAACTAGATGGGTATCTCCATATAGCTAAAAAATAAGGTTTCTTTTGTCTGGATGGCCTCAGAATATTGTGCTCAAACATTGAGTCAGTTATTAAAAATACACCTTTCAATCCCTGAGACCTGAACTCCAACCAGCTAGGTAGAAAATATGAAGTTGTAAGAACTTTTTCAGGGTTGTACCAATGTGAAACACAGATTAAAAGAGTAAGAACTCAACCTATCTGGAGCTTTACACTAAGATAGGAATCAAGCCTGAGTGTATCTAATATTCTTTAATGTTGAAATGGTCCAGTGGAGCTCTAGCGTGAGAAAGTTTTTGTAAAATGCAAACATTGAAATTAATTCAATGCTGAATCATTTTTATATTGCATGTTCGAAGACCCAAAATGACAAAAGACAAAAAATCTTATTTTAATCTTGATCTATGGCCAACACATTTTTAATTCATTTTCAGCCTTAGAATTAGCAGATCAGGTACCCAAGGATCAAGAATTTGGGGGCGATCGCTTTCGACAACCTCATCCACTTCTTTTAGGTAGGACTCCATTGTTTTTTTTGAAATCGATAAAAGTTTCACCATAAAACATTGAGTCAAGACTTTAAATTTGTAGAGCAAGGAAGCCTGCTGAGTTGCCTTACATCAAACAAACTCACTACAGGTAAGAATTATGAATGATCAAAACCTAAGAAATTTACTTGAAGTTCTCAATTCTGGTTTAGCAGGTGCCGACATTCCCACAACAAACGTCATAACGTTGTAGCAGATGGAGCTGATGCAGGCGATGGTAATGCTAATGGTGGAGGGCGTGTTGTCATGACACTTGGTGATCTGGGAACAAGAGAAATGATGGTTGTAAACAATATTGGAGACAGCATTCAGGTTTAAATTTTACATCTTCGACCAAGATTCAAAAAAGAAACAAGACTTGGTCCTTGAAAAACCTGTATGACAAATTATATTTTTCAGCATAAAGTCATCCCAGGTGCAACACTTCTCGATATAAAGTAAGCTGCTATTTCATATTTATTTATGATATGTATATTAGCTAGTCAGGTGTGTCCAGAGGAGTCAACTGGAGGCAAAAACTACAAGCGTAGAAGGAATGTAGGCAATGAGCAAAAATCCCAGTGAAGACCTTCCCAATCAAGAAAAGAATCAATACTGAACTGTTTATTGGGGAAAAAGGGGCTTGGAGCTTCTGCCTCTATGAGAATTTGATGATTTGGGCAAAAGTCTCTTCATAAAATAGAAAAAGAAGCCTCCCAACCATAAAAATTTCAAATTTTGCACATATTCACATGGAAGTTGCCAAAATAAAACAGAAAACTGGTGGTTTTTTCGGCTTTTTCAGACCAAAACGGGCAAAATTTGAACTTTTTTTTGAATGGCTGATATTTTACTATATTAAGATGAATTGGCTGTTACAAATAAAACTATTCTAACAAGCTATGTAGGAATTTAGAGCTCGTACCCTACTGGAAAAGTGACCGTGTTTGGTGCAATTTTAGAAGTAAATAGCAGAATTGCAGTAAATTTGCCAATGAACTGATTGTTCTAACACCTAGAGACCTAGAGGTGTTGACTTTACAACAATGCCTGTCACTCAAAGTTGAGTGTCTTGCAGTCAATTGATTATGTATTTGATAACTAAGTGACAATTAATTATTAAGCAAGTTCTTCCATTTGTATGACAGGACAGACATTAGGGTTTCATATAAATGAATATTTTATCAATTGGATTTTTGAATTTTCCAGCAACCTCAGTAACTCTTATGGGGGAGTTCATCCAGCTTCTATTCATGAGCCATCCTCACAACTTTATGTCAAGGCCACGGGTACCTCTACTACAGAAGACAATGAAGATGAAGAAGAAATGCGAAACTTGGAGGAAGAATTCCGCAACAAGAGAACTTTATTTAAAATTGAACGTTATGGGATTATCACATTTGCTGCCTTCTTTTTCGTTTTCAATATTGTCTATTGGGTTGACCTGCTTGTCAATGCCAAATTCCACACAACCAAAGTGGCTGAATGAAAAGCCCATTTAAGATTACTTTCATAGATTGATCATATGTTAACTGCTAATATCATCATTATAGAAAAACTTAAGATATTTTTAGATGATGAAAAATACTTGGGCAAGAAAGTCAAATGAATTTAAATTTAGATACTTGACTGCTTTTCAACTGTTACAGCATGATAATTTAATTGCTAGCAAGAGTGTAAATTCCTTTTTTTTAAATGTTAATCATGTGTTGTTCTTGAAACAAAATTTTAAGTATGAAATTTGATTGCTGTAGCATAAAAATTTTACTTCAGAACTGAAAATAGTCTATAAAAATAAAGCAAAATTAAGTAGAAATAGAAATACATCCATGAAATTTTATTTAAAAATCTTTGAAGTATGTTTATCCAATCAAAATGTAATAAAACCAACTGACTCAAATGTTTAATGTCAACAAAAATTGAAAATTTATTTTAATCACAATATGTAATTTTATGTCAACCATTCATAGATTAAATTTAAGATTTTTATTCTTGAGGTGCTGAATTTCTTATTGTTGGCAGTGTTGAAAGCAAATTTATAAAACAAACTATTTGGTATTACTTCAATTTAATAAAAAATAATCTAAGACTTTAAATGATTGAAAAGGATGAGTAAGAAATCCAGAAAAAAAACAGATCGATAAAGTTATTAAAGCAGAGATGGAACCTGAAGAATGTATGTTCTCTTTCATTTTTTGTTGTCTCACCAACCCAGTAACTATGACAACAATATTCTGGATCATGTAGAAAGTTTTTCTCAGTAGTTGAATGGAAAACTGACGTCTTTGATTTGACAAAATGTTTTGGAAGATTATTTTCATTGCAGCTTTTGTAGGTAAAAAAATCCTCTATATTTTTATTTGTTTCTGGATTTTCTTTTGAAGTTGAGCCACATTAAGCTGCTCAAATAACAAGGAAATATAGTTTGTATCCACAACATAAAGTTTTCACTCTTTCATTGAGATTCCAAGCTTGAATGATTGAGATCTTAATTAAGGAGAATGTGTAATTTCAGGAGTGGCGTCTGCCATTGATTGTTACACATGTGCCTCAATTGCAGGTTCAGACCGAAGATGTGAGGATCCAGTCTTTAAAGAGTTTTTAAATTACTCTAACGACTGTCAAGTTCGAAAAATACATTTCTCTGCTAACAATTCACAATTGACTAATTTCATTTCTTATTTAAAGGTGCCTCTCAAGATAAGTGTGTATGGAAGCTTAAAATCTGATTTTTATCCAGGAATGATTGCAACAGAATCAGCCACACATTGTGTCAAAACAATTGGAGTTACACGTAAAATCTCTACAATAGTAAATTTCAGAAAGTTTGTATACCAAAATTTATAGATCTCTAAAATCCAGCCTGTTGACCCAAAATATTATCTCAACCCCTTCATAAAGGTTTTCTCCATAAGTGAACAGATTTTAGCTTGTTGGAGAGTTTATGCTAAAATTCAAACCTTTGATGTTTGAGTTTGATAGATGGAATCTTATAAAAGTTGTTATCCTTGTACTGTGAGAGAAGTTTTTCAGATGTCAGACCTTGACTGGAAGATAAACAACTTTGCTTGTCTTGAATCTTTATTGAACTTTACCCTAAATCTTTTGGCATTTTTACCGTTTATACCCTACTCTTGTCAGGAATAGGGCTAAGTTCATAGAGCACATAAATGATTGTTATACCAGATATCAGATAACAAATTGTAGTCGTGGGAACTTTGGCAACTTAAAGGTGTGACAAATACACGATAGCAAATGATTGGGGTATTTGTATTTCACAAATATTTTGATAGTGGATGCTTTTTACTAGGTGGTTTTTGATTAGCTTTTTGAATAGGTTACCCCAGGCGGGAGTCAAACACGGGCTGCCAGGATAGAAATCTGGGGCATAACCTACTTGACCACACTAACTCCCTATCTGATCTTTAAGAAAACAATCACAACTTTTTATTTCAGAGAACAAGAGAGAGCAACTTGTGATAAGAAGCTGCGTGGACCGTGACATGAACTCACAATGTGGCACTTTCATATTTAGAAATCAGGTGTCAAAATCTTAATTTTTCACCAAAGCTAAATAGATAAAAATAATACTGCTTTCTAGAAGTTTTAAGCCTTTAAAGTTCATCCATTTTATGTTGATCTTTTTTGTGAAATATATTTTAAAGCTGATTAAGTCTTATAAGCAGTCATATTGTTTTCATTATTACTTTTAAGAAATTGCAAATAAAATAATCATTTTTTATCTAGAGTGTTCGTGGCTGCATGCTTACTTGCTCGTCGGACTTTTGCAATGCCTGTCAAACACTAAAATACAACTTAGTTGGATTCATAATTACTGGAACTGTTTATGTGTCCCATTACTATTGGTTTCATGTTTGATTCAAGTATTGATCTATATACATATAAAAATGAAACACAAATTTTGTGTGTTTGAGTTCAAAAAACGAACGAATCTGATTGGTGGTGGATACTTGATAATTATATGAGTCAAAGATTAAGAAACAATTAGTTTTTAATCAAGTTTCTGCCTAACAATCAATCCTGATTTTGATAATCATTTACTGGAAATGATAAATAAAGGCAAATCCAGGGGTCAAAGATTTTGAACCCAAGTCTCCTTTCCAAAGTGTCATCTATGATATTGCTGTGATTTGTAAATCAAGGAAACTTTTGATTGGCCATATAGGGTATAAAAAGATCAAAAGGAAGCTTTATAAATTTTATTTTGCCTAAGAATTTGCTTGGATTGACAAATAAAACAGTTTCATGATTTCCAACAAAATTTTTAGAGATGCTGCTGTTGAAATGGCATATAATTTAATTTTCAGTATCACTCATAATTTTTAGTTTTGCAGCTGGTCTTGGAAATGTTGTCGCCAAATTCAAATAAATAAATGCAAAATCAATCATTGAAAATATTAAATACGTCTAAAATGAAAGAAAATTCATTAGCTCAAAAAAATTGTGATTGTTTAATTTTCGGCATACTGGATGAATCAGAGAAAAATCTAAGGGTTGGAAATTTGCATGTTGGACTTGAGAACCTCTTTTGCAAGAGCAATAATTTGCTGCAGGGGATAAAATACAGAAGTTGACTTGATGATTAAAAATTGAATTTGAAACAAAACAAAACAAAGTAGTAATGCAAATCTAGTTGCTGCAGAAGTTTATCTATGATATTGGTGGAAGATTTCTCTAGTAAGGGGCAAACCGTTGATAACTTCTATAGAGAGCAGCCTGAAAAAAGCAAATTAAAGTTAAAAATAATATTTAATATTCAACTTGCAATCAACAAGGTAGAACAACTTAAAACAAATAGTGCTCATTAAAGTTTCAAAAGACTGACAATTTCGAATAATCGTTTAAGATGAGGGCAGGCTAAAATCACTCAGTTTATTTACATGAAAAACTTACTCCATAGCCTGGCGCCGGTCCTATACTTTGTCCAAGGTATGGTTCAGGTAGTGTACCTTGAAAAGGCTCACAAGCCAGTCTGAAAGAATGCATGCAAAAAAGTCTTGATTCAAAGAAACAAAATGCAATACTCTAGCAAAAGTTCTCACAACAATAAAAAATATCATGAAATTTTGTTCAATCTTTTAGCCAAGATCTAAGAAGTTTCTAGGTTCCATCAAAAGTCTTAGCAACCCTTGCAATAATGTCATATTCCCCATTAAAGGATCTAAAAAGTTTGCTGGCCTTTACTGAAACAGAAACAGTTTAACTCAGTGTCATACTTTAACTGTAAGAGAAACAATGTCGCTTTCTTTGAATCTTTATCCAATTTAGCCCTATGTTAGCACTCTTTTATACCCTAACCTTATCAGGAACAGGATGATGCTTATTGTGTGCATAAATGATTGCTATATAAGCCATCACACAAGAAATGTGAGGCATTGGAATCCTCATAACTTAAAGGTGTGACAAATGTGATAAATCAGATCAAATGGAACACTATACAGTTGATATGGAAAATGGGACAACTATAAACAATTCAAGCAAGCATTCAGGAGTTTCAATATTAGCCAAAGATGGATTTTCTCCTCATTAACAACCAATCAACCGATCCTCATTAGACTAGAGATGAGCACTGATCCGACCCGAGCTTACCTTAGACCCGCAGTAAATAAGAGGTTGACCCGCCTTTGACCTGGGTACTTTCTGACTCGACCCGAAGAGATTTCTTTTGACCCGAAGGGGAAAAAATTGAAAAATTTGATATTTTTGGGGGAAATTTTCCAAATTCAAACCCAAACCACAAATGGCTGACCCAACCCAACCCGAGCCACAAAAAATTGTCCCGACTTGACCCGGGTCAAAAACTTTTGACCAGGACCCATCACTACATTTGACTTTACATGGATTTGGACACATACTAAGAGAAAGTTTCTTGACTTTCCAATCTCCTAGGCATGGTAGGGCAAAATCTCTAAACTACTCTAAAAAGCTAATGAAATACACCACTTAACCTTTACAATGTATTAACACAAAATAGCAGAGGCACATCTCTTCACATACTTACAAGGTAAAAAAGCCCATAAATTACTAAAGGAATCTTTACTTTTCTATGCGTCCAATGTAGCTATAGAGTTGGACAGAAAAGTTAGAAATAAGTAGCATCAATTTACTTAATAAAATCAGTATAGAACTACAGAACCAGGGCTTAAAAATCAAGGTAAATGCGTTAGAAATAATAGAAATCGTAGATTAGAATAGATTTTCGCGACATGATGAGGATCACCGGTTGACTAAATGAGAATCCAAGACTCTTGATCTCAAGCCCTTGTTCCATCAATATTTGATCCTGGGTTACAATAAAATACAAAAATATTGCTCCTACTCCAAAGTCCTAATCGTGTTATTTGTGTATTTATTGATAATTAATGACCTTATTAGAATTATCAAATCAATCATTAAATGTGTAGTTAATCTAACTTTGATTTTTTTATTTTGACTCGAAATCAGACATGCAAAATGCAAGATCTAATTTGCAGCTACAATTTCATTCAAAACATTTAATTGAGTGACTTTTTATGACACTTTTTGATCAAGCAAGGGAGTTTTTTAGACATGACTTACGTTGCTGGCAAGGCTCCATTGTAAGCAGCCTGAGTGGCCAAAGCAGAAGCTTGTTGAAGAGAGAGTCCTGTGGGTCCTGGAATGCCAGCAATACCAGCTGTAAATCCTGATCGAAAAGCACCTAATCCACCACTTGCAATTGCCTTAAAATAAAAATTGTATATGGCTTTTTTGAGTCTATAAATAAGCATAATTTTAAAATTACTTGAATTCTTGGGTCAGTGACACCAGCAATAGTGTGATGTCCTCCGGCAGCCACAGCTTGTTGAACTTGAGCTAATGATGAAGCCAGAAAAGGGTCATAAGGACCATAAACACTTTGTTGGCAAGTAGTGCCTATAAACCTAAAATATACATTTATGGGCATAAATCTAGACTGTACTTAGAGGTTTGATTCACTGGGGTTTAGGAGTCCCTATGAGAGGCTGGTTCAACAATCTTACAGTGATTAAACTTTGTTAGGGCCAATGACATGGATCTAAACTTAAACATCAGAAAAGAGAAATTCATTAAAGATGGGTGTTTATCATCTATTTTCAATTTAAGTCTTAGACTGACTGCAGATCATAAAATGTATGCTAAAACTGAAAAAAGGTTGAAAAAGAACTTCAACTAAAAAGAGCCAATATTTTCAGAAATTTTATTGAGATCCTTAAAAGATTTATTGGTGGGTAGTAAAAAAACCCACCTGCCTTCATTCTAAAACCTTTAGTGGTAGCACTTTTGGGTCTTTAATTAATGGAAAGCTGGTGGTGTTAAAATCAAACAAAAATGTTTAAAGTGCATGAAAATGACTCACAATGCAGGATCCAAAGCTCTGGCCTCATTTTTACAAACCATTGGAACCATGGGAAAACCTGTAATGAGTAATAAATCAATGAAAGCACCCAAAATCCCAACTTCCAAAATACTTGAAGTTATTTTTTGAGTTGTGTTATTAGAGTCATCATACCTACATGGTTAGGCATTTGATTAAGATTCAAGGTACAATGTATAATCTCATATCTCAGATGCAAGAAAACCTTGGATCTTAGGCTAAGGAAAAAAACCTCATATCTTACTAAAATCCACTCTATTGCACCTTAAAGGTGTTCTGCCACAAGGCAAAAATTAATGATTAAATAGTATTTGAACTGTACTTTAGAATATTTTTGAAGATTTCTCACATCAATTTTACTTCTATAGATATGTACGTAGGTATAGGAATGTTCACACTTCAAATCACTTAAATTGAGGCCAATCGTAATACAAAAAGATTATGATGCTTTAACATTTACCCCTTTATAGCTCTTATAGAAAATTTTTGAGCCTTGATCTTTTTGTGAGAATTTTTGTGTACATGTTTCAACAATAAAGAGGATTTGAATTGGGCATCTCCAGTTTCACAAAGTCTCAAAACATTTACTCTGAAAGTGGGTGAGAACCTTTCCAACACCGAATACCATTTATGTAATCTTCAGACATGTAAAGGAATCAAAACGTATTTATGGTCCTGAAAATTATACAGAAAGGACGAATCTTTTCATTTACCACTTGTAACTGTTTGTAGCTGCTTCTTGGTTTGTACTCTTGCAGTTGCATTGTTTACCTTAAAACATAACAAAAACTGTATGAATTTGAAACCTGTGGCCTTAAGGTGTCCTATGGCTATACTATTAGTTTTGGGCTCATGAACTATATGATCTTACATGCATGGAAAAAAAGTTTGATTTTACTTCATATCTTCTCACCTCAATTTTTCTTCCCTCAACAAGACTATTATGAAGATGATCCCTGGCTGTTTCAGCATCGTTGCTGTTAGCAAATGTGACAAATCCGAAACCCTATGGGTAAAAGTATAGAAATTTACACTTTCCAATATGTAAAAACATTAGAGCTCTTCACTTACCTTAGAACCTCTTTCATTAAATATGATCTCTACATCAAGAATGTGTCCAAATTTCTGGAAATATGAAACTGGAGATCAGATGAAAAGTTTTCAATAGTTAAAAGTTTAACATGCAGAATAAATAATGTATTGAAATCATTTCACAAAAACCAATGAAGCAAATTGAAGTTTGATAGTAATTTTTTTGCTAGAAAGGTCAAATACTATAAACATCAAATTGTATTTTGACGGTCATCCACCAAAGCAAAAATTTATTGTTTAACCTTTTCTATGTTTTATCTGGTCAGTTGAAATATTTTTTTTGGGTGTTGGGGGATTTGTGATTGATATGAGTCATAAATAGAGACCATCTTAAAAACATCTAGCATCTTTGCCCAATTTGTCTCAGTGTTCAAATTGTGATGAAAATCTCTCTAGGCAAGGGGCTGGAATCCCTTAAAATTGTTTGAAATTGTTCTATCTTTTTGCTTTTGTGACCATTAATAAGTTTAGATTGGAACAGTAACATCTGCAAAGCAAAGAGAAATTTTCAAATATTTACAGGTCTTTCAAACTGCTAATTAGTTTTTGAAATTTACATATTTTGATTATACAAGTTGATAATTATCATAAAAGGTTAACCCATATGTGTAACAGGTGAATGCAAAATTGAAATATATAAAAAGTAAATTTGGATTTGATATGCAAAGTTTTGAAATAGAACAACTTTAGAAACTTTTCTTAGTGTTGGAAAGTTTTCGGAAAATTTATTATTTTAAAGACTCCTAGATAGAAATATGTCTTTCAGAACATTTTATTGGTTTACACAGTTTGCTTTTAAATATCTATTTAAAGTAGTTTAAAATTTTGATCTTCATTCTAAGAGCACAGAAATTTTTGATTTGATTCTGTTAGGAGTACAATTAAGTGTTTAGAACCCTTTTCTAAGTGATCATCCTAAAGAAAGAACAAAGTCAAAGTTGAACAAACTTTTTCTTTGAAGTCAGGACAATATCAGTTAATAGTTACTTAATGGGAATTGAACATTAAGGGTTCATGCTCTAGGGGTAGTAATCTGTCAACATGATCTAGAATAATCAAAGAGTTGTTGCTCATGGCTGAATCCTATTCAGCAAATTTAATTTGCTCATAAATGAACCCCTTTACAACATTTTGAAATACTAAAGACATGCATCAAGCAAGAATATCTTCTGAATTCTTCCAGAATCAATTGTTTATTCCTAGATCAAAGTCTCCAGCAACTTCTTCTTAGGCCGTTCACCAGATTTATCCTCCCTCTTGGGCGAGGAGGGGAGGGATCCCTGACCAAAGGTCAGCTTGTTTTTGCAAAGATAAAAGCAATTGTTCAACTTACCCCAAACATTGCTCTTAGGTCTGGGTCCCTAAACCTAAAAGGAATGTTTGACACATGTAAGCGCTTTGGATTGTTGCTTGATGAATTCTTATTGATGTCATTGTGATTATTTGCTACTATAGATGATGGAGAGACAACGACACAAGCAGAATTATTTATGGAAGAAACATCACCAATTTGATTGCAATCATCACCCTGATATCAAAAAAATTATGTTTTTTCTTTTTCTATTAATAAGAACTCTATTTTTCGGGACCAATTTACCTTCATCATGTAACTTACATTGGCATTTTGCTGATCTAATGGCATTACTCCTGGAATTTGAGCTGATTGTAGTGCAGCAACCACAGATGCTTGGTTCACTCCATTTGAAACAGGAGGATGAGGAGGTAAACAAACTCCATCACTTGATACTTTCATATCCGCCTTCAGGGGATCTCCGTTCTGAATTTTATTGAATTTCATTTATTTTTGCAACCATTACACCTGACAGTAAGCTAGAGCTCAAGTTCGAATCCTGATATTGCGAACCTTTTAAAATCTCAACTAAAATTTTTCTTTATAGAACAGTAACTTTAGGTATTTATCATTTAAGTAAAAATTCCAGGTTCTTGGAACAGGCTATTATAACTTTCTTTTCCAAACAAATTCTTTCAAAAGTTGAGTAATGTTTCTTGGAAAATGGAAAAGAATATTTTCTTTTCTCATTAATGGAAGCATTTTTTTGATAAAATAAAATAAACATGAGACATTCCAATTTCAAGTTGAAGACTTTCATTGTTGTGACTGCTTATATGCTTACAATTGATAGATATCAAGTGTAATTTCACCAAGATAAGAAACTTTATAGCCTTTTAGTATTTTTATTTATATTTTTATGGGAACTCAAGGCCTTAAAGAGGATAGTGGAGTCGATGCTAGTATAGGAGCCTAAATTCAAAAGCAAGATGCTGAATGTTCGTTTGGCCATGGCAAAGGGGTTGTTAAATTCTTACAATGTTTGCTATCAATACATCTTGTGTATTGAAGACATGCACAATGTGTACAGAGCTGTCTAAAAAAGCCATTAGTATGATTATAATTCTAGTTACAAATACTTTTCCATATAGCCAAAGGTGACACACTGCATATGGGTTTTCATCAGTGTTCAATCCCAAACTCATGCAGCTTTTGCAGCTTTAGATCCCAGAGAACCAAAACAAAGCTCCATTAACCCAGTAAAATTAAAATGCCTGCAATGCATCACTAAAAGGTGCCTTCGCCTTTTGTGGAAAATATTTTTGTGAAAACATACCTGATGTGAGAAAGCAGGATAGGGTGTGTTCATGCCAGCTTGAACCATGTGCTAAAAAATTGAATGTCTATTAATAAATACCAACTATAAAGTATTTTAGTAAGCACAATGACTGCAAAAAGAATAAAAGGCTTGTAACCATGTGGACTGATCAGCCAAGTCCAATATGCTAAACTCTCCCTTGGGACTCCTCAAAAGATGCTGAGGTTTTGAATTTTGGCTTAGAAGTTAACCTCTCTCAGATCATCTACCCCTACATTGCAGGATGTGGGTAAAAAAAATTTGGTGAAAATCCTGATGTATATAAAGACTTCATAATTATAGGGTGGTCTGTGGCTACCCCATCATGACTGAATTCTCAGAGAATAAGTTTAAAAATGAACAGATTATTCACCAATACAAAATCATAAAAATATTTATTAATTGCAAAAGGATCAAAAGTACAGCAGAGCTTTAACCTTTTGTTTATTAATTCCCTTTCATCTGCTTTATTTTTGGGGGAAATTGTGCCAATATTTTTTTTTCTAAGTACGCCTTGCAACTTCTGTAGTCATTAAAGGCACACTGGGTGGTTTATTCTATTTTTTAAATATTTTTTTGTGGTATTTTACCCGGGCGGGAGTCAAACCCGGGCTGCTGGGATAGAATTCCAGCTTGTTACCACTTTGCCACCCTGACTCCTATTGCATTTCTTTTTCTGCTAAATTGATGGCTTAATATACCCGTCAGTTGAAGTTCACAATTTATGGACAATCAATGTTGAAAGGTGTATGGAAAATATGGATACTTCTTCATTAGCTCGAAGAAAAAATTGTATGCTTTGACTAACAATAAATTTTACTTAGTTTTAAGCTTCTTGTTTTCCTTCTTCTCTGTCTCATTAAATGCTCAAAGATCAATCTTAATGGCCAAACCAAATTTTTTTGCACTTTGCAAAAGGAGGTTTTTTTGCAACAGATGAACAATTCAAAAGCTCAGAAATGATATTAGGATTTCTAAAAGCTCAAGAAAGAGTAGCTAATTTGAAGCAGGTTTTTGACCTGAGCCAGTCTTAATAACCCTGAGTGCATAATACTATGAATGTACGTTTAATTGGGATGAG
>Ga0194133_10006369_pt1 | contig 14518 bp, 5 predicted proteins | sample TA2KigOf40mmetaG_FD_155448 | JGI IMG/M metagenome (GOLD analysis project Ga0194133, IMG submission 155448) | Freshwater microbial communities from Lake Tanganyika, Tanzania - TA2015055 Kigoma Offshore 40m | ecosystem: Environmental > Aquatic > Freshwater > Lake | place: Tanzania: Lake Tanganyika...
ACTGAAACTGATGTAAAAAAAACCATAAACTGTTTTTCAAATAAGATGATGGAAACTATGAGAAAATATCATCTTTGCATAAGTGAACAAAAAACTTATCTTCAAATTTAATCTTGAATCAATAAAAAAAGGCCCAGATCTTCATCTTAAAAACCAATCCTCTGCTGTGGTTTTGAATCTACAACAATCTTCAGCTCTTTGTTAACAAAGACTTGGGAGAATCTGTCAAGTGAGAAACTTAATTCATTTTATGTTTGCCAATATTTAAAGCGTTCTAAAACCTTTGCCATATTTGGCCAGATCCCAGACTTTGCAAACTAAAGCACAATGGATCAGAAACCATTTTTCAGTCGATGCAACAATCCCCATTGTGGGAGAATAAATGATTTTTCCATATACCATCTTTGAAGTATTTTAGAATCAAAATCACTCTTTTAATCAAGATGGCTTCACAATTTTCTGCTTTACACAATTCATACCACAGTTTGACACATGTCTCTTGACAAATTTACAAATTTTATCTCATAAAATTATGAATATTGTCATAAAAATTAAAATGAGCTTTGTTTGAGTGATTATTTCTAAAGAGTTTTTACAAATTATTTGATCATTCCAATAATGAATATTGCATTAAGACAATCATTGAAGTTTTAATTCATTTTATTTGAAAAAAAAGTTCTTTTTCTGACGTCATCCTTTGTGTTGTTCATCTAAAATCTTTGAGGCTTTTTTATGAATCGTGACAAATGGTATGGCTTAAAGCAAACCGAAAATCCCTCCAAAAATATTTTTCGTAAAATTTCAACTCTTGAAATGTTTGTGCATCTTCAAAGTCCCATTTTTACAAACACAAAAAAGCAATAATTGACAAAACATTTCATCTATTTATTTGACCCTGACATTGTTCGTGATGATCATGAATCTTTTAGAATAGAAATTTAACACCAGAAAAACCAACAATTGTATGAGAAAAAAATAAGGCCTGGAAAGGAAATGTTTCAAATGCATTTTTCGTCACAGGTCGATCGACAAGATACCATCTTGTTTTAGAACGTGCTAAAAGCTGTTTTTAATGACCAAAAATGGCATCCAAATCCAGAGCCTCAACCCACAAAGTTACTTTTTCTAGAAAAAGGCCTTGGATTTGAAGACTTAGTTACAACAAATTAAGGTACAACTTTTGAGATTCTTAAAGTTATTTAACCTTTTCTCAATTTTGTTTAAATTCAAGAGAAGAATAAGTATAAGCTTGAGTTAAGAACTGATTATTCCAACACTAAATCAAGTGATAGAGAATAGAGTTGACTTTACAACAGCTCATTTAACTAAAAGTTGTGTCTGATAATAGCTTTTTTTGTTAATATTTTAAAGTGCCCCTTGCAAAATCAATCATTAAAGGCACACTATAAGGCTGGGGTCAAAGGTTGCCTGGAGTTCGAACCTTGGACCCTCAGATTCCCAGCCTGATGCCATGACCACTCGGCCACTTTTTTTTTAATAAATAGGAATAAATGAGTAAGAGATAATTCTAATCATGTATCTACAATCCTGACTGAGATAATCATCTCATAGAAATGATAAAGTAAGGCAAATCCAGGGGTCAAAGATTTTCCCCAGACCTTGAACCCCAGTCTCCTAATTCCCAACCAGTTGTTAAAGCAATGACATTCATGGAAGATGTTGGACTTTGAACAATTGATCCTCATTTCCTTGGCCAAAACATTTTGTTCAAATTTTAAGTTTTTCCCCTCTGATCCAAGTTGCAGGGTGACTTTGCAGTTGGAGCCCTGATACCCTTTGTCAATTATGCTTTTTCCAGATCTTGATGATAAATTTTCATAATTGTTGTTTCCAATAGGTACAAAGAATACCTTGAAGATGAACATTAAAGTTCTATCAGTATTCCAAAGTAATATTACCAAACAATAAAAAGTTTACCCCGCCATTTTTTGTAGTAGACCTAATGCTGCTTTAATGCTCATCACAGCTTGATGTCATGCACTGATCTTTAATCATTACTCTAAGAAAGATTTAAACTGTTACAAAAGTGATTTTTTTTGCTGCAGGATAAACTCCAATTAAAATCTACTTAATCATATCTGTGATAACATTCCTTGCCCACATAAGATTAAAAGTTTTATTCTTTGTCTATTTTCTTAAGCTATATCTATTCAAAAACAAACTTTTGAGGTGAGAGGTACAAAAAAAGGTTGAAGGCCTGACAGTTTTTGTGTTTGAATGGAGATTGTTTAAAGGATGCTAATTATGCTAATAAGTAACATTGACCACCAGCTAAAATATGGTTGCTTCCAGACAAATTGCCACAATGTGAGCTAATATATTATCATGAGGAAAATTGTATCACCTGCAGCACTTGGATCGTGACAGGCCTCACTTAAGATTTCAATCCACAAAAATGTTACTAAAAACGAGAATTATATCACTCGAAGTCATTGATAGCGTGAGATGATTATTTTTTTTTGTCTGTTTGGAAGGTGAAGCTGATAAAGTACCTCATTAGCAAGGGACTCATTCCACATTGATCAAAGTCCAGAAAGTCAAGATGAGAAGAAAAAATTTTTGTCCAGCATAATGAGATTAAAACTTGAGATTATTCATTGAAATTGAAAAATTAAATTTAGTTATTTCTGAGGCTGACATTTTTCAATTTACATATTCCTTACAAAAGCAGCATAAAAGACCTTGAACCAAACTGAATTTTCGAGGTTGCTTTTGTTTCAAGAAAAAACTTTTTGTTGATGAACTTTGATGTCATCCTGCCTACACATCACAAAACCTTTTTTTTCTTAGCCTTGAAATCTGCAAGTACAAAAATCCTCCATTTTTGATTGTTGAATCTTAAAGAATCAACAGTTGTAGAATATATAAGCTGAGAGAAGATTCAAAATGTAGATAATTATCTACTTTACTGACCTCAAATCTTCAGATAAGGAAAAAAGGTTGAAAATTCCATTGTTTCCATTCATTGGTTAGTAACACTTTCATTTTATCTATTTTTCTCCATTTTTTTCTTTTCAGGTGTATCACTTAATAAAAGCCAAACATTATTCATTCCTCAGCTTACCATTCACTACTAGCTATCCTTTCTTTCAAGGCTTTTATTCACTATCTTAACCCTTGCATTTCCTTTAGCTCTTGACCAAGGTGCTAAAAATTACAAAAGTCAGTCATTTTTTTACAAGATTAATTTCAGTAAATTAAATTGACTGAAAAGAATTTTTCATCATTTTTGATTGTCTGGATGATATTTGACCACCAAAATCTTTCACAATGGCCATTCAAAACTTATCTTATTATTTAAACTCTAATTCTTTTCTTTATAAAAATATCAGAACAAAAAAAGTCTCTGATGCTAATCTTCAACCCTTTGGAAAAAAATCAAGTGATAAATTCAATTATTCCCTTAACCTATTGAAAAAGTTTTGATGGAAAATAAGGTTATGATTTTAAGTAAATGTAAAAATACTGAGAAGAGAGTAATTTTTCCCCAAGTAGGTATTTTATATTGGCATTTTCCATCCAACCCAAACAAACAAGCAGCTGTCTGATGATGCAACATGATTTATTTCCAAGAGAAACAGAGAAAAATGACTTTGATGTTACGTAATTTATATTTCATTTCAACGCCTGAAAGTTCAGTGCCTCGAAATTTTTTTTCTACCCCAGCCTAAGTTATGTCTTCATCAAATTGCCAAAGGTAGATATAGAGATGTAAAGAAGAATCGAAATGAAATATCATTTTCAATTGATGAAATTTTTAAGTACTTTTAAGATTTGGAAAAAAAATTATGCTTTCACAATACAGAAACCATTTCGTTGGTGTGACTGTCAATATTTGTGATTGATTGGTTGTCTTATTGAACCTTTTGGCCAGTTTTTTTTGTTATCTTGTACTTTTCAAGAATTGAAGATGGTGCCAAGTCAAAAAAGGGAGATGTTTTGTGGTCACCCCACTTCCAAGATTTTCAGCCCATCCTGATTGTTTCATTTCTGACCAGAATTGATGATTTGTTTGTAAAATTAAAAAAAAGAACTAAAATGTGACAAGATTGAAGGATCCTCTTACATGACCATAAAGTATTATATAACCAAGCACCCATTCATTCATTTTGCCAGGTTACTGTCTTTGTCTAAAATAGGGCTAGATTAATCTTCTGATCTGACATGTATATTGCATGAGTTTCTACATTAACAAAGTTTAAATAAAAATGATTTTAGGACTGCAAATAAAAAAATCATTGGCTTTTATCTCATGGTTTGTGGACCTTGATTAGGAATTATGTGAAGGTAAGGATGTATTGGGGCATTTACTACCTTCATAAGGTAAGGGTTGAGGCTGGTTCAAAGTCAGACGGGGGTTAATCTAGCAGAGTTGACATAAAAAAAGAATCAATCAACCACCAGCCCACAGATAATAGGTTTAAAAAAATATGAGGTTGAGCAACATCCTTTAAATGATGGAGTTTTTGTTCCCTAGGCCAGGAGGTAGAGATATAGGAGGGGGTCTATCTTCTCATAATATGGACAAAGTTTACATAAAAACATAACTGTAATGTTTTCAGCCTTGTAAAGGCCATTTTTATATGTAATTGAAAAAAAGGGGGTCAACTTTTCTACACTTAAGCCACACTCTACATCTTCTTTTGATTGATCCTTTACATTTTGTTTTCTGTTTACCAATCATGTAAATGGAATGAATAATTGAAAAATCATGACTTCATGCCTACACTTTTGATTAATCACATTGATACAATCACTACTTAGGAATGAAAAAACATGTTAAATAATTTGAAGTAAAAAAAGCAACTATTTTTTTTACCAAATATAGCAATTTACAGTTCAAAAATATCCAAGTATAAAATGAAGCAAAAGATTGATTAGCATTGCAAGGCCTCTGTAGCTGCTAATATTTGCAAATCACTTGGCAAAGTGGTTAAGAAAATCATGACAACTGATAACCAAAGGAAATATTTTTCTGACACAGTATCAATCAAGTTTCCATTTATCTATCTTTCTACTTTTCAAAATGACTTTTGCTGAAACATTCAATGGATATAGATGGGATTTTTTGTTGGTGATACAAAAATGCAACAGGCCATAAGATCTCAGAGATATTTTTCAAAGATGAATTTCGTCCAAAAGCAAAAACTCTGACTTTAATGGCTCAACTTTTGATACCCTTAAAGGTTAGAAAATCCTTAATTGGCAACATGATTTTTTTCGTACACCCAACTAATTATAATTGTCTTATTTGGAAACATTTTTGATTGATAAGAAGCATGCTGATTTAACTCAACAAGTTAGTTGAATGATCAAGAAAGTTAACTTAATAATGAGTTGCTTATCTGGACTTTTTTTCATCATGAATGATATTTTGAACATCATTTTTTGCAATGGAAAAAAGAGGAATTTTGAGTCGAGTTGACGCAGTTTAATTTGAAATTTTAGCTATTTTACCTTCAAATTTAAATAAGCTACGGTCTACAATCTCTATCAAAATTTTTAATTACAAATTTGATAGACGAGTATAAATAATTACTTCCTCAAATCGAGGTCGCACATTTTATCATAAATTTGAGAGCTTTTCAGATTATTTTCATCAAAAATGTGAAACAGATGACAGATTAGCAAAATACAATCTAACTTTTTAAAGGTGAATTTTTGTATGAAATATTTTAGATTTTTCATCCATTGTAATATTACTATCAGATGGGCCATTTTGACCCCTATTGAGGGTGCTAGGGGTTGACATGATCAAGTGGTCAAAGGGCCTGACTGAGATATTATACCTGAGGTTGCAGATTAAATCCCCAGGAGTGCCAACTATTTTTCACCCTGAATTGTAAAAAAGTCAACAAGGCAATCATCAGTCAATCTAATAATGATCTGCAGAGGGTGTTGATCCTGAATTAAGGTCACTTAAGTCTGTACTGTTATTTTGAAGAGCTGAAAAGCTTAGTTTTTGAGCCTAACCCAAGCTCTTTTGGTGAAAGATTATGTGAAACATTCTTTAGTGTTTGTGATTTTGAAATAACCTTTAACCTTTTTGACACTTAAAAGTGGGTTTAAAACTATTGCTAAGGTATCATAATATAGGGTCAAATGCCTGCTCATACCAAGTCACCCAATCTTACAATTGCTTATTATTTAGCTGTAAAAAAGCTATCATCACCTAGTATTGGGCAAAGATATGTTCATGCTTGTTAAAGCTTCTGGCAAATTGACCAAAACAGAACAATCTAACTTGAATGACATCCATTTACCATATTTGGTCATTCACCCCAGGCTCTTTTCTTTTGTTGTTATTGTTATGTTCGAAATAGGACTTTTGGTCCGTTATTCTTAAATACTTAAAAAACCCAAAGTTTTTGACCCATAAAATTAAAAGGGTTTTGATTTTCAATAATGACATTTTTTCATTAGAAAAAAGAGAAAGTTTTTATTATGTGGCAGCTGCCATATTTGTAATGATAATCACCTGAATAAAAAATGGTGAAATTTGATTAAGCATGACAAATATTTCATAACGAGAAAAAAGGTCGACTTTTTTACCATCAAGCATTTTAATTCTATCCATTATTACAAACTGACTGACTGACTGACCTAAACAAATATGCAGTCCAAACAAAAAAATAAAGAATCCATCACAATATTGAAATGTGGACCTATTCTTGTTGAATAAAACCATGTTGTGCAATATTGACTGAAGTTTTTGGAGAAAGTTTCTCCAATGCTAATCAGTTGAAATAATGTCAATAATAATTTAATGAATTTAAAAAAACCATCTAAAACTTTTTATCTTCTCAATTGTCATAATTTCTTGAGACTTAGCCTTTCAAAGCATGGGATCAGTGAGACCTTTTAAATTTTTTGACCTTTGACTTTTTAACTTGGATGTAACAGGCAAAAATTTTCAGCCATTGTAAGATGATGACTTGAATAATGATTATTCTTTTTTTGTAAAGGGGAATGAATTTACTTTATATTTCCATCCACTTTATTAACTTTTTTGAAATCTGTATGTAGATGATTATCACATTAGCATATGACCTTTTGTTGGCAACAAGCTGCTGAGTGGCCAATACCCCACTTGATTGTATGATTTAAGTTTAGTAAAAAGTTTAAATTTCATTCAATTTAGATTCCATTTCAATTCATTTCATTGACTTGCTACCATACTCTCGCATGCTAGTGATGGGTCGGGGGCAAAATTTTTTGACCTGGGTCAGGTCAGGTAAATTTTTTGTGGCTCGGGTCGGGTCAGGTCAGCCATTTATGGTTTGGGTTTGAATTTGGAAAATTTCCCCTCAAAATATCAAATTTTTCAATTTTTTTCTCTTCGGGTTGGGCCTTTTATTTACTGCGGGTCAAAAGTAAGCTCGGGTTGGGTCAGGGCCCATCTCTATCACATGCTGGTTACAGGTTTTTGTGCACAACAAACAAAATCTAAGTAGACTATCTTGGATTTTGATTGGCCCTTTATTTGTTACACTGGTAATGAGGAGAAAGGTCAATTTGAGAATGGACTATGATGAAAAATCCAAATACCCTCTGGTCACCATCCTCATTTCTGTCACAAAGATTGTAGTTGAAGAGGTTAACTATGCATTAAGCTTTATAGCCTGATGACTTGCACTGTCCACATGGATGGTTAGGTTTATTTTCTACAAGCACAAGTTTCTATTTCTGAATATTGATTTATTGTTGACTCTCTGGAAACATTGAGCAACTTTTATCATGAATGTCGATTGAGAGAGATCATTTTTTCTGGGAATTTTTCTTCTTCGTCCCACGCAGACTTGACAAAGCCGTTTCATTCTAAATAGTCACATACTTTATCTTGTGTCGTTTGGCCTGAACTAGGTCAAAGCCTTTTTTTTACCCACAACAAAGTACTGACATTTACCAAGTAAAATTCTGACCCCTTTTTCAAGAAACGAAGACTTTACTACAAACACTCCTTGGAAGAATCTTTATGGTTAGAGGATATATTTTGCTGTGAACCAACTTCATTCATTTTGTTTGGACCTTGCCACATGCTCAGTTGATGTTTTAAGCCCAGCTAGAGCCCCTCACACCTCTGGAGCCCATTTTATGATGGACAGAGCCAGTTCCCAGACAGCTAGGTTAAAACTTGTTTAAAAAATTATCAGAAACAAATGAAAAATGCATTTTTTGTGGCTAGTATTTTAGTTAAACTTTCAATGGCCATTTTTAAAAGAAGATATTTTTGAATTTGGAAAGACAACAGTGGTGATATGGGTAACACATGGGTGATAAAAGCATTCCTCCAAAAAATTCTTTTAACAGTTTGATTTGATAGATTGAAATGTTTCACAAATGTTATGTAACTATTTCAAATGATGGTTTCCTTTTTGGGAATGAATAAAAGTAATAATAAATGAAATTGATTTCATTCATGTAAGTGGAACAAATGTCTTTTTGATCTTTTTTTTCAAATCCAAGCATATCTTGAAATTTTAGTTGTTTTCAATCAAAAATCAATTTTCTCACATGATTATTTTCATTATAATATCTACTCATCCACTTTTATTTAATACATGATCAAATCCTTAATAAGAGTCACGGTTATATTATCGTAACATACACTCAATGATTAGTTATTCACCCCATTTTACTTTATGATTTTTTAACATTTCTCGAAACATTAAAGTCATTTCAAACAGACTGCCATTATAAGTTCTCATTCCCAACTTCACAGTTAGTCATTTCAAACAGGCTGCCGTTATTCATTTTCATTCCCACTTATCTTGGCATCTGAAACAGTTTTCTCTACCTCTCTCTCAGACTTCCAATCAATTTCCTTGATCCATTTCTTGTGTATATTAAGCTCCTATTTCCCATCAACAAGCAGTTTAGTATTGATTCTATTCTTTATTGGGATGGTTAACATTGGGTTTTTGTCAAATCCTCATCAGATTTCCACACACCCTTGCTCTCTATGTCAGATCTCCGCATCGCTCTCACTAGTATATTAATCTTATTTATCTTATGTTTTATACAAAGAATATCAGAGTGGCTGATCAAATCCCAGCCTTACATTCTATTTTCATTCATCAGACCATGGCAACCCCTATTTACTTTTTTTCACTGATTCAATTTGTCTGCAGTGCTTAATTCCATCTTTTTTTCCATTGCCAAAATTTTGTAATTGTTTTATGTTCATAATCTTTCACAGGTTTTTTTTGTTGTGTGTTGTCTATTTTTAAAGTAGGTGTGGCAGCTAGGCAACAAAAGTGTTGCTTCACATCACATCTAACAAACCGAGGTAGCAAAGCAAAAATCATCTGACCTTCAAAAATTTACAGCAGATCTTGCCACTTGTTCAACAAAAAAAACAATTTTGATTTCTGTAACTCAAATCTTAACCTTTTTTTTCCTCTGTCTCCTTTTGTATCAATTCACACACTTTGTGTGTCGAAAATCATTGTAATTTGCACTACTTTTTGTGGAAAAACTTCCTGTTCAAATTACCACCCAAAATGGGAAAAAAACTGCATGGTTGTGTTTTGAGCTGAAGTTCATTTTCCATGTTTAGTATTTAACAAGTGTGTCACGCTATTTCAACATCAAATGTAATTCCATCTCACGCCATGTTAGCCATTATGATTTCAAACAACTACTTGCTGCAGTTTAACTTTCAAACTCTTGTCAATTCTTATATCAAAAACTGTCTCATATCTGGTTGCCAAATGGGAACTTGAAATCAAGGTCGGTCTTTTCGGGTTGATATTTGATCTAACCAAGTGTGGGCGAAGACATATTTCTCAGTTCTTTTATTAAGGCCTGAATTAATATGAAAAATCTACAAGTTGTGAGGAATGGAAGGTATCTTGTAAATTGAATCTATTAAGACACCATAAATGGTGACTTAATAACAGTAAAGACCTTCCTTTTCAAGAAAAGAACCAATACTGAACTATTTATTGGTCTAACCTGAGCCCTTCTGTAGGACTGGAAAAGGATGGTAGTATGCAAAGGCATCAAGAGATGGTATCTTCAAAGGTACACTGCTGTTGTGGGCAGTAACCTTTTGTTGAAGGAATCTTAGTTATGGGAATCACATGGCAGAAGCTTGTAATGACTTTTAAGGGAAATGTGAATAAACTAAACATAATATCTTAAATAGAACAATTATAAACTGTGATATTAGCTAATTAAAATTTGAAGGTTTAGCTGATCTCACACTTTGAGTGGGATCAATTCCAAACCTTATGGTTGACAAAATTTATGCCCTAAGCTAAATCAACCACAAAAAGTGACTTTTAGTATAAACTTGCTGCCCTGTTTTCCTAACACTATATTTAACTACTTTTATCATATTCTATCTATCAATCAACTAAGGCTATTTTTAATCTCTATGATGGTCAAGTCAACCTCCTGCTCATGGCCAGCCATTCCATTACAAAATCCAATTTAAATTTCAGTTCATCATCATATGGAAACTTTAGAGAAAAAAAGTGATTTTGTCAGAAAGTTTGTTGTTCAGATTTGAAAACTAGTTCCTCCTATGACTAACCCAACCAACTCGGCCAGAAATTTATTTCAAATTTTATCTCAAATTCATTGTTTGCATCAAAAAAGTTGGACATCAAGGTCTTTTTTTACTCCAAAGTTGAAAAAATAAAAAAAGGGATTTCAATTGATTTTATACTCTGAATAAAAAATGTGAAATTTCCCTAAAAATTTTATATTGAAGGAGAAACAAAACCTTTTTTTTCAAACTTGAAAAAAAAACTGATAGAAAAATGTTGACCGTTGAAACAAAAGTGACTGTTGACAAATGAAGCAGCTGCAGAAAAAAACTTTTTTTTTCATGATTGGCTTGTTTGAAATTTTTCTACCTATTTGAAGACTACTTTTTATACTTCAAGTGTCTTTCAAAATAAATCATTCAATGCAATTATTTCTTGTCTGGCAATCATGGGTGTATCTATCAACCCTGGGTCCAAGGTACCCAGGGTTTGGTCACACAACCCTTATAAATGTAGACGGCACACACAGATCTTAGCCATTAGATTTAAGTTACGGTAACGTACTATTTTGATCACGCAACTTTTACCCACATCTGATTCCCTAGCGCTCCTGATCAGCGTGCTCCAGTCTCACATGTCAATAAAAGGCCTGCATGCCTTAGAATGGTTACCTAGTTATTCTCCGTGTGCTTAGATGTAAGTCATATAGAGTAGATAGCTTAGTGTTATTTTAAGGTTATATTATGTGTGTATTGTACTTAACCCAATAAAGTATTATGAGCATATTTCAATATCTTGTGTTTTTATTATAAGAACAGGGGGACTTTGGATTCTCATAGTCATGGGATAAGTGTTACTGAGACTTACGCCGCTTATCTAAAACCTTGCGACATGCAACAGTCTGACGCTCGGAATTACTAAGTCTACATCCATAGGGCCAAGGTGATCCCTCTTTAATTTGTTCAAAAATAAAAACAGTGTATATTTTTTCGACATTGTTCTTGCATGATTATTGCCAATATCAAACCCAACCAGATTTTGTTCCCCTTGGATAATTTATCACCCAGCACTGCTTATTATACAGGTCTGACAACAAGACGACTGACTGAATGCCTTGGGCACCATTGGCTTAATGAGGGACCATATCCCTTTTCATGATTTTCAAGGACCTTCTCTCAATTGATCCTGGAATTGACGTCATGATCAGGAGATATGCTCAGATTTTTACATCTCACTTAGTTTGTTCTCATTTGGTATTCCACTGACATTCACAATTTTTATCATTTGCTCAAGCCATACTTTTTGTTGGGAAAAAAAACCCATTTTGCCACATCTTCCGTGTCTACCTACCTACCTACGCTCCATCCCATTCCACATCGACCTATTCACGTTTCAATACTTAAAAAGTGGGTCTGAAAAACAAATGATCGAACATTAAGTATAAAAAAACAACTTTGTTGTAAAAGAAAAGTTTTTGTGAAATGATGAGCTGTTATTTGAAGTATGATGTTACAATTATAATGTTGATGTATGTTTGGAAGAGCAAATTTTCGTCATTTTTTTCCATCCCTCATGTGTTTGTTGTAAAGAATGCATTGTAGTCCTTTTGGTTTTTAATGTCGAAAATGCATGAACAGACAAAGTTATGAATTATTTTGCAACACTTTATAGAAAAAAAGGTTGATTGTTGACTCTAGTAGAGTAAAATTTATCATACCAAAAAAAGCTTGAAATGAGATGAAAATATATTCCCTAATCTGCTAATATGAAGCCTTTTCAGTTTGGGTTCACTAAAAAAAGGCCAAAGTTGATCAAGAAAAAGTTTACAGTGCTTTAAAATCTTACATATAAAAAAGCCTTGGTCTTAACAAATTGTTGGTTTTGTTTCACAATATCAAAAAAACTGCACAAAAAATCATGAAAGATATACTAAAAAAATGAGATTTCCGGTAGTTTTTTGAACTTTGAGAGATGATTAAAATGTCACAAACTTGTGCCAATATAATATTTTTGTTGAAAACAACTTGAAAATTCCTCACTGACTGACCTTTAAGTAGTTGAAGCAAGATTGAGTGTTATTAGAGTTATGACAGATCTTTATTTCTGTTTCTTAAGTAAGACAGAAATAAAGGCCTGAGATCAGGGCAAACCACTCAGCCACATTTAGTGTGGGTGGCAAATTACTCTTTTTTTCTCAACAAAAGATTTGATGAATGTAGGCCTTATCTATCTGCTGTGTTGCCTTGATTGTAAAAAACCAATTTAGTGAGTACAAAGTGCAAAAAGTATTTTCAAGGTCCACTCATATTTGAAATTGTTGACCCAAACTAGTTTCCATGACATTTTTGGAAAAGCTCATTTGGCATGGCATAAAACTTAAATTCTTCATTGAATAGATTTTTGTAAACTTCCATTCTACCATTTGGATTGTTGACCCTTTATTTAAGGTGATATTGCAGATTTTCAGATCTCTCATTATATGTCTTTAGAACTTTTGCACTAACAGCAAACAAAGCAGAAATCCATTGTTGGCAAATTCTATAGAACCAAGTATGAAACTTACGAAATATAAAAATCAAATCGTTTTAACAATCATGAAATTTTATTTGCATATAATAAAGAGACTATAACAGTTTAGACATTATTTCAATAAAACTACTTGAAAAATGGAAAAAATCTTTGAATTATTTGTAAAACTGACAAACCATGAATATTTTTTTTACATTTTTTTCCTTCAATCAAACCATAAAAATTTGTGAAATTTTTACAAAATGAATGAAAAGAAAAATTGTTTTCATTCATACTTTTCTGTCAATATTTATAGTTCAGAATTGTGAATAATTTGTACCTTTCTTAATTAATCATTTGATGATTTTTTCAGAGTAAAATAAAAACCAAATTAAAAAATTTTATTTTTATTTCTTTAGCTTGGCTGATCAGAAGAAAGATGAGGGGAATGAGCTGTACAAGAATAGCAACTACAGGGAGGCACTTCAAAGATACTCTGAAGCAATATGTAAGTCTTTTATTCATGATGTTCCTCTTAAATTAAGATTTTGATGAAGACCAGAGAGCGAAAGATTTAAGTTGAGTTTGCAAATATTTATCTCTATATATAAAAGTGACTGTTTGTACCTATGTCCCCTTTTCACGCCCGAACCGCCAGACCAATCTCCACCAAATTTTGCACAGACCTCCTTGCCAACTCGGGAAAGGTTCTTAACACAAGCATGACCCCACCAACCCAACCCCTGGACCCAAGGGGACCCAAAACTCCAAAACCCAAACAGGCTACGGGAGAGAAAACTTTGTGTAACGTAAAATGTCCAGATGGGTGATGTAAGCTCATCAAATTTTTCCCGGGCAGCGCCGGGGCCTGGTTGGCAAGTAACCTACTAAAACTGAACCAGTTTTTTGCACAAATTGTTAAATCTGTTTTGTGAAACTAAAAGGTGAATGCAAAAGATGAAGTTTGCTAGAATTTTCATGATTAGAGATGGCAAAAACAATCAAGAGCTAATAACATCAAAATGTCATTAACCCTATTATTGCAGATATGAACATGCATAAAAGGGGACATTCTTTAATGCAAAATGTTGATACAGAATGCTGTTTATTAAGTAATTTCATGAGACCGCTTAACAAAATTTCCCTGTGAAAGAGGCACAAAATTGCAACAAAGCCAAGAATCTTTTTCAGTGCTTCAAAGTCCTTAACTCTGTCCCTGAATAATAGCTTTACTCAATAAAATCTTCTCTATGTTTTATAACCCATCCTGGCTCCTCATTTCCTGCTGTTGTGTTTCTTGACTTGATTAAGCATTTCATTATTCTTTGTATTTTAATATCATGGGAAGGGAAATAAGAAGAGAAAATCTGGTTAAGGTGTTTGAACTTGTCAAAGGGATGATTTTGCATTTCCATCTTTCTTCATGAATGACACAGTTGAAAATAAAATTTCATGAATATCTTTTTTTTTTGTCCAAAACTTCTGTCAGAATC
>Ga0194133_10006371_pt1 | contig 14516 bp, 12 predicted proteins | sample TA2KigOf40mmetaG_FD_155448 | JGI IMG/M metagenome (GOLD analysis project Ga0194133, IMG submission 155448) | Freshwater microbial communities from Lake Tanganyika, Tanzania - TA2015055 Kigoma Offshore 40m | ecosystem: Environmental > Aquatic > Freshwater > Lake | place: Tanzania: Lake...
AGTTCTCGTTGGGAGGGGTGCAGTTCGGCGAGGCGCTCCGTGGGTATCCGGAGTTCTCGATCACGCCGAACGGCTTCACCACGGCGACGGGGACGTTCAATGCCCAGCGCGAATCGTTCGGCAGCGCCTTTTTCGTGAGCACCGCGGAGGTGGGGCTGCGCTTCAATCAGTCGGTGTATATCAACCTGTTCTACGATGCTGGGAACCTCTGGGCGCGCCCGCGGGACTTCGATCCCACGCGACTCTTCCGAGGCTCTGGCGTCGGTCTCAGCACCGTGACGCCGCTCGGTCCGTTAGGCATCGACTATGCCTATGGATTCGATCGGCGTGACGCGTTCGGTCGTCCCGACCCGAAGTGGCAGTTGCACTTCCGGCTCGGTCAGGTCTTCTAACCCTTCGGAGTGTCCATCCCCATGATCGTCCGTCTTCGCGGCCTCGTCCTCGCCGCCCTCTCCCTTTCGGCGCTCGCCGCGCCTGCCACTGCCCAGACCAAGGTGGCCTTCGTCGACACGCGCAAGATCCTCCAGGAGATGCCGGGTCGGAATCAGATCGAGGCCCGCCTGCGGGGTGAGATCGACGCACTCGGTTCGCGCGAGAAGGTCATGGTCGACTCGCTCAATGCGATGCTGAGCGCCTTCCAGAAGGATTCCGCGACCCTGACGCAGGCCGATCGGACCAAGCGCTTCACCGAGATGCAGGCGTTCGACGCGCGCTACCGCGATACGCTCGAGGTGCTGCAGCAGGAGGCGCAGGCCAAGCAGGCGGAGGCGATGCAGCCCCTCTTCGATCAGATCCGCGAGGCGCTCGAGATGGTGCGGGCCGCCGAGGGGTACGCGATGATCTTCGACATGGGGGCGCAGGCGAACCCCGTCGTCGCGATGGACAAGAACCTCGATCTCTCGGATAAGGTGATCGCGCGGATCCGCACCATGCCGCAGGCTCGTCCGGCGGCACAGCCTGCCCCGGCGCGTCCCCCCGCCACGCCAGCCACGCGTCCTCCCGCGGGGCCGACGGGTCAGCCCGCAGGCGTCCGTCGCCCGTAATCAGCTCGTCCGTCATTCGGAGGTCGCGGTCATGACCGCGCCAAGGTCCGGCTCCCTTCTGGTCGCTGACATCGCCGCCATGCTGGGCGCGACGATCGTCGGCGACCCGTCGGTTGTTGTGACCGGTGTCGCCCCGCTCGATCGGGCGGGCGTCGGGGAGCTCTCCTTCCTTGCCTCGGCTCGCTACCTCGAGCTCTTTGCTGCCACGACCGCCAGTGCGGTCATCGTCGCACCGGAGCTCGCCGAGGCGGCGGGGCCCTGTGCGACTCGGCTCGTGGTGGCCAAGCCGCACGAGGCGATCCTCGCGGTGGTCGCTCGGTTGCATCCGCGGCCGTCCCCGCCGTTCGTCGGGGTGCATCCCACGGCGGTGGTCGCGGCGGACGCGATGATCGCGCCCGAGGCGTGCGTGGAGTCCTTCAGTGTGATCGGTGCCGGGGCGACGATCGGCGCCAAGGCCTGGATCGGCCCGCACTGCGTCGTCGGGGCGGGGAGCACCATCGGTCCCGAGACGCGCCTGATCGACCAGGTGACGATCTACCCGGGGTGTCAGGTCGGCGCGCGTGGTCTGCTCCATGCCGGGGTGCGTGTGGGCAGCGATGGCTTCGGCTTCGTCTATCGCGACGGGGCCCACCAGAAGATCCCGCATGTCGGCGGGTGTGTGATCGGAGACGACGTCGAGATGGGCGCCAACTGCACGATTGACCGTGGGAGCATCGACGACACGGTGATCGGCGATGGCACCAAGCTCGATAACCTCGTGCACATCGGGCACAACGTCCGTGTGGGGAAGCACTGCCTCATGGCCGCGGGGTGCGTCGTGGCGGGTTCGGCGAGGATCGAGGATCTCGTCTCTCTCGGGGGGCAGGTTGCGGTCGGCGGGCATCTCACGGTCGGTCGCGCGGCACGGATCGCGGCGAAGTCCGGCGTGGTGAAGGACGTGCCGGCGGGTGAGACCTGGAGCGGATTTCCGGCGCGGCCGCATCGCGAGGAGCTGCGGCGGGCCGGTGCGACGGCGCGTCTCCCTCGGATCATCGCGGCACTCGAGCGTCTCGTGGGTGGCGGGACGGACGCCTGATGGGGCGGCGGACCATCGCGCGGGCGATCACGGTCTCCGGCGTGGGGCTCCACCTCGGGCGTCCCTGTGGGTTGACCTTCGAGCCGGCGTCCGTCGGCCAGGGGCTCCACTTTCGGCGGACCGACTTGGCCGGCGCACCGGTGATCCCGGCGCATGTGTCGGCGGCGGTGGCGGCCGAGCGTCGGACGCAGCTGGGTGAAGGCGAGCAGGCGCTGCACACCGTGGAGCATGTGTTGGCGGCGGTGGTCGGCCTCGGGATCGATGATCTGACCATCGCGATGGATGCGGCGGAGCCGCCCATCATGGACGGATCGGCGGAGCCCTTCCGCGCAGCGCTCCTCGATGCCGGGATCGTCGACCACGGGGGCGAGGTCACGGTGTTGCGGCTCCGCGAACCGGTGCGCGTCGTCGACGGGGAATCGAGCTACGTGGCCATGCCGGCCGAGCGGCTGGAGCTCGAGGTGCGCATCGACTTCCCGCATCCCCTCATCGGACACCAGACGGGCCGCTGGGCGGTGACCCCGGAGGGCTTTGGGGCTGACCTGGCGGCGGCGCGGACTTTCGGCCTCCTCAGCTGGGTCGAGGCGCTGCGTGGGAAGGGGCTGATCCAAGGCGCCTCGACGGCGAACACGATCGCGCTCGACGCGACGGGGGTCGTCGAGAACTCACTTCGCTGGCCAGACGAATTCGTCAGGCACAAGGCGATGGATATGGTCGGCGACCTCGCCCTCGCCGGATGTCGCGTGGCCGCGCACATCACGGCGACCAAGCCGAGTCATCGTGGGACCGTCACCTTGGTGCGAGCGATGCTCGCGCAGGCGGCAGGGCACTCGAACAGGGAGCAACCGGTGGACATCGAACAGATCATGCGCATCCTCCCGCATCGCTATCCCTTCCTGCTCGTGGATCGGATCATCGAGATGCATGAGAAGTCCCGCATCGTGGGGATCAAGAACGTCACGATCAACGAGCCCTTCTTCCAGGGGCACTTCCCAGGGCACCCGATCATGCCGGGGGTGCTCATCGTCGAGGCGATGGCCCAGGTGGGCGGGGTCCTCCTGATGGGGACGGTCGATGCGCCGGAGACGAAGGTCGTCTACTTCATGTCGCTCGACAACGTGAAGTTTCGTCGGCCGGTCAAACCCGGGGACCAACTTCGGATCGAGGTCGACATCGTCCAGCTCCGGAGCACGATGTGTCGGATCAAGGGCGTGGCGAAGGTGGATGACACGGTGGTCTGCGAGGCCGATATGGCCGCCGTGGTGCGCGACCGATGAGCGTCCGCATCCATCCGTCCGCGATCGTCGATCCCGGCGCCCAGCTCGGCACCGATGTCGTCGTCGGGCCGTGGGCGCTGATCGGTCCACACTGTTCCATCGGTGATGGGAGCGTCATCGAGACGCGCGCCGTCCTCGAGGAGCATGTGCAGCTCGGCCCCCGGGTCACCGTCGGCATCGGCTCGGTGCTCGGGGGGAAGCCACAGGATCTCAAGTTCAAGGGCGAGGTCACGACGGTCGAGATCGGGGAGGGGACCACGATCCGCGAATACGCGACGATCAATCGCGGCACCGCGGAGTCCTACAAGACCACGGTCGGCCGGAACTGTTTCCTGATGTCCTATGTCCACCTCGCGCACGACTGTCACGTCGGTGATGGGGTGATCATCTCGAATGCGACGCAGCTCGCGGGTCATGTGAAGATCGACGACCGGGCGATCATCTCGGGCCTCTGTGCGGTGCACCAGTTCGTGAAGATCGGTCGCCATGCCTTCGTGGGGGGGATGTCACGCGTGGCCAAGGACATCCCGCCGTATGTGAAGGCGGTGGGGAACCCGGTGAAGCTCTATGGGCTCAATTCCGTCGGCTTGCAGCGGAGTGGGTTCGCCGAGGAGACGATCACGGAGCTCAAGAAGGCGTATCGCTTCTTCTTCCGGTCGGAGGAGAACATCTCGCAGGCGCTCGAACGGGCGCGCGCCGAGCTCAAGCCGCTGCCGGAGGTGGAGGCCTTCATCGCGTTCGTCGAATCCAGTGGGCGCGGGGTCGTGGTATGACGCGGTCGCCGGTGCGCGTCGGCGTCATCGGGACGGGCAGCCTAGGATTCCATCACGCTCGGCTGTGGCGCGCGGTGCCGGGCGTCGCGTTCCATGGGATCCACGAGGCGAATCCCGCGCGCGCCGGGGAGGTGTCGAGGGAGCTGGAGATCCAGGCGCACCCGACGATCGACGCGCTACTCGCCGAGGTCGACGCGGTCTCGATCGTCGTGCCGACCCCCTTCCATCATCAGGTGGCGATGGCTGCGCTCGCACAGGGGAAGCACCTCCTCATCGAGAAGCCGATCACCGTGACCTTGGCCGAGGCGGACGAGCTGCTCGACTTGGCGGATCGGCAGGGCGTGCTGGTGCAGATCGGGCACATCGAGCGCTTCAATCGCGCGATCCGCGCGGCGCTCCCCTTCGTCGATCACCCGCTCTTCATCGACAGCGATCGACTGGCGCCCTTCAATCCGCGCGGGAGCGATGTGGCGGTGGTGCTCGATCTCATGATCCACGACATCGATCTCGTGTTGACCCTCACCGGTTCGCCGGTCACCGAGGTCTCGGCCGCGGGGCTTCCGGTGTTGACGCCGTCGATCGATATCGCCGATGCGCGGTTGCGGTTCGCGAGTGGGGCGGTGGCGACGATCACCTCGAGTCGTGTCTCCAAGGACCGGATGCGCAAACTCCGCATCTTCCAGCGTAACGGATACCTCTCGCTCGATCTCGCAGCAGGGACGGGGGAGATGTACCGACTGCGCGGTGATGTGGACCTGGCGACGCTCGCGCGGCAGGCGCAGCCGCTGGAGGCCTTCGTGGAGCGCGTGCCACTCGACGCGCCCGAAGGGGAGCCGCTCAAGCTCGAGCTCGAGAGCTTCGCCGCCGCCCTGCGCGGGGAGGTGCCTGTATCGGTGACCGGGCGCGCGGGACGCGATGCGTTGGCGGTGGCGCTGCAGATCGTCGCCGACATCGAGCGGGGCGTGCCGCGTGCCGCGCACAGCGCTCGGGCGTGACGGGCCCACGTGCGTGAGATCCTGATCCTCGCGGGGGAGGCATCCGGCGACCTGCATGGAGCGCTGCTCGCCGAGCCGTTACGGCGGCTGCGTCCCGAGCTCAGACTCACGGGGACTGGCGGCGCGCGCATGCGGGCGGCGGGGGTCGAGCTCGTGACCGAGCAGGCGGGGGTCGTCGGCTTCGTCGAGGTCATCCGCCACATCCCAGCGCATCTCCGCCTCCTGCGACAGGTGAAGGCGCGGCTCGCGAGTGGTCAAGTCGCCCTGGTGATCTGCATCGACTATCCGGGCTTCAACATGCGGGTCGCCGCGGCCGCCAAGGCGGCGGGCGTCCCCGTGCTCTACTACATCACGCCGCAGGTCTGGGCCTGGAAGCCGGGACGGATGCGTGCGATGGCGGAGACCTTCACCAAGGCCGCGGTGATCCTCCCGTTCGAGGAGGCGCTCCTCCGAGCGGGAGGCGTGGATGCCACCTTCGTCGGCCATCCGCTGCTGGACCGGGCAGCGTCGATGCCTGACCGCGTCGAGGCGCGTCGCCGGTGTGGTCTCCCGGAATCGGGCGAGGTGCTCGCGCTCTTCCCGGGGAGCCGCGCCGAGGAGATCCGTCGACATCTGGCGGACTTCGTCGCGGTCGCGCGTCGGTTGCAGGCCGACCGTCCGGGACTGCAGGTGGTGGTGAGCGCCGCGCCGACGATCGAATTCGCCCCGAGCGAGATCCCGTTCCCGGTGATTCGCTCGGCGAGCTTCGATGTGCTCCGTGCCGCTGACGTGGCGCTCTGCAAGAGTGGGACGACGACCCTCGAGGCGGCGGTCGCGGGGTGCCCCTGCGCGATCGTCTATCGCACGAGTGCGCTGTCGTATGCGATCGCGAGACGGCTGGTGCGCATCCCGCACATCGGGCTCCTGAACATCGTTGCGGGGCGAGAGGTCGCGCCGGAGTTCGTCCAGGAGGCCTTCACGCCCGAGTCGGTAGCCGCGGCGCTCGCGCCGCTCTTCGATGCGGGGGGACCCGCGCGTCGACGGATGCTCGAGGGGTTGGCTGAGGTGCGCGGACGGCTCGGCACGCCGGGGGCGAGCGCGCGGGTGGCGGTGATGGCGGCGGAGCTGGTGCGGTGAGCGATCGGCCGAGCGTGCCGGCGGAGGCGACGGAGGAGGCCGCTCGCGCCGAGCGGCAGGAACGCAAGGTGCGGCGGATCGAGCGGCTCGTCTCGTTCGTGGTCGGCCTGCTCGCCCCGACCTGGCGCATCGAGGTCGTTCGGGCCGACCACCTCCCGTGGAGCGCCTCCCCGGTGCGCCCGGTCGTCTTCTCGATGTGGCATGGGGAACTGTTGCCGATCATCTGGGCTCATCGGGAGAGGGGAATCGTCGGGATGGTGAGTGAACACGGCGATGGTGAGGTGCTCTCGCGCATCGTCTCCCGATGGGGATTTCGTCTGGTTCGCGGTTCGACGACGCGGGGAGCGGGACGCGTCTTACTCGCATTCGTGCGCGAGCTGCGTGCCGGGAACGTCGGGATGCTGACGCCTGATGGACCCAGAGGTCCGGCTGGAGTCCCGCAGGCGGGCGTGCTCCTCGCCTCCGCACAATCCGGTGCGCCGATCGTCCCCGTGCGGTGTGCGGCCTCTCGGGCGTGGCGGCTCACGAGCTGGGACCGCTTCATGATCCCGAAGCCCTTTGCGCGGCTCCGTATCTCGTACGGGGAACCGTGGGTGCCAGAGGGGACGGATCAGGCGGCGCTCGATGAGCTGGCGCGCCGGATGGGGCCGCCCTGATGCGTCGTCGGTTCACCGCCGCGGTGGAGCGCTCGTGGCGCGAAGGCGGGATCCTGCCCACCCTCCTCGCCCCCGTGTCGTGGGCCTATCATGGCGCGGTCACCGTCCGCGCGGCGTTGTACGACCGTGGCGTGCTTCCCACGCGTGCCCTTGGGCTGCCCACCATCAGCGTCGGGAACCTCACGGTCGGCGGGACGGGGAAGACCCCCGTGAGTGCGTGGATGGCGCAGGAGATGCTCCGGCGCGGGCTGCGTCCGGCGATCCTGCTTCGCGGGTTCGGCGACGATGAACCCGCCGTGCATCGGCGGTTGACCCCGGTGGCGGTAGTGGTCGCCGATGCCGATCGCCTCCGAGGGGCGGCGGCGGCGCGTCGTGCCGGGGCCCAGGTCGTGATCTTGGATGATGGGTTCCAGCACAGGCCGGCCGCGCGAGACCTCGACGTGGTGTTGGTCGCCGCTGAACAGGGGATCCCGACCCGGATGTTGCCAGCGGGTCCCCTCCGTGAACCGCATCAGGCCCTAGGGCGTGCCTCGGTCATCATCGTCACCCGGAAGTCGGCGACCCTGGCCGAGGCATCCGAGGTCGCCGATCGGTGGAGCCGCATCGCTCCCCTCACCCCGGTCGTGCTCGTCTCGCTCGGGCTGGATGCGGTCTGCCCCGTGGCGACCGGCCTGGCGGAGCCGCTTCCATTGCCCGTGCTGTCCGGCGAGCAGGTGCTCGCGATCGCTGGCATCGGGGACCCGTCAGCCTTCGCTCGGCAGATCGCGGGACAGGGGGCTCGAGTGGAGCTCGCGGCCTTTCCCGATCATGCCCCCTTCACTGACACCGAGGTGGCGTCGTTATCGATGCGGGCCCGCGACGTGGATCGCGTGGTATGTACGCTGAAGGACGCTGTCAAGCTGGGGGATCGCTGGCCTCGCAATGCCCCCCCGCTTTGGTATCTTTCCCAGCGTGTCGTCATCGAGCGTGGCGGCGAGGTGCTTGCGGCCCTCCTCGACCGGGCGGTGGCGGTATGTGCTGGGTGATCTGACGTTTCCCCCAACCGCCGGTCGCGTGACCGGTTCAGCCCCCTTCGTGAATGCCAGACCTGCGTCTGCCCACTGATACGATCGTCCGCCCCGACAAGGATCGGTTCCTCAATGAGGAGAATCCGTTCGAGGCGATGATGTCCCGGTTCGACCGGGCCGCCCAGCTCCTCGATCTGGAGCCTGGGATCTACAAGGTGCTCCGGATCGCTGAGAAGGAGATCACGGTTTCGATCCCGGTCATGATGGACAACGGGGAGGTGGAGGTCTTCACGGGGATCCGGGTGTTGCACAACACCTCCCGTGGGCCAGCCAAGGGGGGGATCCGCTTCGACCTGAACGTCTCCCTCGACGAGGTGAAGGCCCTCGCCGCCTGGATGACCTGGAAGTGCGCGGTGGTGAACATCCCGTTCGGTGGGGCGAAGGGCGGGGTGATCTGCGATCCGCTCAAGATGTCGGTGGGGGAGCTCGAGCGCGTCACGCGCCGGTATACCTCCGGGATCATGGCCACCTTGGGCCCCGATTCCGACGTGCCCGCTCCCGACGTGAACACCAACGAGCGCGTCATGGCATGGCTCATGGACACGTACTCCATGCACAAGGGCTTCACGGTGAATGCCGTCACCACGGGCAAGCCGGTGGAGATGGGAGGCTCGCTCGGCCGACGTGAGGCGACGGGCCGCGGCGTCATGTTCTCCGCGGTGCAGGCGCTCGAGCACCTGAAGATGCCGATCAAGGGCGCCACGGTCGCCGTCCAGGGATTCGGCAACGTGGGCTCGATCGGGGCCCAGCTCCTCGCGGAGGCTGGGTGCAAGGTTATCGCGATCAGCGACCGGACCGGGGGATGGTTCAACGCGAGGGGGTTCGACATCCCGGACGCGATGGCGTACGTCCGCGAGCACAAGACGCTCGAGGGCTATGGGAAGGGTGAGGCGATCACGAATGAGCAGTTACTCGAGGTCGAGGTCGGTGTCCTCGTCCCCGCCGCGCTCGAGAACGTGATCACGACCAAGAATGCCGAGCAGATCAAGGCGAAGGTCATCTGCGAAGGGGCCAACGGGCCGACGTCGGCTGCGGCCGATTCGATCCTCGATGCCAAGGGGGTCTTCGTGGTGCCCGATATCCTCGCCAACGCCGGTGGCGTGACGGTGAGCTACTTCGAGTGGGTGCAGAACCGCGGGGGCTATTACTGGACCGAGCAGACGGTGAACGATCGACTGCGCGAGATCATGGTGAACAGTTTCCGCGATGTGCTCAAGCTCTCGCAGCAGCACAAGGTCAACATGCGGACCGCGGCGTACATGGTCGCGATCAGCCGCGTCGCCACGGTGCACCGGCTCCGCGGCATATACGCGTAAGGCCGCGGAGCGCGCGCGCCGTGGGCGTCGGCCTGTACGTGATCGGTCGGCCCCGGGATCCCGCGCTCGGAGCGGCGATCGCTGAGTACGAACGGCGCGCGGCTCGATATTGGGACCTCGAGGTGGTGGAGGTCAAAGGGGGTGGGGCGAGTGGCGGGGATGGGCCCGAGGGTGTGATGCGGCGGGAGGGCGAGCGGTTGTTGGATCGGATTCCCGTCGGCGCGCAGGTGGTGCTGTGCGATGTCGGCGGTGAGACGCTCGATTCCGAGGCATTTGCCCAGTGGCTTCTCGAGCGGCGGGATCTGGCGCAGTCGGTGGCCTTCGTCATCGGCGGTGCACATGGGGTGGGTCCGGAGGTCCGCGGGCGCGCGCAGCGACGGATCGCTCTGGCCCCGTGGACCCTTCCGCACGAGCTCGCGCGTTTGGTGCTCGTGGAGCAGCTCTATCGCGCCGGGACCATCGGTCGCGGCGAACCGTACCACAAGTGAGGATGGCGTCCGTGGAGGCTGTCGAGGGATCCTGTCGCTGGCGTACGTCGAGCCGGAGGAGGATGTGAGCACCCCGCGCATCGTGACTGAGGCCCTCGGCGGTGGCACCCTCTCGCGCGCGATCCAGTCGGGAGCGGTGCCAGTCGAGTGGGTCGCGCCGGTGCCGCGCCGCGTGGCGGAGTGGCGGACCCACGCGAGTGGGGTGCAGGGGCGGTTCGCGACGGGCGCGTGGTATGCCGCGCTCCGACCGGCGTTCGCTGCGACGGGGGCGGCGGCGGCGCGGCTCGAGCGAGTCGCCGAGGCCGGTGGGATCGTCGTCACCACGGGGCAGCAACCTGGCCTCTTTGGGGGACCGCTCTACACCTGGCTCAAGGCCCTGTCTACGCTCGCACTTGCGGATCGCATCGAGCGAGAGACGGGGATCCCCGCTGCGCCGGTCTTCTGGGCGGCGACCGACGATGCCGATTACGCGGAGGCCTCGTGGACGGCGGTGGCGACTGACGTCGGGGTCCGTCGTCTCGCGCTTCCCCCCGCGGGGCGTGATGGCCTCGTGATGGCAGAGACCCCGTTGAGCCCCATTGAGGCGGCGCTGGGGGAGCTGGCTGCCGCGGCGGCCTCGGCCCCGCATGGGGAGATCCTCGAGGCCCTTCGGGCTGCCTACGTTCCCGGGGCGACGGTCGGGGGCGCCTATGTGCGTTTCCTGCGGTCGGTGCTCGAGCCGCTTGGGATCGGGGTGCTTGATGCGTGGCACCCCGCGACGCTCGCGGCGGCGCGTCCCACGCTGGTCGCCGCCTTACAGCGGGCGGCGAGCATCGACGAGGCGGTGTCGTTGCGGAACGTGGCGATCGAACGAGCTGGCTATCGGCCGCAGGTCGCGCGCATCGCGAAGCTCTCGCTGATCTTCCGCGCCGAGGATGGTGTGAAGGCACGAGTACCACTGGCCGAGGCGCAGCGGGTGGCTGAGGACCCTGCCGCGACCCTCTCGGCCAACGTATTGCTCCGGCCGGTCGTCGAGCAGGCGATCCTTCCGACCGTCGCCTATGTGGCGGGGCCAGGGGAACTGGCTTACTTCGCGCAGGTCGGTGCGGTGGCTGAGGCCCTTGGAAGGTCTGCGCCGGTGGCGGTCCCGCGCTGGTCGGCGAGCATCGTCGATCCGCAGACCGATCGTCGCCTCGGACGGCTGGGGCTCGTGATCGATGATCTGCGCGATCCGCATGCGGCGGAGCGGCGCCTCGGTGACCGCGCCATCCCGATCGCCCTTCGCACGGAGTTGGAGGCGTTGCGCGCGGAGGTGCAGCGGCGGGTGGAGGCGATGCTCTCCGCGAATGCGGAGGAGGGCGAGTTGATCGCGGCGCGGGTCCTCGAGGGCGCGCGCCAGCAGATCTTCCATCGGCTGGACCGGCTCGAGCGACGCATCCGGGCGGCGGCGCGCGGCCGTGAGATCGAGGCGGTGGCGGATCTCACCGCGGTCCGCGCCATCCTGATGCCCGAGGGTCATCGGCAGGAGCGGCGCCTCAACCTCGTGCCCTTGCTGGCTCGACATGGGGAGGCGCTGTTCGCGCAGCTACGCGCGGGGGCCGCCATGCACGCGGGGACCCTGGTCGTCCCGTGAGCAGCGGCGCGGGGGCACGGCTCGTCGCCGCCGGGATCTTCCTGAGCCGCCTCACCGGCCTCCTCCGGCAGAAGGTCTTCGCGTTCTTCCTCGGCGATGGGCTTGCCGCCGATGCGCTCAGTGCGGCGTTCCGGATCCCGAATCTTCTGCAGAACCTCCTCGGGGAGGGGGTCCTCTCCGCCTCGTTCATCCCGGTCTACGCGCGGCTTCGCGCCGAGGGACGCACGGAGGAGGCGGGGCGGGTCGCCGGTGCGGTGGCGTCGATCCTCGCCCTGACGAGTCTCGTGGTGGTCTCGATCGGGATCACCTTCACGCCGGTGCTCGTCGATCTCATCACACCGGGATTCACGGGTGCGCAGCATGCGCTCACCATCCAGCTCGTACGGCTGGTCTTCCCGGGGATCGGGATCCTGGTGCTGAGCGCGTGGTGCTTGGGTGTCCTCAACTCGCATCGCCGCTTCTTCCTCTCGTACGTGTCGCCGGTGGTGTGGAACGGGGCGATGATCGCCGCGGTGCTCTTCTTCGGTCCAGGCGCATCATCGGATGACGTGGTCGTCACGATCGCTTGGGCGAGCGTCGTGGGGAGTGCGCTGCAATGCCTGATCCAGGTGCCGAGCGTGATGCGACTCGATCCCGGCCTGCGCTTCGCCCCCTCGCTTGCGCTCACGGGGGTACGCGATGTGCTCCGACGGTTCGGCGTGGTGGTGCTGGGGCGTGGCGTGGTGCAGATCAGTGGGTTCATCGACACCGCCATCGCCTCGCTGGTGAGCGTCGGTTCGGTCGCGACACTGCAGTACGCCCAGGTGATCTCATTGCTCCCCGTCTCGCTCTTCGGCATGTCCGTCTCCGCCTCTGAGCTCCCCGCGATGGCGAGTGAGGTCGGGGAGGCATCGCGGGTGGCGGAGGCGCTTCGCCAGCGTCTCGATCGCGGGCTTCAACGGATCGCCTACTTCGTGATCCCATCGGCGGCGGCGTTCCTCCTGCTCGGCGGGGTGCTCGCGGCCGGGCTGTATGAGGGCGGCGCCTTCTCCCGGCAGAGCGCCGTCTGGGTCTGGGGGGCGCTCGCTGGATCGGCCGTCGGTCTCTTGGCGAGCACGATGGGCCGACTCTATGCCTCCGGGCTCTATGCGTTGGGCGATACGACGACCCCGCTGCGCGCGGCGGTCGTACGCGTCGTGCTGGCGGCCAGCAGCGGGTGGTGGGCCGCTCGCGAGATCCCGTCCCTCCTGGGCATCGATGCACGCTGGGGGGTCGGGATGCTCACCGCCGCGGCGGGTATCGCCGCGTGGGTGGAGTTCCTCTGGCTCCGGCGCGTGATGACCACCCGGATCGGCCGCACGGGGGTGCCGCTCACGAAGATCCTCACCCTCTGGGCGATCGCGCTGCTCGCGGGGCTCGCGGCCGTCGGTGGGACGCGGTTGCTCCACACGCAGCCCCCCTGGCTCGTGGCCGCCCTGGCGGTCGCGATCTTCGCCGCGGTCTACCTGCCGACGACCCGTCATCTCCTACCGTCTGATGCGCGCGCCCCCTGATCGCGTCGCCGAGGTGCTCGCGCATCTCCCAGACACCCCGGGCGTCTATCTCTGGAAGGATGCGAACGGGCAGGTGCTCTACGTCGGGAAGGCCAAGCGTCTGCGCCCGCGGGTCCGGAGCTACTTCGCCTCCGATCACGAGACGAGCCCCAAGACGCGGCTCCTCGTCTCCCTGATCGCCGATGTCGAGACGATCGTCGTGCCAACGGAGGCGCATGCGTTGGTGCTCGAGGCCAACCTGATCAAGGAGCATCGCCCGCGTTTCAATGTGATGCTCCGCGACGACAAGTCGTACCCGTACGTGAAGGTCACGGTGCAGGAGTCCTACCCGCGCGTCTTCGTCACGCGCCAGGTGCAGGGAGACGGCGCACGCTACTTCGGCCCCTACACCGATGTTGCCTCGATGCGCCGCACGCTCGATGTGGTGAAGCGCGCCTTCTACGTGCGCTCCTGTCGGTACGACATGCCCAATGAGCTCCCCGAGCGGGCCTGTCTCGACTATCACATCGGGCGCTGCAAGGCGCCCTGCGTCGGGAAGCAGAGTCAGGCGGCCTATCGCGGGTCGATCGACGACGTCGTCGCCTGGCTCGACGGGCACACCGCCGAGGTCGCCAAGCGGATCGGTGAGGAGATGGCGCGCGCCGCCGAGGCCCTCGACTATGAGCGCGCCGCCGAGCTCCGTGATGCGCTGCAACGGCTCGGGTCGATGGAGGAGCCGACCGTCGTCCTTAATGTGGAGGGTGGGGACCGAGACGTGATCGGCTTCGCTCGGGACGGCGAGGACGCGATCGTCGCGGTGCTGCGCATACGCGACGGCAAGCTGCTCGCGCGCGAGCATCGCTTTCTCGAGGGGATCGAGGACGAGGCCGATGGGGCGGTGCTCGGGGCGTATCTCGTCGGGTACTATCTTGCCGCGCCGGTCCGTGCGCGGGAACTGCTCTTGCCTTTCGACTTCGAGGACCGCCCGCTCTTCGAGGAGGCCGCGGCGGGGTCGTCGCGGGTCGTGGTGCCCCAGCGAGGGACCAAGCGGGAGTTGCTCGATCTCGCGGAGCAGAACGCGCGGCACCTGCTCGAAGAGTTCAAGCTCGCGAGTCAGGAGGCCGATGAGCGCGCCGCCGACCCCGTCTACGACCTCGGACGTGAACTCCAGCTCGCCCGCTTGCCGCGCTCCCTCGTCTGCTTCGATAACTCCACGGGCCAGGGGACGGACAACGTCGGGAGTGTCGTCTGGTTCGAGAATGGTCGGCCCCGGCGAAGTGAGTATCGTACGATGAAGGTGACGACGGTCGATCCCGCCAACGGCCCCGACGACTTCCAGTCGATGCGGGAGGTGGTCGGGCGCTACTTCCGTCGTCGACTCGATGAGTCGCGCCCACTCCCCGACCTCGTCGTGATCGACGGTGGGAAGGGACAGCTCTCCGCCGCGAGCGAGGCGCTCGATACGCTCGGGCTCGGCGCGCTCCCGCTCATCAGTCTCGCCAAGCGCGAGGAGGAGATCTTCGTGCGCGGGCGGAGTGAGCCGCTCCGACTCCCGCGTCGCTCCTCGGCGCTGCGTCTCCTGCAACA
>Ga0194133_10006373_pt1 | contig 14515 bp, 16 predicted proteins | sample TA2KigOf40mmetaG_FD_155448 | JGI IMG/M metagenome (GOLD analysis project Ga0194133, IMG submission 155448) | Freshwater microbial communities from Lake Tanganyika, Tanzania - TA2015055 Kigoma Offshore 40m | ecosystem: Environmental > Aquatic > Freshwater > Lake | place: Tanzania: Lake...
ACTTAGACTCGGCAGCACACATCGGCAAGATAGTGATTCGTCATGAGGCCTAAAGACTCCCCAGTGATACTCGCTAAGTTGCGTATATCTCATAATTTTTTCGCTCTATTGGTAGCTAGTGCAGACCGAGGCCGATGAGTCCCCCGTCACCATTGCCGATCAACAGTGTCCAGCCCGCTTTGATTGGTCCAGTGTTGAAGTTAGTTTAGGCAGCCTTTTTGCCGGTTATTGAGTTGATCCGAGGGCTGGGGGAAAAACGGACGGATTTGTAAGACTGGGCCCGCTTGGATTCGAACCAAGGACCAAGGGATTATGAGAAGACTGGAGTCAGCGATCCCTGTTGGCCATCAATGACTTACACGTGTCACTAAGCGGTGTGTAAGAGAATGTGTAAGTAAATATCGGGTTTTTGACAGGTGAATTCGTCTGAGAGAACACTGCCGCATACAGAGATTAGTCAAAGATTAAAGAAAGCGGCGCGAGTGTGAGAACTCGGATTTGACGTGACTATTTGATGTATCCGCATTTGGCATTTGTCGTTTAAAAGACAATGAGGGTGTTCGCAGGCCATCTAGTAAGCGTAACCACCTCTGACAGCGTCCTTCCCTGCCGGTCCAAGACATCCGCCTCCCGAAGCTTATGGATGATCTCCTCGGTCGTGTATCTCTGCTTGCCCATCGTCCACGTCTCCTGTCCCTTTTATGAACATTAAACATGGACCAAAAATACCGGGTCAGGTCACACTGCGATCGTAGTGCCCCAGGACTCGGCGCGTGCCTCTGGCGACATAAAAAACTCTGCCTTTTACCCCCCACGCTTTAACGTACGCAGCGCCGCGATGAGCGCCAAATTATCTTCAGGTCGACCGAGCGAGATACGGCTCCAGTCCGTCAACGGTGAAAAAGGTCGACCAACCTCAATACCAAGCTCGCGCATACGGTCACGAAAGTCTGTCGCCGACATCCCCGTACGTACAAATACGAAGTTGCCATACGAGTCGCTGCATTGCATGCCAAGTTCCTGGCAAACGGCGTTGACCCGACGCCGATCCGCGATGACGCTAGCGCGCGAGCGCGAGATGAATTCCCGGTCCGTGAGGCTAGCCGTCGCAGCTACGACGCCCGGCATATTCGGGCTGACGAGCTCAAGCGAGCGCATGCGTGAGATGGTATCCGGACGGCCGATTGCGTAGCCAACACGCAGCCCAGCAAGTCCGTGAACCTTAGAGAATGTTCGTAGAACGACGACATTAGCACCACCGCGAACAAGGTGCGCCATACTCGCAGTCGCATCGGCGTCAACGAAATCCATATACGCTTCGTCAATCACTACCGTCGTGCGCTGCGCGAGTGTGAGGCAGAGCGCTTCCAGCTCCGCGGCGGGTAGCACCGTGCCCGTCGGGTTGTTCGGGTTGCAGAGATATACGAGCGATGTATCAGTCGTTGTCGCGGCGTCGATTCCATCTGCGTCGTGCCGCAGTTGTGAATCGAGCGATACCTGCCGAATCGTCGCCCCCATTTTTTCAGCGAATGCCATCAGTTGGCCATAAGTCGGCCAAGCACAGGTGACTCGGCCACGCGCTGTCCAACCGAGCGCGAGTATATGTAGAAGTTCCCCAGATCCTGATCCCACCACTACTTGCTCTGGCGCGACCCGCTCGTGGGCAGCGATGGCTGAGATGAAGCGCTGTAAATGTTCCCCATCGGCATATCTCCAACTCTCGCGAATGGCGGCGACTATCGCCTCACGGGCCTTAGGGCCAGGCCCGAGCGGGTTCTCGTTGTAATTAAGGGGTAATAGCGAAGGGGAACTGCCCGGCGCACCCGTGGCGGCGCGCGCTGTGCGCGGGTGAATAAAACCCGCGCTAAGGGCTAGCGCGAGTGCCTGCCGACGATCGATACGGCTCATACTCATTACTCCTAATCCACGTTTCGTCGATAATTCTTTCGTGATTCTTTTTGGAAACTTAAGAGGCCAGACCAGCTAAAGAGGTAACACTCGCCGATATTTGCAGAAAACAAATAGACCTAGACCAAGTAATATTCGGCCCGAAAATTTAACAGGGATGGCTATCAACTATGATGATGAAGAATGGACTTAGTGAAATGACGAGACACGATACACCCAGTCCATTCGTCACCATGATCACCCTCTTACACTGTTAGTATATGAAATAACTTGATTGAGAAATTAAGAACATGTTAAGAGAGCTCTCGTGATTACTTTAGTTCGTCTGGTGGCGTCGTGTCTCGTGCTGTCGGCTGGCTTAGCCTCGGCCCAAATGCCGATCACGACTGCGCCACCGACTGCAAAGGTCTACTTCGTGAACCTCAACGATGGGGATACCGTCGCCAGTCCTGTGACGATCGTGATGGGCCTTTCGGGCATGGGCATCGCGCCTGCGGGCATCGAGTTTCCGGATACTGGGCATCACCATCTGATTATCGATGCGCCGACTCCGCCCGCCGGACAAGTGATCGCAGCTGACGTCAATCACATACACTTCGGCAAAGGTCAAACAGAGGTCATGCTTGATCTCACGCCCGGACCACACACCCTACAACTTGTATTGGGCGATCGTAATCATGTGCCCCACAAGCCAGCGGTCGTCTCCGACGTAATTAAAATTACCGTGCGTTGAGGCACCACAACTTCACCGCCTTTGGCCAAAGATCACGGCAGTTCACAAGCAAAATTTGACGCAGCTCCCATTTCGACCGGACAGTGCGGTCGTAAATAGGAGATACGACGTCCCCCCGGACTTCGTCTCGGTCGGATCTGGAAGCTAACGATTAGTAATGCTGGGCGGGTCCGAATCCTGTTTTGACCCCTCGACCCTTCCCGCGCCAGATTCGGATACGCTGCGTTTTTTTCGTCGGTGAAAGACTGGGCCCGCTTGGATTCGAACCAAGGACCAAGGGATTATGAGAAGACTGGACTCAGCGATCCCTGTTGGCCGTCAATGACTTACACGTGTCACTAATCGGTGTGTAAGAGAATGTGTAAGTAAATATTGTGTTTTTGACACGCCGCCGGTTTGATTCCGGTCGGAGCCAACCCGCACGGATTTACTTTCATCGAGCTTTACTGAGTCGATCAGCCATTCGTGTCTGCCAACCGGGACCGGTGGACTTCCAGCGTGCGATGACATCGGCAGGCAACCGAATGGTTATCAACTTCCGCGGATTGGTTGATACCGGGCGCCCTCCTTTTCGAATCGAACCACGCGCGATCATCTCCGGCGTCAACTCTGGGAGTTCTTTGTACTCTTTGACGGTCACAACGTGAGCATCCGACCGTACAAGGTCAGATTTCAAGGAGCGGCGCGAGGCGCGCTTTTTCGCGGTCATTAGCTGTCCTCATGCTGAATATGTGGCGGTCACTGCCGCGAGGCGTGTAACCGATTACCACCAGGCGATCCTTCAACCAGCCGAAGCAGATCATTCGGGTTTCGCCATAGTCTCGACGCCTATCCTCGACCTCGAATGTGACTCCCGAAAACACTTTGACGGCGTCTTCGAAGTCGAGCCCACGATCCTGAAACGTCTTCGCACGCTTGGCCGGATCATAGGTGATGCGCATCGACGTTATTGTAACTACAAATACCTATTGCCTCGACTCAGCCTTGACATACTTTGTTTATTAAAGTACTTTTTATCTAACCAAGGTCGATTGCCCGAGGAACCTAAGATGCCGACCGATACTCCGCCACAAGACGATTTGTCTTTCCTCCGTAGCCTTGCCGAGCGCGGACTTGCTGCGCCGCTGTTGGCAGGCCCCTACCTCATCGCCGGCGGCAGCTGGTTCGCTGCGGCAAGCCTCGTCCAATGGCCCCTGCTGAGAGATCTCGCCGGTCTTAGCGCTGATCAAGCGGTGGCAGCGTGGCTGATTGCAGCGCTCGGCTTCGCTATTCATCTCACGATCCTCATCCGCCGCGATCGAGATAAAGTCGAAACTACCGTTAATCGCGCCGTGAAGGCCGTCTGGTCAGGGATCGGCTTTGGCATTTTCGCATTTTGGGTCGGCGTCGCCATGATGGCGTACCAGCGAGACGAACTATTCGTCTTGAACACGATCAGTCTTCAGGTTCTCAGTGTGTACGGCATCGGCTGGTTGGTGGCTGCCGCCATCACTCGAGAGGGCTGGATGACCTTTACGGCGATAGCCGCGTTCGGAACTGTTCCTGTACTGGGACTGTTTGTCGGTACCGGACACGAGTATTTGATCTACGCGATCGCGCTAGTGCTCACCGCGGTAATCCCCGGGGTCCGCCTACTCCGTAAGGCACAGTCGGTCTGAGAGACATGCCGATGAAGAGCTTCGACATTCATGCCATCGACGAGGTCATCCATAGCCGGCTGAGACTCGGCATCATGGCTTACCTGATCGGGGCAGGCAGTGCGGACTTCACCACTCTCAAACAGCATCTGGAAACAACGGACGGCAATTTGTCCGTGCATCTTCGAAAACTCGAAGACGCGCGGTACGTCACTGTCGAGAAGTCTTTTAAAGATAGGAAGCCCAGAACCGAAGTCCGCTTGAATGATGAAGGTCGCAAAGCTTTCATTAGTTACCTCGACTCCCTCACGAAGTTGATCAGCCAATAGACCGGAAGTTTTTTGAATTGCGAGACCGGACCGCTCTATGTCGTCTCTCTCATCGGCGCAATCGCACTGCCATACGGCTCTCGAACGGGCATCAGCAATTTTTCCATCGTTGAGGGTTCACGAGCACCGATCCCGGCCTCTCGGATACCACTATCACCGAATGTGCCAAATACGCGATCCCAGACAATAGCGGCGCAGCCGTAGTTTGTATTGCTTTCCGCGCGATTTGCGGAGTGATGGCGAATGTGCCAAGCGTTGGTAGTGAACAGAAAGCCGATCAACTTGGCATTCAGGCGAAGGTTGCTATGAACGACTGCAGTCTGAACGATGGTTAACAATATCGCCCCGTAAGCAGCAACACCAACGCCAAAAAGCAACTCGATGAAAATTGTTGGCAATACCAACCAGAAGTACTCGATCGGATGATTTGCCCCTGCATTAATCGCATTAAGTTTTTTGAACGCATGATGAGCCCCATGGCCAGACAGTCGCCAAGCAACCGACCATCGATGCTCCGCACGATGTAACCAATACCAAACGAACTCGCTCGAGAAGAAAACCAGGAACACCTGACCTATTACGGGCCAGTGATGAGGCCAGACATCTAGATTCAATGTCACCCGCAACGTCTCTAGCGGCTCGGTCAAGTAAGTCTCATAAAAACTTGAGGCGGCTTCCCCTGCGATCAAGAATGTGAAGACAACAATAAGTACTACCCCAGTCTTTTCGTGCATCGAGTGGCGCCACTCGGGGCGAGCGGGAATCTGATACTCAAGAAAACCAATAAAAAGATGCACGGCCAAGAACGCAAGCCCAAAGAGCGCCGCATTGTCAGGCTCAGCGAACCAGATCGTCAAAACGGCGACAATCAAGACAGGCTGAAGAGTCCAAAAGACTATTTTCGCTAAAGTCGTCTCGCGTCCCGTCAGGTAATGAACATGAACGAGCGCTTCAGAGCCAGTCGATGACTGCGACTGATCCATACCAACTCCAAATTGTAGGCGGCATCATCGAAGACCGACCATTGTAATAAGTTCGATCATATCTTATCGATTCGAAAGCCGGATCAATTTGAGAGATACCGTATACGCTGACCCTCGTCAGAGCCTGGGCCTTCGCGGGTTTCATGCACTGACCACCACCAGCCAATAGTTACTACTGGCAGCGTGTACGCACAGTGGCGGACTGAAGACTGGACTCAGCGATCCCCGTCGGCCTTCAATGACTTACGCGCGTCACCAAGCGGTGTGTAAGAGAATGTGTAAGTTAATATCGGGTTTTTGACGCTGTAAATGCGGTCAACCGCCGTATTGATGCCCGATCCCCGTATTCCGCTAACGGGTAGCAGAATACTTTAATTGTATGTACAATTTGATCGGTGCGTATCTCCTTCGATCCGGCTAAAGACGAATGGAATATCCGCGTCCGCGGTCTTTCGTTTCTGGCGGCTGCAGACTTTGATTTCGAGAGTGCCCTGTATGCCGTCGATGATAGGCGCGATTACGGCGAGACGCGCTACGTCGCTTTGGGAATGCTGCGCGATCGCCTTCATGTTCTGTGCTTTGTCGAGACCGACGATGGCATTCGTGTCATCAGCTTTCGTAAAGCCAACGCTCGAGAGGTTAGACGCTATGAAAAAACGCAAATCATTGACTGATTCGAAGGGAGAAGTTCGAGAACTCTCCTCTACGGATCTGAAGGGATTTCGAACGGCTCGAGAAGCGCTCCCAGCGTCAGTTAGGCGCAAGGTGGGCGTCCGAGGGCCGCAGAAGGCACCGACCAAGGAGCGCATCACCATCAGGTTGTCACCTGAAGTGGTCGCGCGTTTTCGCGCAACAGGCGAAGGCTGGCAATCGCGTATGGACGCCGCGCTGCAAGAGTGGCTGCGTAAGCAAAAGTCGGCGGCGTGATCTGCATTAGGCCGTGGGAGAGCAACGATGCCGATAAGCTTTATCGGCTAGTGCGACAATCCGTTACGGAATTGAGCGCCTGGCTGCCTTGGTGCAGGCTCGAGTATGCCCGGAACGACACCGACGACTGGATCAGCCACTCTTTGAATGTGTGGTCACGTCGAAGTGAATTCCCGATGGCTATCGTTAACGGCGTCAGCAATGAAGTTCTTGGCGGAGTCGGCGTCAACAAGATCGACTGGGAAACCAAGACGGGAAACCTTGGTTATTGGGTGGGCACGCCTTGGACGAGGCGAGGAATAGCACGCACCGCCGCACGACTGGCAGCCAAATTCGCATTCTCGGAGCTTCAATTAAAGACGCTCGAAATCCTTTGTCATCCCGACAACATTGCGAGCCGAAAGGTCGCCGAATCCCTCGGTGCCTTAAATGACGGTATTCACGCCAACCGTATCGAACCCCACGGCATCACGGTCGATGCGGTGGTTTACCGAATAGCGAGTGACTTCGCATCTCATTGATTTGTAAGACTGGGCCCGCTTGGATTCACACCTGCGGACCAAGGGATTATGAGAAGACTGCAGTTCGTGATCCCTGTTGTCCATCAATGACTTACGCGTGTCACCAAGCAGTGTGTAAGAGAATGTGTAAGTAAATATCGGGCTTTTGACACGAGATTTTTTGAGCCCAATGCTCACGCACGCTCAGTTTTAATTTTAGATATCTAGAAATGCAGTTGGCGTAACGCTTCAGAATTCACGTAATTAGTGTCAAGAACTCATCGCGCTATCAACGAGGCATTCTCGCTCTCGCGAGTCGCCAGACGACCGTCCGCAATTACGGCAATCAGTGCGATCAGTATAGCGATCGCCGTCAAGACACTTCCGCCAACAATCGATACGTTCATTAAAATTGCAGCGATCATTACGCCGGCAAGGACAAAGGCCGCTCTAGTAGCTAGCGACGGAATGAGCAGCGCGATTGCGCCGGATAGCTCGAGTAATCCAGCAAAAAACAGTAGCCAAGTACCAACGCCCAACCCCTCAAACGACGCGATCGGGATCAGATCCACGAAAACTTTTTCAGACGCAGTATTCAAAAATATCACCGCGAGAAGCCCGCGGAGTATCCATGACCCAAAAGATATGACATTGAATTTCATTACTCGCCCCTCATCGTACGTAGATTCCCGAAAATTAAGCTGCGGCAGATACACCCTCTAGACGATCTTCGATGTCGCTATACATCGCTTGTAGTCGATCCAAGGTTGCTTGATCAGTCTTCCAAATCCCTCGTCCATTCGCTTCGAGTAAGCGGCTCACCGCATTACGAATTGCTTGCGGATTCGATTCTTCCAGACGCTTGCGGACGGATTCGTCAAACAGATAGGTTTGAGTGGCACCGTCGAATACCCATTGGTCGACCTCCGCCAGAGCGCCCCATCCCAGCAGATGTGTGAAACGATTTCCGATCTCTGCCGCTCCAGAGTGGCCATGTGCCAGCATTCCTTCGAACCATTTGGGGTTAAGAATTTTTGCGCGGGCCTCAATCTTCAATAGTTCATCGCTGTCATTAAGCCTCACCTCGCCGGTGAAGCTTTCGGCATACGTCAACGGGATGGCGGCGTCACGCCCAGTCTTTGCCGCAAGACGAAGCGCCCCGCTGTGCCCGTAATAATGGGTCATGTCCGTCAGACCATATTCCACAGAGTCGATGGCTTGAAACACATGATCGACCGTGCCGAGTAGTCCACGCAGCACCTCAGGCGCTTCGCGTCCTGCGCGTGATCCACCTGTCATGAACGCCGTTCGTTGTTGATAAAGATCGGCGAGCTGCTCCTTGCCCTCCCACTGACTCTCATCGATGACGGCATCCACGCCGTTTCCATACTGACCTGGAGCTTGCGAGAACACTCGCGCTGTCGCGTCCTCTTGCGAACGACCCTGGGCGATGAGATCCAGGGTATTTGCTCTCAAGAAGTTCTGCTCGACCGACTCATCGGCGAGACATACTTCGCGGAAAAGCGTATCGAGAAGATCTAGAGACATCTGGAAGGTGTCGCGGAACACAGCGGAGACATCCAGCAACACATCGATGCGCGGACGACCGAGTGACTCAAGAGGGGTTAATCGAAAACGGAAAATTTTTCCTTGGCCGTCCCTCTCAGGCTCGGCGCCGACTAGTGCGAGAACGACGCCTAAAGTTTCGCCTTCGCTCTTGATCGTATCCATCGCCCAGAGCGTCTGACCGATGGTCCTTGGCCAGCTACCGTGCTGTTCGTGGTGACGCTTTACCAGCAGGTCTGCCATTCGTCGCCCACGATCCAATGCGCTATCCGTCGGCAGACGCCACGGGTCGATACCATGAATGTTCCGTCCCGATGGTAATGCCCCGGCCCCCGTACGCACGGGATCGGCGCCGTAGGCGGGCCGAATAAATCGGCCATTTAGCGCGTGAATCACTGCATCGAGTTCACCAGAACACTGCGCGATACCATCAACAATCTTTTTTGATTCACTCGCGTACTCGAGCAGAGCGGGCGGCGCTTCACCACCGACGGTTAAAGCCCAAAGTCGCAACGCATTTTCACGCCCGAAGACCGACTGAGAGACGAAACGATCGCGGAACTCTTTTGCTTGCTCTTGCGATAAACCTAGTGACCTACACAACGCGCTGAATCCTGCTCTACCCTGTCGTGGAACTTCCAAAGCCGCCTCGATGAGCGCTCGCGCCTTCTCGGGCTCTGGCGACTGACCAAAAACGTGTAAGCCGTCGGAAATCAGCCGCTCTTCGATCATCGCGATCCATCCCGATACGCGATCCCGATACGACTCTATGGATTCTTCGACCTGCCGCGGAAGTTCCGGTAGCACAGATTCCAAAGCATCGCTCGGGTCAGCCACACGTCGCTGAGCTTCCGCAAGCTGCTTGTAGGTTCCAGCTCGTGCATAAGGCGGGATCGCGTGACTGATGACCGTCGCATATCCGCGTCGTCGAGCGACGGCCGCCTCAGACGGATTATTGAGCGGATACAAGTACAGATGTGGAACACCACCGAGAAGTTGATCAGACCAACAATCCGCAGTCAGTGCAGCCTGCAGCCCCGGCATCCACTCCGCCGTGCCGTGCATTCCGACATGGATGATGGCGTCTGCTTTCCACTCTTTTTTGAGCCAAGCGTAAAACCCGACGAACTGATGATGCGGGGTAAATCGTCGGTCAAAGAGCAGACGCATTGGATCGCCGGGAACGCCCATCGGCGGCTGCAGACCAATGTTCACGTTTCCGAAAGCGCGTACATCGAGTCTCATCGACTCCCGACCTGCAGGGGCGATATCACCAGGGGCTGAACCCCAGAATTGATCAATACGGTCTCTGATATTCGCAACCACTAACTTACGGAAGTCGTTGAGCGTAAGTGCAACGCTGGATGTTCCGGAGGAGAGGCTCTCGAGTTGTGTCGCGAACGCGTGCTGATCGGTTGCGGCCTCCCCGATGTCATAGCCCTCCGCCTTGAGCCTTCGCAAAAGCGAAGTGACCGACGCCGGCACGTCGAGTAGTGCCGCGGTGCCCGCCTTACCGAGGCCCGGCGGAAAGTTATAGAGCACGATCGAGACGCGTCTCTGTGCTGCAGGCTTGTGTCGAAGGCGAACCCAGCCTTCGATTTGCTCTAATGCGCGCTCGAGCCGATCGGGAACAACGGTTAATTCGCCATCTTTAATAGCACCCAAGGCAATGGTACACGCGACGCCATCCATCTCCGGCAGGTCGTACATCACGACCGACTGCATGGACGCGACACCTCGCTCTTTCCATTCCGACTCACTCTGCATGAGCAGCGGCTGTACAACGAGGTATGGAACGTCGAGTGCCGATAAAAGGTCAGACGCGGTTTCATGATGGTGGCCAGGCTTAGTGGAGGACGCTGGGCCTCCGACTATCGAGAAACCCATCGTCGACACGAAGACATCGATGGGCTGCCCGATAAGCCACTCCCGAACAGCGACATGAGCCTCGATCCCGGAAACAAAAATGGGAAGTGCTGCGAAGCCTCTCGACTCAATTCCCTGTACTAAGTCACGTAGATAGGACAGGTTCTGTACGACATGCTTTCGCATGCCCATCAACGCAACAAGCGGCTGCCCTTTCTTGTAGCGGCCTGTTTTCTTCGCCCATTTCAAATAGCTCTGAACATCGTCAAAGAGCGTACCGGACTGCGGATCCCAGCAGCCCATGGTCGGGATGATTGATACCGGGGCGACGTTCAAACTTTCGGCGAAGCAGTCCTTCAGAATCAATTTCACCATCTCGGTGATGTTTCGCACGTCAGGCTGATTCCAGTAGAGATTCACGCCGAGCCAAGTACGGAAACCAGAAAGCTTCTGTGGAATGAGCGGAAGCATCTTCGCCGCAACCTTGACGAGCTTCGTATAGGCGTACAGCGTGTCTTCATCTCGTCCGCGCGTAATCAAGCGCATCAAGAACTTCACTGCTTTTGGCGCTTCGCCTTTCTTCTCTTTAAACCGGTGCTCGCCCACCCGTGTGAGTGCCATGACCTCGGGCATGCTTTCGTATGCGAACACCGCCGTAGCACGCGAGTGCTCAAGCTCGCGAGCCAGCCAATCGGCTTGCGATCGCACGTTGATCAGACTGATGAAAACGACGTCCGAGTTCTTTATGGCCTCGGCAAGTTGAGGATCAGCAGCATCGACATGCGCATCGTGGAATTGTCGGATCAGAACATCCGTACCCTCTCCCGCGAGACGCTGGCGGACGTCGCCCCAGATGCTCGCGTTGAAGCGCTCGATGCCGACGATGAACGTGATGACCCGCATCTTGACCACCCTCAGATTGACACCCCGATCTGTCTTGCTATGTTGACACTTCTTGGCTGCCAAGCGTAACCAGAGTTTGTTGTGCAACAAAGTTTTCCTTTCTCAGCCATAGTCGGTCAGGAAGAGCTCAAGCTCGCCATCCTCTTAACCGTCGTCGACCCCACCATCGGTGGTGTGCTCGTCACGGGGCATCGCGGTACCGCTAAAAGCACAGCGGTACGCGCCTTGGCAGCCCTGCTACCCCCGCTTAAGTTCGTCGCGGACTGCCCATTTAATTGCGATCCAGCGGCGATCACCCCGAACTGCCTTCATTGCCACTCAGCCGAGGGGCGCCGGATAAGCGCCGTTAGCCGACCCGTTCCCGTAGTCGATTTACCGCTCGGCGCGACCGAGGATCGAGTCGTCGGATCGGTCGACATCGAGCGCGCACTGGTTGATGGCGTTCAGGCGTTCTCGGCCGGACTCCTCGCATCGGCTCACCGTGGGTTTCTCTACATCGACGAAGTTAACCTCCTCGAGGACCATCTCGTCGACCTACTACTGGACGTCGCGGCGAGTGGAACGAACGTCGTCGAGCGCGAAGGGCTAAGTATTCGACACCCCGCACGATTCGTATTGGTGGGATCAGGCAACCCTGAGGAAGGAGATCTTAGACCTCAGCTACTCGATCGTTTCGGGCTACACGCCCGTATTCGCACTTTGAATAATGTTGAGCAGCGAATGGAAGTCGTTAGACGACGCCTGAAATTCGAAGCGGATCCCGTTTCCTTTCTCGCGGAATTTTCCTCAGAGGAAAAAAAACTTCGCGCGAAACTCGCTCGGGCTAAAAAGCTTCGAGCGTCTGTCGATATTTCGACTGAGGCGCTCGCCCTTGCTGCTACGCTTTGCGACAAACTGGCAATCGATGGGCATCGGGGTGAACTTGCCATCACTCGTGCAGCAATGTCTCTAGCCGCGCTAGAAAATCGTAAGATCACTTCTCCCGAACATGTTCGCCGCGTGGCTCCACTCGCTCTCGCTCATCGATTACGTAAAGATCCTTTGGAGCCTGCAGCGGATGACGAGCGAGTACGACGCGTCATCGCGGATGTGCTCCCATAACGCGCGCGATGCTTCCACTGACCGGGCTTGTCGCTTTTGATGCGCCACGATTGGCGCTCTCGATGCTCGCGCTCGATTCGAGGCTTCGCGGGATCGCTCTATCAGGATCAATCGGTAACGGAAAAAGCGCTCTCCTAACAGGCTTTGCCGCGCTGGTTCCGGACCTCGCGATCTTCGATCTGCCGGTGAGTGGCGATCAAGAGGCACTTTTAGGCGGTCTCGATGTTGAAGCGACTATCAAATCCGGTAGACGCGTCTTTAGAGAAGGCCTTTTAGCACGTGCTCACGGAGGTGTTTTGCGTGCCGAAGCCTGTCATCTTCTTCCGGAACATACTGTCAATGTCTTGATGAGCGCTTTGGACGAAAGTCGGGTCCGCATCGAGCGCGACGGCGTGAGCCGGCAGATTGATACGCACTTCCGTTTACTGACGTCCTTCGATCCGCAGGAGGGAATACCGAGAGCCCACCTACTTGATCGTATCGGTCTGATCGTCTCATTACCGAAACTATCAAGTGGGCTCGAGCGGAAAGAAGTTTTGCACCGCCATCTCCACCCGAGCAATGACGAGTGGACGGAAGAGCTCGATCTCATGAGGTCATTAATCGACAGTGCCCGTGAGATTCTCCCGGACGTTTTGATTAGTCAAAAGATGATTCGAAAAATCATCGATACCGCTCTCGCCTTGGGAGTCGAGGGCCATCGAGCGGATCGATTCGCGCAGCTTACCGCCTGCGCGAGTGCCGCATTAGCCCTAAGAACAGAAGTTATTGATGACGATTTGGAAATCGCCGTACGCCTCGTCTTGCTTCCAAGAGCGACAAGAGTGCCAGCGAGCGGTACACCGCCTGATCAACCAGAGAACTCTACGTCGCCATCTCCAGCCGAGTCGTCTGTGCAATCGAATGCGGGAGTCAGTCAGACGGAGCAGCCTCCTGAACCCATTGATGAGGTACTTGAAGCAATCGAGATGGAGTTGCCCGTCGCGCTCGAGAGTCTTCCGTTCGCGAGACAACGTACCGGACGAAGCGGCTCACGAGGAGCCGTCGAAGGTGCGCGAGGTCGCCACATCGGGAGTGTGCCCGGTTCGCTTCGTCGACGACGACTCGATGTGGTTGCGACGTTAAGAGCGGCTTCGCGTTGGCAACGAGTACGTCCGCGTGGCAAGTCGCGAGTCAGCGTTAAGTCAGAAGACTTCCGGGTCAAGCGTTTTCGCTCAAAGGCGGGGTCACTTTTTATTTTTGCCGTCGATGCGAGTGGCAGCATGGCACTCAATCGGATGCGCCAGGCGAAAGGTGCCGTGCACGCCTTATTAAGTCAGGCCTATATCCATCGAGATAAGGTGTCCTTGGTAACCTTTAGGGGCGAGAGCGCAGAGGTCGCCCTTCCACCGACTAACAGCGTCGAGCTGCTTCGTCGGGCCGTCGATCAAATTCCTACCGGTGGCGGAACCCCGATAGCTGCCACCCTACTTCGAACAATGGAAATTGCAGAGGCAGCCCGCAGAAAGGGCTTCAAGAATATCTGCCTTGTCCTGCTAACCGACGGACGAGCCAATATCGGGTTACGTGGTAATCGACAAGCCGTCGAGCAAGAACTCCAGTTGCTCAGCCTAAGCCTGGCTGACCAGAAGATTCAAAGTCTGGTCATCGACACACAACGAAGCTTCCTAAGTCATGGCCCCGGAGAAAATCTTGCCGGCTGGCTCGGGGGGCGTTATCTCTACTTGCCCAACGCCAGCGCCGACCAGCTAGCACGAGCAGCGGTCGGCGCAGGTTAAGCGAAACTAGTTTTAAACCACCGCGTTGACGACCCGCCAGATTTAGCCTCGGCTAGGTCTAGGGACTGACAGAGAGTGAAGTCGGTCGTATCAATATCCCGTTTTGACCCCTCGACCCTTCCCGCGCGAGGTTCGGAGACGCTGCGAATCTGTCTTCTGTGCTTTTCGGCACATAGGTTACAGGTCATACCGATCACATAGGTAACACTTTGCGGCATTTGCGGGAGACACGCAGATGCCATGGCGGGAGTGTTGCAAGATGGATGAACGTCTTCGTTTCGTAG
>Ga0194133_10006374_pt1 | contig 14514 bp, 17 predicted proteins | sample TA2KigOf40mmetaG_FD_155448 | JGI IMG/M metagenome (GOLD analysis project Ga0194133, IMG submission 155448) | Freshwater microbial communities from Lake Tanganyika, Tanzania - TA2015055 Kigoma Offshore 40m | ecosystem: Environmental > Aquatic > Freshwater > Lake | place: Tanzania: Lake...
GCCTCCAGCGGAGACTTGCGGGGCTTCTTAGCCTTAGCTGTCGTGGTGCGGGAGGGGGATGATCCAATGGTGGAAAGTGTCATATGCGCTATGCTACTGGATCGTCCCCAAAGTGTCAAGCATATTGCACAAATATTTTTTTCCGCGGATGCAGAACTTACGGCACTGCGATATACTGGAGATATACTAGGGGTATACTGGAGATATACTAGGGATGCCGCGTAAGTAACGGTGCCCCAATAGGTAACGCAACAGTAGGGCCGGCGGCACGGGGCCCCCCCACCGCAGACGCTAGCGTAAAGTTTTACTCCCCGGCTCAGCCTCAATTATAATTCCTTAGCCCTCCACCCCCATTTCTCTAGATCACGCTGTTTAGGATCCCCCGGGCCCAAAAAAATTTTTGATATAAATACCGGTATGAGATCATTTCTGCAATATTTACTGGAACAAAACACGGAATCTCCTGCTCCTTACGGAGTATTAAAAATAACACATCCAGACGGTTCAGTTCAACATATTGTAGGAGTCCATCACACCAAAAAGGTTCAAATACGAGATCCTGAGTTGAAAAGTGTTATTAAAGAACACGGCGAAAAACACGGATACTATTACGAAGGAACAGGAAACGATACAGATATTAAACAGTCTGTATTTGAATTGCATAATTCTAATGATTACCGGGACGGTTGGGATCAGGATCATGCCCAAACAATCGGTGAAAACGGAATCAAGCCTCATCATTTAAGTCTTATTACTGGAAACGTGGACGTAAACTGGAAGCACGGCGGAATTAGCAAACATTTCACAGATCCAAAACAAACAGTGTTTGACGGTATTTTAAACTTTTATAAGAAAAATAAAATTTTTGGCGAAGCCCAGGTTACACCAGAACATGTAGAAAAATTTCTTCAGGCAAACGGGCCGGAAACCGGTGTTGATTGGTTACACTTGGCTCGGAATACTCCAGCAACCCAAGGAAAAGAATTTTTAAAACGCATAGAAGCCATAGCGTGGCCGTCAAACTGGGACACTAAATCTAGAACAACAGGACCAGAACAATTGGTAGACAAGATGTCTACAGAAAGAAACGAACATTTACTGGGAATGGGCCCAGGAGTGTATTTTGCTGGCGCAGGACATTTACTACAAATTAAGGAACTTCTTAAACAAAAGGGAATAAATTATACATTACACGGCGGCGAACAGGCCCACGAGTAATTGATTTAGGATCCCCCGGGCCCAAAAAATTTTTTGATATAAATAATGATATGAAAAGTTCTAAACAACAATTACTAGAACACCTAAGAACTAAATTACAGAAAGAGTTAAAATGAAATCATTTCGACAATATTTAAAAGAACAATCTTCGCCAATAAATGATGAATGGTTTCAACATAAGGATACCTTTATAGCCTCCAAACCACCTAAACCAATAAACTACGGAATTGCAAGGCAAGCGGGTGTAGTTCAAACTCTTGAGGGGCCGGTTAAACACGAAGCGGGACATGTTATCGTAACCGGACCAAAGGGTGAAAACTATCCAATTGCTCCTGAAAAATTTAAAGCTCTTTATGATGTTGTCGAGGAATCTCAATCTGACGGCATTGGAACAGCAACACCAAAAAGAATTTTGAAACAAGTCAGACTAGCAGATCATGACGGTGTATTAAAGACCTCATGGGGTGATTTGAATTATAAGGCCGGAGAACACATGATTGTACGACATGGACCTGGGGATTACGGAGCAGTCGAAAGGGGCATCTTTGATCAAACTTACCAAAAACATAATCCAGACATTAGTGCTGCCCCTCAATCTCCTCATGAATCTGTACAAAGAGCAGCACCAGAACATCCCATTTTTGGAATCAATAGTTCTGATTTCATAAGAGATCGATCAATAGTTCCGCGTACAAACGGCCCGATGTTTAAGGAATAACACGGTTTCTGGTGTACAAGGAAACTTAATTAACGTTTAGAGAACTGTGTAATATGAAAACTTTCAGACAATTTTTAGTTGAAAATAAAAATCCTTATTGGTTTCTTGGACCAAACAAAACAGTTGATCTAGCAGTGTTTCGTGACCACCCAGAACATGGTAGACAAGTTCTTCTAATCAAAAGAAAAGAAGGAACGGTGGAAGGTGGAAAGTTTGCACTTCCGGGTGGATTCATCAACACAAGCACTAAGCGTGGCGAAAGATGGGAAGATAATCATGACCTTGAAATGCCCCATGCAGCAGCATTTCGTGAAACTGTGGAAGAAACAGGATTAGATTTAAATTTAGATGATCATGGTCATCTGTTGAAGCCTGTGGGGGTATACGAAGGTGAAAACAGAGATCCAAGGGATAATTCGGATTCTTGGTCAAGGTCTCATGCATTCACTATTGATATTCCTTTTGACAAAAATACGAAGGTTCAGGGAATGGATGACGCACAGGAAGCATCATGGCATTCCGTGAACGATCTACCTGAATTGGCATTTGACCATTCAAGAATATTACAGGATGCATTAAAATAAAAAGTTTCAAAAAATTTTTGATATAAATATTGGTATGAAATCATTACGACAAATTATATTAGAAATTGCACAAACGAACAGCGACGGAGTAACTGCAGCTGCACCTGTTGACTCTAATCCACCACAAGACGGTGATCCTGATTTTATAGGTCCACCATCAAGTCTCAAAAATTCACCACAAGCAGACACTAACACTATGAAACAGAACAACAAACGCACCAAAACGAACGAAAAGTTTAAGATCAATCAGCCTACCAGTAGCGCACAAAATACAAGTTATATAGAAGGATCTGCAGCTAATGAAGCTTCGGTAGGACTATTACAAAGAAGCAGACCAGTAAATACACAGAAAGAATCAGCGGTGCAAATTCATCAAAGACTAGTACAAACATTAAGAAATAATAAAAACAAATGAAAAAGTTTAAAATAATTTTATCGGAAACATATTTTAGAAATGTGACACAAAATAATACAGAGATTGAACATCCATTTGAATCCGGAAAAAAAATTCCTAAAAAAAATATTATAAAACTGGCCAGTGATATTCATCGTATTGAAACAGAACATAAAGAAAATTACAGCGGAACAGAATCGTCTTCGTGGAATAAATTGCATCCAGACGAAAAAAATGAATATACAAAAAGAGTCGTACACGGAATAGAGTTAATTCGTAGGCATAATCTTACTCGAACCGGAAACGAAAAAGCATTTGAAAATGCCGCGAACGAGTATCACGGTGCGATTGAAGGAGAAAACCCAGGAACTTCAATAGGTGAAGGATCTATATCCTTGGAACAAATTTATCACAGACATGCATTAGTTCACTTAATAGACACATTAGATCCTAGTGGAAAATCAACTGATTAAAATAATATGTCAATACACCAGTTCATTAGAAACAATTTTAAAGGATATCTATCCAACAGATATACTGTTCGAATAATAGGAGGTCAAGCTTCTGGTCAAGATTTGTCTCTTCAGGCAACACAACTTCAAATGCCGGGATCAGATATTCGAGAAGACTCTATTGGTTACTGGGGTCGAGAATATAAAATTCCTATTGTCAGATCTTTTCCAAAATTAATTGTTAGTGTTTACGAGTATACCGTCGACTCAGATTTAAACAGAAGTGCAATTGAAAGATGGATGAATGAAATTGATTCTAATAATACAATAGTTTTTAGAAATTCTCAAGTGTCAGGATATCATATGTTTAAACAGATAGAAATAACTCATAACTTTACTACTAATTTAGCTTCTGGATTCACCCCCCTGGCTCTCCAACCTAACACTGGTTTGAATTCTGTTACATTTTATAACGCGTATCCGTCTTCTATTGGACCATTAGAATTGACTCACAATCTCACTGAAATGGCAACATACTTTATTGAGTTTACTTACGATTATTATACATACGTTTAATTATGTTTAACTCTAATATACCAGACGATATTTTAAGACAATACGCCGCAACCAATGATTTTGGTTTCAGTGCAGTGGACTCGGGCGATGCCCAAGAACAAAATCCAGAAATTGAAGAAATCAGATCAAAACTAGATCAAATACTTCAAATGAATGCCACATGTGACGGGGCCCTGGCAGTAAAGAATCAATACGATGCCCTGTTAAAGGCCCGATTATTAGAAGTAGAACGTGCCATTGTGCCGTTACTGTTAAATTTGCAAAAAAATAAGGAAAAAGACTATATTCATTGGCCCGGACAGGCCCGACATGCCCAGTGTGAATTGCAAATAAATAAAGTATTAAATTTAACAAGAAATAACTTGTAACTCATATAAATATAATAACTTGACACAGTAACTTTGATATGTTATCTTAGGAGCATCCTCTATGGTAACAAGATTAAAAAAGTTTCTTAAACACGTCAAAACTCATTGCAAACAGTATAATATTGTGGTATTATTTACTCCTTGGAAAAGTATTAAAGACGATGAAGACGAAACTATTGAAGGCTTTTTTGAAATTCCTGGAAGAAAAAAACGAGGAAAAATCAAAGTGGCGGCAGGAGTTCCTAGAACAGTCTGGTTGCATACTTTGGCCCACGAATACGCTCATTTTGAATACTGGACCAAACGACGTAAATTTAGAAAAAACTATATATTAGACGAGAAATTAACAGAACAACGGGCACTCGAAATACTCCAAGAATGGAAATTGCCAGTAAATATTCGAGTCAGAAAAAAACAGTCTAAAAAGTATTTAAAATCGTTAAAAGATTAACTAGTAAAAGGAGAACAAAATGGCCGCAGGACAACCACTTAAATCAAACGATACAGGATTGTTACTTCGTAATATGGGAAACAGAACAACAAACGCACCAAAACGAACAGATCCTAGCGACAGAAAACAATTACACATACAAAGAGGAAAAGTAGTTGGTCTGGATCTGTCTCGAGAGAGTAGTGATGCCAGGATTCGATCAATAACTCCCAAGAATAACTGAACGAATTAAAATGCCTATTTATTCTTTTTTATGTGAATCGTGTTCATGTGGATTTGATAAGTTTCTGTCAATCGACAACAGAAAAAATCCGGAAACAGAACAGTGTCCTGCCTGTAATAAAAAAACAGTTAAATCTGTGCCGGCTTTAATAGAAATTTTCAGTGATTCTACTCTTACTGCAAATAAAAAAACTAAAGGAGATTGGAATAAATTAATGGATCGAATCAAAAAAGGAGTTCCAAAACGAGTTCATTCTAATCTGGATAGGGCGTCCAGTAGAACCGGAAGACGACATAAAGGTTAAGTTTTATACATAATATTATGGATCGATTAAAAACAAAACTTCAAGTCAAATCTTTTATTACTAAAAAGATTATTAATGAAATAAATCGTAAAATCGGTTTAAAATATTTAACAGAAGGACCAGAGCAACTCTTCCTTAATCTATTCTCTGGACAGAAAGACGACGAGAAGACCACGAAGACCACGAAGACCACGGAGACCACGGAGAAACAGGTGCCGCAATGGGATCCATTGCTCCATAGACCAGATGGACGTCAATCTACAAATGCATATTTTGATAATGAATATACTCCGACGAAACTGTCAACACTTTTACAACAGGCTTCGGAGAATTCCTGGGATGCAACTGCACTCTCGACCGCGGCCGGGATTGGTTCCCTGTTCCTTCAGACCAATCCCAGGACCCGGGCTATTGGGACTATCTTGAATCAGATCGGAAGGAAGATGCCGGTAATCAATTTTGGAATTCAAGGAACGCGAGCGCTTCTTAATCCGACAGATGAAGACGCAATATTATCAGGGATTTTAGCAGGGTTGGGAGCTGGGTATCGGGGGATTCCAGTGCCCCCAAGTGGCATCGCAAAAAATAAACAATTAGTGACTCAAGAAAAACCTGGATATGTTAGTAAGCGGGACGGCCCGGAGCTGACGGCAACTCTGAGAGGAGATGAAAACTCGGTGCGAGATATAGTTGGTTCGCCGGGGAAGCCGCCGGAACCAAACATTGTTAGAGATGTCAAGGTCGCTTTAGCAGATGCGGCTAAAGCGAAAGATGTCAAACTACACCAACCACGGAGACGTGGGAAATTTGGGAAGATGTCAGAAGCCGAGCCAGAAGACTTTGTTTTTCCTAATACAGAGACGTATCGTCAAGACAGTAATGCAGCACGTGATGCTGCCAACGCCGTGTCTAATAATTTGGTTACAAATCTGGTAATGTCTCTGTGGGGCAAGCTAAAAGATGCAAGGAACTTCACGCTGGTGCCGCATCCGGCTGACGGCTCATGGAGATTTACGCGACCAAGTATGTTCAAGGCGGATCTTGTACCAAAAGATGGATTTGGGAAGCCGGGGGTAACGGATCCGCGAAGCGGAGCCTTTGCTAGTCCAGACCGTCCGATTTCTATGAAAACTCAGAATGCCCTAACATCACCGCGCTCTCTTTCACTTGGTGATATCTACTCACATAATCCCAGGGGATATCGCATCGGACAAGCAGCCACATTATCCACTCTGGTTGGGGCTAATATGAACACTATAGACAATCAGGGAAGCATTCTTAGCGATCCGTTTGCGTATTTGAGAGGCCTTCCAGTGACTTCGTTAGACTACTCCTCACCGTTCAATAGAGATATTACTAATCCATACTATACTATGCCGACACGTGCTCCTTCATCGATAATGCCGCCGCGGTGGACAGGATTTCCGTGGGAGCAAGTAACTGTCTCTCCCGAAGAAAGATCAAATTATTTTAAAAATCCAAGTGGTTATGGAGCCCAAAGAGTCTCGACACCAGACCAGATATCTATTACTACAGATCCGTCAGCAGCTGAAGAATTTTTCAAAAGTACCCGTTGAGTTCAGCGGAGCCTCCGATGCGTGGAAATAAAAAATACTAAATAACTATTATATAATATGTTTGCTATGGGAAATTTTAAACACGTTAAAATATTAGAACCTGTTTCTCTAGAAACAGTTGAAGTTTCTGGAAAAAGACACTATAAAACTACAGCAGGAATATTTCCTTCTGTCACCACCGTTACAGGTTGGCAAAAACAAAAACATTTTGCTCGTTGGAGAGAAGAAAATCCAGAAGAATCTCAGCGAGTATGTGACCGAGGAACAAAACTACACAGTTTGATTGAGTCGTATCTGAAAAACGAACAGATTGAAATAGGAGAAACTGAAACAGAACATCAATTGTTTCGATTAATGAAATCTAAAATAGATAAAATAAATAATATCCACGCACTCGAGTGTCCTCTTTGGAGCAAAACTGTTGGTCTGGCAGGAAGAGTGGACTGTATTGCAGAATATAACAAACAATTAACTGTAATAGATTTCAAGGGCAGCACTAAACCTAAAATTAAAGAAGATATTGAAAATTATTTTACACAAGCCGCTGCATATGCCCTGATGTGGCAAGATCTTACCGGTGAAAAATGCAAAAAAATATGTGTCATAATGGGATCCGAACGAGGAACTTGTCAAGTTTTTGAAGAAAATGTTATAGATTTTGTTAAACCATTGCATCGTGCCATACAAATATATCAGAAATACAATGCGGCCGCTGTTTAAAAAAGACATTAACAAAAAATTCAGTCCGACTTGGTTGTTGTGTAACGATAATTCCAAGTCAAAAACTTATCGTACTATATTTTTAGAACGATTTGGTGGTCGCTTTGATAAAAAAGGTCTGTATTATATTTGGAACAGTAAGATTAAATCTCAACCGCCTGTGCCGAAAGGAAGAACTATTCAGATGTTGAACGGCGCAGGAGAAATAGTAGTCATAGAAAACATTCTAAAATACTGCAGAGACAATAAAATGTCCAGAGGCGCATTCCGTGAAGTATTGTCTGGAAAAAGAAAGTCGTATAAAGGATATCGACTTGTTCCAGGAGAACCAGTATCTGTTGATTCCATACCAGAACAATCGGAAAAACAACCAATTAACGATTTAGAGTCCACAAACACACCCGAAAACAAAGAAAACGAATCTGATACTCCAGAAATATAAAAAAATGTTATTATAAATATAATAGCATGGAAATCAGCGAATCTAATTTACTGGTAGAGGCAGCAGAATCTGGAAATTTTGCTGCCTTTTGTGTTTTTTCTCTGTTAGAAGGCGTAAATTTACAAAAAATTTCAGATTTTGAATCATTATACGAAGAAATCCGAGAAAATTTACCAGAATGTGAAGAAACGCAAGATTCTTGGTTTTCTTTATCAGAATTTTTTGATTTTTGCTCGAAACAAAACAATACAGTTCCGTTATTTGAGATTGCTTCTATGGCTACTCGGTTGAAATTAAGAAGGGCTGCAAAAAGAACTAGTAAAGTACGTGCCAGAAAAAGAAAAATAAGGGAAAGGTTACGAAAAAATAAAACTCAACTCAAAAAAAGGGCCTATAACCAAGTAAAAACTGAATTGAGAAGAAGATTGACCGGCGGAAAACCTTGGTCCAGTTTAAGTTTATCCACCAGGGCTAGAATAGACTCCATTATATCAAAACGAAAACCTATGTTGAATCGAATGGTAAAACAACGAACTCAAAAAATGCCAGCACAAGAGTCTCAAAGATTAAGAAAACTTTCTATGAGAGAAAGTATAAGTTATTTTTGTAAATATCTTATGGAAGAACAAACTCGTCAAGAAAAAAGACTTGGCGCAAGAGAAAGAAAACAAAGATTTGATCAAAGAAATGAACAAGATCCTGCCAGATTTTTTAAACGAGTACGAGTAGCTAAAGATCCTGATGGAAACACTAAACTAATAGAAGTAGACAGCGAAAAAGAAGGGTATCACACAGGAGTAAAGGCATTAAAATCTGCACAAGAGGCAGAAAAATTCTGTAGTCAGGCAGCAAAAGGTGAAATTGAATTTGATCAAACAGATACATCAAAAAAATTGTGTGGTGACATAGAAAAAGTAAAATCAAAATCCTCAACCAGAAAGAATAAATCTATGAATGATACAAATACTACACAGATTCCGAGTACAGGTGCAGTAGCTCCTCCTTCTCCTCCTTCTCCAAACGGTTTAGCGGCGCCGGCCGGGGCCACCGAAAGGTTTAATGTAACAGCTACCAATATGTTAATCATAGAATCTCCAGAGCAATTAGAAAAATTTAAAACAAGCTTACCCGAGGCACAACAGGCATACAGATCAGGCAAAGTAGGAGCAGAGGTAACTCCAGAACAACAACAAGCTCTAACTTTTATAAGGGATAAATTTGAAGAATACGGATTGAACGATAAGGAAATAGAAACAGCACTCGATAAGGATGCTGCAATTGGAATAGCATTTGAGGCAGCTAGCAGAATAAATCAAAAGAAAATTAACAATAGCGATAGAACTCTAGCAAGTTATTATTCTGTTGCTGTAGGAACTCAGCGATATAAAACAACAGCAGATGGAGTAGACGGAACAGGAAAACCAGATTTATTATTTATTCCAATGGAAAAAATAAATCCTGATGGCAATATGGATTCAAAAGAAATAATTCAAGCATTACAAAAATGGCAAAAAGAGTATGGAGACTTACTAAAGAAGAAAAAAAAGACTTCCGAGGATAAGAAAAAATTGGCAGAAATGCAGTCTGGAATAGTTAAAGTTAGTCAAAAAACAGGACAGGCGCAGACAATGTCTGGTGCTGTAAGTGAGTCTGGGGATGCAACCGTATTATTTCAAAAAGCATTAAAATCTAAAGCAGTTCCAGAAGAAACGAAATCAATAATAAGAACGTTTCTGGAAAAAACAAAAGAGTTAAACAGAATAATAACACTAGGAACGTTAGAACAAAGTGCAGAAATCTCCGGATCGATTTCTTCTCAAAGATTTACCGAGCATGTAGATGAATTGAAGTCAATGCTTGATAAAATAGTAAACGATCCTGAAGTGAAAAAAATTATTATTAGAAATTCATGGACAGGAGAGCATAAATTTGATCCAAACGATCCTGAATCAGCAGGAGGAATTGCAACCCATCTTTTAACTATTTCACCTGATGGAACGCAAGTCGAATTCACAGAAATAAATGATGAATTAGTCGAAAAAGTAGCACCAGACGTTCGAATATATTTACGATTGAAAAGTGTCTCCGTTAATACAGCATTAGAAAGTCAAAACAAAGAACTTTATCGTCAGCTAGAAGCTGAGGCAATTTCTAATGCACGGACACAAGCTTTACAAACGAATCCTAACTTGTCTGTAAATGAACAAAATAAACTGATAGCTAAAACACAACTAGAATTTTATGAAAAAGTGTCCGACTTTTATAAAAAAATTGAAGCGGTAGAAGAAATAAGTTGGGAGGATGCTGATGAAGAAGAATTGCAAAAGAGAATAGCCGACGAAGACATCAAAACAAATCAAGTAGATGAATATAGACAGTATATGCTACATCGTAAAAAAAGTCAGGCCTTCATTGAACGGAATCCTGGTCTTTCCGAAGAAGATAAGAAATTAATGCAAGTTCGTCCTATTTTAAGAGCTAATTGGCTAGCTATTGCCGCTCAGGCAGAAAATGTAAACGAAAATTTAGTTGTAAGATTTTCTCATAATTCTCTACTACGAATGCTTTTAGAGTTTAATGCGGACAACCCAGATAAAGCGAATATAGAAAGAGAAAACTATATTAAAACTATGATGGAGTATCAGGAACGAATAGATAAGATTCAATTTGAATACGCTGGAACTGATATATTTAAACTAATGCAAATATTTGACGTTTCGATTGATACTATTCGAATGGATCCGATAGACATAACAAAGTATATCCCAGATCAGGGAGACGGTAGATTTAATTCAATTTACGTTAATGGAAAATATCATCAAGTTCCTTTAGTTGTATCTGAAATGTATTCTGTTTTAGCAAAATCATTTCTTGAAGAAAACAAAAAAAGAAATTATCGTAGTGAATACGACAACTATCACAGCAAACCTGATCAACGAAAAAATAGAAGCAAACGAAATATGGCCCGTAGATGGGCAGAAAGAAAAGGTCTTGTTCGCAAAGGAGACGGGAAAGACGTAGATCACAAAAACGGTGATCCTCGAGACAATTCTCCTAAAAATTTGAGAGTTCGTAGTCGTAGCACGAACCGTGCAGATAATGATTAAGGAGAATTCGAATGGATATAATCAAAGGCGTGGAGTTTAGTTTTTGGTTTGAATTAGGTTTGGCCCTTTCATTGGTGGGCATAGGATTTTGGTTTGGCAGAATCAAGAAGTTTATTCGATCTAAAGGCCTTTTTGAAAAGACTTGGAATGAAATAGACAAAATTCATGAATTGTTGACTGAACTCAGAGTCAAGACTCGAGCCTGTCGAGTTCAACTTATTCAGTTTCATAACGGGGGACAATTCATAGACGGCATATCCATGAAAAGATTTTCTTTGTCTTACGAGTCTTTAAGTAAAGGAGTGTCCAGAGAAGAAAATTTCAAAGACGTTTTGGTAAGTCTGTTTCCACATTTTATCTCGAAAATTATAAAAAATTCACCCGAAATGTATTACAGTCATTTAGAAGAGGCCTCAATTTTTCGTCAAATATTACAACACAGTAATGTAATAATGTATTCAGTTTTACCGGTAAGATCTAAAGGCCGAATTATAGGTGCCCTGGTTTTAAATTGGTGTAATAGAACTCGAGCTCTAGAAGATCCTGAATTGGTGGTGGCATTCAAAGAAACTAGAGATTTAGTGGAATTAGGAATCCGAACTATATCAGATCAAGAAAGTTAAATTTTTATAAATATAACTATATGACTTCTAATCCTAAAAATTATTTTTTCCAAAAATTATACGAAAAATACTATGATTCAGCACCGTATATACACGATGGCGAATCAATTCAAGACTATAGAGGAAGAATAAGAAGTCACGAACTTCTCAATAGGGCATTGAGAAATAAACAAACCGAATCTAAAATTGAAAATTTTACACCATTTGAAGTTACCCCACCAGTAATAGAAGATTCTTTGGAAGATGAAGATTGGAATTACAAACTCGGTAGTCGAGTAACAGAAAAATCTCCAATTATTAAATCTAACAAACAACAGAATAATTCCTCATCACAATTAATCTGGAGTAACATATTAAGATGGATAGGCATAGGACCTTAATATGAATAAAAATAAAAATATACAATTGGCAAATATATTATTACAACGAGCTCTTGGTGCAAAAACTATGGGGCTAAGACGTAGATCTTTAGATCCCTTTTCTTATTCTAAAGCTTCAGGAAATATACAGATAGGAAGTGGAATTGATAAACTAAATTTAGTTGATTTGATAGAACTGGAAAATTCTGATCCACCTATTGGTATAGCTTATACTCCTACTTCCCCTTCCGATGTCATTTCACAGCAGCAACAGCAACAACAGCAGCAACAACAACAGCAGCAACAACAGCAACAGCAACAGCAACAACAGCAACAACAGCAACAACAGCAGCGGCAGGCAATAACTGCAAGAGAAATGAATAGAGATTTGGTATATTCGAATGTTCCGGCTAAAAAACATGTTCTACAACAAAAATTATTTGGGGTAATTACTCCAGAAGTAGAAGTAGAAGAACCAATCAGAATACCAAAATTTACAACAATACCAGTTCCTAACAGATTACCTGTTGAAGTGCCAGTTGCTCCTAGATTTACAATGACTATTCCACAAGATACCAGACCAATAATAAGAACTGGGCAGATTCCAAGAGTAGATATTGTAACACCTAGACCAACAACACCCTCTGTTGCTTTTAGGACTTCTGGGAGTATTCCACAAGATACCAGACCAATAATAAGAACTGGACAGATTCCAAGAGTAGATATTGTAACACCTAAACCAACAACACCCTCTGTTGCTTTTAAGACTCTTAAAGGTATTCCGCGTAGTAGGGCACAATTGTTATCTACAGTTGCACTTGGAATATTGGCCTCATTGGGTTATAATCTGGCAAATACAAATGCTGCAGAACAAACTACAACAGATCCAATTGATTTAGAATCTACTAATAGTATATCTCCTAATGATGTAGAACAAATTAATCTGGAAGTCGAACCAGTAGATTCTTCTGTTGACTCACAACAAGTAGATATTCCCAATATTCCTCCAATGTTTCCTGTAATTTCGAGAGCAGCACAAAATTCTGCAGAAAGTGCAACAAAAGCAGCAACCAGATTAGGTGTTGCTAAAGGAATTTTAGGAAGATTGACTCCTTCAGCTGGTGGGTTAACTATTGGAGCACTATCGGCTGCGGATGAGATGGGACGAGGAAATGAAATGCGAGCAGCAATTCAAACAGTATTGGCTGGATTATCTGCAATACCAGCTGCTGGTTATATTCCTAGTACAGCATCTCTTGGTTTGGATATTGTGAGTCCACATCTTGATCCTTATATGCCAGACGAGACCGGTAGCGAGATAGCAGTAAGAAAAGCAAGAGAAGAATTTGAAACGGCAGAAGGTAAACCATCACAAATAAGATTTACTGGTCCTAAATATTGAGGAAATATGAAAAATAAAAAATTAATATTAACAGAAAAAAAACAATCTGCAGCAGACACTCTAGAAGATATTTTAGATAAGATTCCTTTTTTTTCTAGCCCTGAAGAACTTAAGATACCGTCAAATTTGTTACCTCCTTTGTCTTCTAGAAAATCAGACTCTACGATTGCGCCCGAAACACAACAACTGATTCAAAAAGAAACAGAAAAATTATCGAATCAGTTATTTCCAGGGTTTACCGACCGATCGAAAATTTCAAAAAAACCAAGAGATCTATTACCTTTTGAACCACGTGCTATTATGCAACAGGCAATTGCTGGCACCAAGGCGAAACGCGCCAAGGTGAAACAGGCCAATCTTCCTTCGGGTCCAGAAATTTCAAAAAAACCAAGAGATCTATTACCTTTTGAACCACGTGCTATTATGCAACAGGCAATTACTCGTCTCCGAGCGGATAAGACGAATCTGCCCGGAATTTATGACATGTTCCCACCAGAACAAACTCCAGCAGCTGATCAAACGAGTCGGACTCAAAGATCCGACTATCGGGATACGGTTCTCGCTGATAACGAGACGTACGAAGCCAGGCGGCGCGCACAAGAAGGTCCCAAACCCACGAGGGATATGTCCGACGCCGAGATAAAACAAATAGATGCAGATCTTGTAGCACTTCGAGATGAGCTGCGTGCGCGCGGCGAGAAGGTTGGGGAGTTGCCGGCAGAAGCAGCAGAAAAACAAAGACAAAAAGATTACGATGAAGCGATTGCTGGAATGCCGGAATGGATACAAACTCAACAGAAAACAGGAACATCACTTAGTCCACAACGACTCGAGCAAATTTATAGAAAAAATAATGTAGCGCCATATCTTCCATCAGGCGAGACAGATCCATTAGCTACACCATTTGTTCCAACGCCAGTGAAAGCTAAATTAAGACCAATAGGAATCAATGATGATGGTACTGTGTTTCCAGGTCCGGAGGAAATAAACAGACAA
>Ga0194133_10006375_pt1 | contig 14514 bp, 8 predicted proteins | sample TA2KigOf40mmetaG_FD_155448 | JGI IMG/M metagenome (GOLD analysis project Ga0194133, IMG submission 155448) | Freshwater microbial communities from Lake Tanganyika, Tanzania - TA2015055 Kigoma Offshore 40m | ecosystem: Environmental > Aquatic > Freshwater > Lake | place: Tanzania: Lake Tanganyika...
GAAATATGGTAAACTAGGAAAGAGAAAATGTGTGCCAAAAACTTTTTTAAAGAGAGCTTTTGCCAACGTTTTGATGTAAACTTATCAAAAAGTTGTTGAACTTTTATATCTCGAACTGTATTTGTATTAAACTGTTGATTTTTAGTAAGGTAATTTTTTTTCTTGTCAATTAAATCCACAGTGGAGATGTTCAATCTCATCTTGAGAGGTTTTTTCTATTAAGAGTTGAGATGGAATGTTCAAGAAAGTGTCTGGTCTGGATGAATAGAACTGAAGTTGTAATTTGATACTTGATAGTGGGGTTTTAGTCTTGACAGTTTGAAATAAGCAAGAAATCTAAAGAGGTAAAGAAACTACATAGGATAAAAATTTTATTTGTTGATATAATTTCTATACATTGTTGTAAACTAGTTGTCCATTGGCTATGGGTCGCTCTTCTCATCATTATGTCCTAGAGTTCTAACTTGAATGATTGATAAACCAGTTTGAAACCAACCAGATCTTTCAATTATCTTTACCTTTTTTGAGATTGCCTGTGAGCCATAAGCTTGATAGTTTTCTTAAGTGTTCTCAGGACATTTGGCTTCACACTTTTTTCCAAAAATATGCCATTTTTTCTAGGCCCAGAGGTTTTTGGGCTTAAATTTTGCAATCAGGTTATAAGGCTTTAGGGCTAAGGGATTTTGTACCATAAGCCAATGTGAGAAGGTGATATCAGGATCCATATGTTGGCAAAATTCTCATTTGAAGTTAGCCCAGCAGGTAAGTATTTCGGTTATCAAAGTAACAACTGAGCTTAGAAGAAATCAATTTTTTTTATAAATGTTTCCACAATGTTAGTCAAAATGTTTTTATTTCTTGTTTCGAAATAAAAAAAATCTTTCCTGAACAGGGATGTCTCAATTTATTATCAGTTATTATATCTCTTTAAAAATCTAAGTTTTAAGATTTGAAGATTGCTTAAGTGATTTTACAAATCATCATTACACTTTTGCTTTGATGGTTGGACTTTCCACAGACAAAAACCAGAACAACTTTTCTGTTGGGGTAAGGTTTGCCTAGAAAAAAAACCAAACACTTTAATTAAACTAGTTTTATGAAACCTATTTTGATCTTTTTGTGAATGAAATGTGCATAAAATGGTAAAAAAAAAGGATTAGCTTTCTCACAATTCCTCTTTTTTTTACAAATTTTCATGATTAGTATGACTATTACTTTTTCAGTAAATTGATTTTTTGAGACGACAAAAAAATATTTGAGAAATCTTACATCGGCCATGTTTTTCTCTCCTAAACTCCTTTTTTGATTTTTCATGTCTCTTTGAGCACTACTCATTTCCTCAGTACCATGAAGGATAAGACTAAAAGGACCAACATCACCCACTAAAAATATAAGAAAGATTTTCATGGCCTGGATTTTGATAAAAGTTGTTAAAATTTCTTACTGAAAGGATCCTGATCAAGATCAAATTTGCTGGCTCTGTCTATGATGTGTAACTTCCAAACACCCTGAAAAAAATTACTGAAATCAAGCTTTGACCTTTTTATTTTTAAATTTACCATTTACTTTGGTGCTTTCTCCCCAAAAGTGAACACTGCTAAACTTCCAATTTGTAAAACCTTCAGAGCTGACATCTTTGATTCTTCTTGTTAACAATTGGCTCATTGTGCCTTTATAAAATTACATATTAATATAAAATTGAGTAGTTAGGCATTTTTTGCTACAGAGAAAAATCCCAAACTGTGACTGACAGGCTTCTAAGTCAAAAAAACATTTTTCATTTTTTTCAGCCTGGGGTCTGGGAAAATGCCAATGCTGACTTTGAACTTGATTATAGAGTAAAGTGTATAGAATGTAATATTTATAGGTATTTGTTCAAGCTGTGTCCATGCAAAATATCAGCTCTCTAGCTTTAATATTGAGGAAGCTATCAAAGAAAGAGGACAAAAGTTGGCTACCATTAATAATATTTTAGCAATTTTTCCAACCATATCTCAGCTCCTATGCAAAATTTCAGCCCTTCAGCTTTAAAACTGAGGGAGGAGATAGAGGATGACAGACAGACGTACTATAAAAATGCAAAATTTCAAATAGCCCCTGATTTTTGCTAAACTCCCTATTGAGCAAAGTAAGAGAGGCATAATAAGTTCTTTTGTTGATTACCAGATGGTGATTCCAATACAATTTCAAGTTGGCCTCTTCTAAAAAAAAATCAAACAAAATGGGTACTTTTTTAAGAAAAAAGAAATTAGGGTAAAACATACTTTGGGTATTTGATGTTAACAACAACTTCCACATGCTCAAGGTAGTTCATTATAGTTTCAGAATCAAGTTGGCAATTTTCTGCTGAGAATGAAGCCACAGCAGGTTGTTGATTCATCATAAATGGATTGTCACTTGAAAAGATTCAACTTAGAGATCCATAAGAAATTTTTTTAGTCTTTCATCTTACATGTTTCCATGCTTAATCCAACATGAAGTCTTTGGGCCAATCTTTTCCCAATCTCTGGCCATATTCACCATTTTATAGGCGTCCATTACACCAAAACCACATCGATGATTATAGCTCAATCCAGCTCCATTTAGAAACCAACCTTTTCAAATGAGTTTTTCATTTTACATTGGAGTAGATTTTAGAAATTCTGAATGGAAAACCTCTAAGCTTTTCCACAGTTTCAGTTGAAGTTGACCAAACCAGCAGATGCTGTACATCTCTCCAGCTCAGTAAAGGACTGTAATTGAGAAAGTATTTTTTTACACATTTTCAAAAAAAATTTCATACAACTTTTCTTACTTTTGTTGAAGCACCAGGGCTATTATTCCAGCAGCCATCGGAGCTGCTGCTGAAGTCCCTGAATGACCCTCAGTGCACTCATTGTTGTTGTCTATTGTGGCCTAATTGAACAATAGATAATACTTTTCTAGATGAAAAATCACTTGATTTATGTTCTTACCACTTGCTTTTCATCTTTTTCTCCACTAGAAAAAGTTGTAGCCATTGTGCTTGCACAGCGTTCACCATACCAAGGAAAGTTACCCTTCTGAGATGTACTTCCTAAAAGAATTAAAGGTTTGAAAAAAAATGTCTATCCTACATTTTCTCTCTCTATATATGTAGTGAGTGGTTTTGAGTGAACTAACTCACTCCCTGAGAATCAATCAGTCTATCTGAATCCCTGAGCTTTCTATCTTTCCCTCCTGATATTTGAATAAAGAGTCAATGTAATATGGAAATATTTTATTACCTTATACAGAGACGTAACATTTCAAATACAGCAGAATGAAAACAAGCAACAGAGGGCACTTAGCCAATCAGGTAGACAGCACATGGTGAAAGTTGTTATCCAAGCAAGGTTTGAACTTATACTCCTTAAACCAGCAAAAGGCTTTCATGCTTTTATACCTTGCTTTCAATAGGAAAGAAAGGGGTGCCTGCCTATCTTGCTCTGAACACATGTTCTCAATATTCTTATTTTTATCCTCATTATCTTTCTGTCATTATTCTCATTTTGAGTTTCCTGGATGTGCTGTGGGTGTTTTACAATTCAAGTAGATCTCAACAGGCAATAACATTTGTTTAGGTATAACTGGCATATTGTAAATTACATTCAGTCATGAGAGGAAATATTCAAATTGGTCTATTACATTCAGTAATGAGGTGAGATGTTTTTGTCAAAATGAAAGAAAAGGAACTTGTGAGTTTTGTTTCATTTGCAGTTCAATTTCGTAAGGTTTGTGCCGTCTACATATATAAAACAGACTTTTTGTACCTATGTCCCTCTTTCACGTGTGAACCACCGGACCAATCTCCGCCAAATTTTGCTATACCTCCCCACCAACTCAGGGAAGGTTCTTAACACAAGTATGTTCCCGCCAACCCAACCCCCTTACTCCAGGGTACCCCAAACCCTCAACAGATCACTGGAGAAAAAATTTTGCTTCACAAAAAATGTCCAGAAGGGCGACTTGATCTCATAAAATTTTTCCTGGACAGCACCGGGCCCCGGTTGGCTAGTCTTCTATATATATAAAACAGACTGTTTGTACCTATGTACCTACCTATTTTCACACAAATTTTCTACAGAGCTCCCCACCAACTCAGGGAAAGTTCTTAACAAGAAAAAGTCTGATCTGCCAACCCAACCCCCTGACCCCAGGGCACCTCAAACTCCAAAACCTAAACAAATCACTGGAGAAAAAACTTTGCTTTACAAAAAATATCCAGATGGGTGACCTAATTGCATTAAATTTTGTCTATGGTCATTATTACCCCAGCTGAAGGTGCCTTGTTGATTTTTTTGCAATCAGGTGTTAAAAAATTGCTGGCACGATTGGGGATTGAACTGACAACCTTAAATCTTGGTTCTCAGTCAAGTGCCTGTGACCACTTAGTTATGGCAACCTCTTGTTGTATAATAAAGAGCTTAAACTAGAGTTTGGTTTAAGCCATAAGACCTGGGTGGGTAAGGTCAGCCTTGATCTGGTCAATCCTTACCAGAAAAATTTTCTCCAAAAATCAAAAAAAGTTCAGAATTTTCAATTCATCGTGCCAAAAATCTCTTTGGATCAGGTCTGAAAAACCCTAGTCAAAGAAGGGTCATCCCTCATTTACTACAGGTCAAATGCATGCTAGGGTTAGGTGAGGTCACTGCCTATCTTATTAAGATCACAAGAATGATTGGTTTAAAAATATTTGGAAATGATGAGACAATATGAAAAAAATGATGATTTTTACCTATTGAAATAGTGTAAATACTGGAAGTGTAACCATCACAGCCACAACTATCATCAGACATACCTCCATTGCCATTTGCCCAAACATAAATCACACCTTTTCCACCTCGACCCTTTGAAACTTCAAATTTTTAAAGTCAATAATCTCATATTAAAGAAATCTATTTTATCACTTGTGTTATTCCATTCCACATTGCTGTTTGTGCAAGCCTTCCTGGACCCTCCACTGTTTTGCCATCATCACTTGGACCCCAGCTGGCAGAAAAAATATCCACCCTAAAAATAAAGAAAGAAAAATTGAGTGAATAAAACCAAATTGAAGCTATTCCAAGAGCTCCAACTTGTCAATTGCATGTTGCAATGCTAGGCCTTCAATTCTGTCATTTATTACTCCATCTAACATCCTAAGATTAGAAAAAAGGATGATTTGCTCAAATTTGGTGTTGGCTATACTTTGGTGTTGGCTATAGCCACAAAACTACTTACCTGATAGCTCCAATAGAGGCTTCATATGCAACCCCAACCCCACAAATGTGATTGTTTGCTTGCATTGCAATCTCACCTAGAAAAAATAATATTATCTTGACACACTTATTGCAATGAAAATTTATGGAAAGTACAATTCAACTGAAAAGTAAGTCATTAAGAGGAATGATGTGCATTTTTCCTCCATTTTCCCTCATGTTAAACCCCACCATTAACTTGTTGTTTTTAACCCTCACCCATCCTTTGAAAAACAAGAACTCTGAACCACCATCAAAAGCAGACATGATTATAATAATAATCTGGTGTGGTATAGACTCAGGCAATGTTAATGGTCGATCGACAACTTTATCAGAGTCTTACCATACCCATCCAATTATGTCCATGGTGACTGCAGATTACTATTACACTGACTGAAGGTGCCCTGTTGATATTTTTTTGCATTCCGGAGTTGAAAAATTGATGGAATTGCCAGGGTTTGAACCCACAACCCTAGATCTTAGTTCTCGGTCAGGCACCAATAACCTCTCAGCCATGACAACCCTTGCATCAGTTACTGATGAAATAAAGAAGATCAAAAGATCTATTTAGGGGTTGACGTGGGTTAGGGGGTCATAAGCACCTGACTGAGAACTAGGATTTAAAGACATTTGTTCAATCCCCGTCCATGTCAGCAATCATTCCATCGTGTATTGCAAAAAATCAACAAGGCACTATCAGTCAGGGAAATAAAAATCTGCAGTGACCAAAGACGTAATAATAAGTATGCAGTGGAACACTTCCAAAGGTGTGGATCACGCATTAGCAATTACTGAGTCTATCTACAACATAATATAGTCATATTTATGTGGCTACATTTTGACTCTTTAAAAGGAGTTGATTTTATACTGCACCAGATTATTAATCCTATTTGTGATAAAAATGTAAATCTACATTTATTTGGCAGGGGTTACCATCATTCAAAAAAGCTTTTCAAACCTGCACATCTTGTTCCATGTGAATTTGGATAACCTCTATTTTGATTGGGAAAAGGATCTGGATCTCCAAATGTTCCATTATTAAAGTCATAACTAATACTTGGATCCTGTCAAAAAAACCTTTATGATTAAAAACAGATTTGGTTTAAAAAACCTAAAACTTGCATAATTATCTCTTATGTCAGAGTGAGTATATTCCAGTCCATCATCAAGAACCACAATCCGGATACCTTTCCCTGTGAGCTGGAACTCTTGGTAGACTTGAACCAAATGAAGATCTGCAATTGGGTCACCAAGGGAACGACTTTGAAGACCATTCTAATAATGAAATTTTTGAATTACCCATTTGGAAAAAAACATTTCATTAATTGATAGTTATCTCAATAATAAAAATTAAATGGGGTTGGCCGAGTGCACATGGCATCAAGCTGGGAATCTGAGGGTCCGGGTTTCGACCCTTGCACCTCCAGGCAACCTTTGATCCTGGGTTATTTAAAAAAACATATATTCCCAACCTCGGTGTGCCCTTCACTTAGAAATTTACAAGGCGAACTTTAAAAAGTAAAAAAATTTCTCACTTACTGACTAAATCCAAGGAAGCACAAAAAAGGGTAAAAATATTATTTTAAACAAAATATTTATTTAAATCAAACCTATGAATATGAGAAAATGAATTAACTTACCATATACCATTGATCTTTCCACTGTTGATCATTAAACATTTGAGATGGTCCAACAGATTCAGAAGTTTCTTCAGGCTTACCTCTTGATTTTTGCCTTGCTTCTTCCTTCTCCCAAAGTTTCAGAAGGTTACTTGGAATCCCTCGAATATCATCCTCACCAAAATTTAGGCCATCCCTGAGGAAGTAAGCAACAATTTAATCTGGTATCATCCTTTAATAATACCGCCTACTAATCTTTTCAGGTGCTAGTCACATTCGTTTCAAAGCAATGATAAATATTGGTACAAGATTGGCTGCCAATTATGACGGCCAGAACTTCCAGACTTCCAAAGTAATTGATCTGTGTTAATGTATATAAACCCGCCTCTTCCTCAAATATACAGTTAGTATCTCATGGGTCTTATATATTGATATTAAAATCTCATCACCTTGATTTACCGTAGGGTCACAAAGCTGATCCAAGGCTCCCCTATATAAAGGGTTGTCGTTCTATCAATAAACATAAGTACCAATAAAAGTATTGATTCTTTTCTCGATTGGGAAGGTCATGACTGGGTTTTCAATAGTTGCTCAGACACTTACTGCTCATCATTGCAGACCACAGCACCACACTCACTAATATAAATAATCTGGTGCAGTTAAGTCAAATCCCAAGATAATGTCAGTTTTAAAGGAGTTGAGCTTTATTAAGGTAATTCACATTCTTAAGTTCTTTGCATAGTCTGATCTATATATGTTGAAAAGACTACCTATGTCCCTCTTCATGCCTGAACCACTGGACCAATCTCCACCCAAGTTTGTACAGACTTCCACAACCAACTCGGGGAAGGTTCTTAACACAAGTATGACCACGCCAACCCAACCCCCTGACCCTGGGGTACCCCAATCTCCAAAACCTTTGTAGATCACAGGAGAAAAACTTTGTGTAACGTAAAATGTTCCGATAGGTACCCTTAAAAAAATTTTGTCCTGGGCAGCACCGGGCCCAGGTTGGCTAGTTAATTTTATTATATGACTTTAGATTTTCTCACCTGGGAATTTCTTTCCTAAGCCAGTCTTTTGGAACTTCTAAGCCAACAGGCCAATCTCTCGAATTCCTGTCTGACCCACGGATAAGGTCAGATATCCTTAAATGACCCCGTTTAACACGTGTCTTGCGGAAAAGTTGTTGAGCCCAAACAACCTGAAAATGATGAAACAAATAGAATACAATAAATCTGAGGTAGTTTTGCATGAGCTCCTTTACCTCTTCCTCATCCTGTAACCCCAGTGTGTGAACAAACCCATCTCGATTGCTAACAACCGGATGATTGGTCTTCCTCAACAAAAAGTAGCCAGGGAAGCCTGTGATCTAAGAAAAAAATTTTATTTGTTCTTTTGTCTTTATTGAAAAACATATTGTAAATATGTCCACCCAAATGAAACGACTGTTCAGTTTGAAGATAACTTTACTACTAACTACCAAAAATATTTACAATACATCATTACCAATTGGAAACGGAAAGAAGAGGAGAATCTTTAAATCCATCAATCCCACGGATATGCAAAATAGGATAGAGCTAACCTTATCAAGAGTATATTTACGATAAACACTTACCTCTCCAACATATTCATAATCCTTTTTAAGGGCAAATAATCTTGCAGTTGCCTCATCCTCATTTTCCAGGTGGACAACCCACTCGTTGGCATACTCGTTACTGTCTATGAAACCGTCGTGGCCATGGTCAAAAATCTGACAGCTGAAATTAGTGGGCATTTTAAAAAAGTTTTTAGTGGCAGAGTGTTCAGGGCTGGGAATCTTTGAACCCTGGCACCCCCAGGCAACCTTTGCCACTGGGTTGCCCAGCCTAATTCAATCGCAAGGCGTACTTTAAAAGATAATACACAACCTAACAACAGAGAGAAGAATTGAACCCAGAAAGATGGTTGCTGTAAAAATGCAAAAAAAACAAACCATTCATTTCATTTAAAAAAAAAGTAAAATAAAATTTCTTTTTAAACCTGAAGCCACCTTCATCATAGGGTCAAAACTATGAAAATTAACATTTTTATGTTCTCAATTTCAAATTAATATCCATTGAAAATAGAATTTACCACAATATATTTATTGGTTTCTTATTCTGAGTTTTCACTTTTGATTCTTTCTCTGCAACATATTTTATGTCGTCATTGACGAACACAAACTGGAATCTGAAAAACACTTGTTTCTACATAAAATCCTTTTTGCTTCCCCACTTCTTACATATCAATTCCACGAAAAGTCCTACTAAAAGGTGCAGAACAAAGTTCCAGGCCATCTTTTTTTTCAATGAAAGTTGAATAAGTAATCATATTTTTCACCATTTGGAATAATTAAATACTATTTTTGCACATTTTTCTTACAAAAACACTTGAATTTTTAATATCTCTTTTTTACAACAATTTCAATGTTAATTTAAAAAGTTGCTATCATATTATGCCAAGTTATCTCATTAGGGAGTACGATGCGTCGGAAGTGTGAGAATCGAGACGGAAGTGCGGGAGCTGTAAGCGAAATATCCCAGTGATGGCCATCCCAATCAAAAAAAGAATCAATACTGGACTGTTTATTGATGGGAAACAGGGGCTTTTTATGCAAACAGATATCAAGAAAACTTTCTGACTTCATTAGAGGGTAAACTGAGATAGGTGGGAAAATAAAAGCGGGATTGAGAACTTAAACAGAAGCCTGTTTGGAATAGCTTACTTATGGGAAGAAAAGACAAACTACTGGCAGCCTGTTTGAAAAGACTTAACTTTGCGAAGTGAAAAATATCGTAGTACAAAAAATAGGGAAATGAGCATATACTACGATAATATAATCTAACACTTCTTTAAACTAAGCGAATAAGTTGGCAAGCACTCCATCGATTTCTCGTTACTGCCACAGAGATCATATATACAGAGGGAGAGAGGGTCATAAAAATCAATTTTGGGTTTATGAATAAGTTTACAAACAGCTGACCCCACCTGAGCTGCACGGACTCTGCTGTTGGTAAACCCAAAATCACTACGGTGCAAATTCCTACTGCAGCGTAGGCAAGGAGGCTCAGTCTATGGCCCTGACCTGCTGTAAATAAGAGGGCAACCCGAAGAAGTTTTTTTTATCCGAAGGGGAAAAGTTGAAAAATTTGGGATTTTTAGGGGAAATTTTCCAAACCCAAACCAATGATGGCTGACCAGGCTTGACCCGGACCCATCCCTACCTCAAAATGTTATGAACAAAATCCTCATATTTTAAATGATCATTTATTAAGTCAAACCACTCGTTTTCCGATCATTTTATGAATAGACAACGGAATAATTAAAAGCTCAACATTTTTCACTCACCTGAATTACAAGTTTTGTTCAGAAAAATGATTTTAAATAGTCTCATAACACCAAGTTGCACGAACTCTGTTGTTGGTAAACCCAAAATCACTAAGGTGCAAATCCTTATTGCAGCGTAGGCAAGGAGGCTCAGTCTATGGCCCTGACCTGCTGTAAATAAGAGGGCAACCCGAAGAAGTTTTTTAGATCCGAAGGGGAAAAAGTTGAAAAATTTGGGATTTTTAGGGGAAATTTTCCAAACCCAAACCAAAGATGGCTGACCCGGCGTGACCCAGACCCATCCCTACCTCAAAATGTTATGAATTAAATCCTTATATTTTAAATGATCATTTATTGAGTCAAACCACTCGTTTTCCGATCGTTTTACGAATAGACAACGGAATAATTAAAAGCTCAACTAAAAACTCAACATTTTTCACTCATCTGAATTACAAGTTTTGTTCAGAAAAATGATTTTAAATATTCACATAACACCAAGAACACTTAGACCAGCAATGAGACAAAACAAAATCAAGGCAGGGTTCAATTGAGTTTGAACTTAAAAAAAAAGGATTTTCATTAGAAAAAGAAAGTTTCTTTTTTTTCCTCCAAAATAATAGAAATAAAAATTGGTTGGGTTTTTAAATACAGGACAGATTTTAGAAGATTTTTTTTTTTAATAAAACTTAAAAGTAAAACTATTTTCTATATAAAAAAAAGATTCTTCACTTTCTAAATAATAAAGTCACCGAATTCGTCTCCAACTTGTTGGTCGATGGATTTTCCAAATTTATTTTAAAGTTGCCGGCCAAACATGTCAGGCTATAAGAAAAAAACTAAGCCCAGCAAGTGGGTCGTGGTCATGGTTCAGTTAAAAGTTTGAAAGTTCAAGTAAAAGTAAAATAGGATGGGGTGGTAGGGGGGGGGTGAAGGGGGGTTTCAATTCAATGAAACCAAAAAGTTGGACTCATCCTATGAATTATTGTCGAAAGATCTCGTTGAATCATATTATTTATCATAATGCACTAGGGTAATTTGTTTCAAATTATTATGCAGCAATTTTTTTTATCCTACAAACTTGTTTCAGTTTTGAAGTTTGAAATATTTTCCCTTTCTTTGTGTGTGACTTTTTTTTTAATTTTAAAATAGTTGATGAAAAACAGTTGGCTATTGATTGACTAGGGTTACAGTGACTGTCAGGGGTTCGCCTAAAGGAAGGGAGGGGTCCGATTGGAGCCGCTGAAGTTGATCGGGATGAAGCTGTATCGTTTGCTCGGTCTGGAGGTGTTGGATCCCGTGCTCTGTTTGAAGCTGTCCGGCGGTGGAGTCTAGTTGAAGTTGTTGTATGGTTGCCCCATCCGCGTGAATGGTCTGTCCGGCCTGAAGTTGTTGCAGGGCACTACTAGGTATCTGTATTGTCTGCACTTGCTGGATAGTTTGGCCAGGTTGAAGCTGCTGCAGAGTTTGGCCCTGCTGAATTTGTTGTAGTGGCTGAGGCGGGATGTTGTGTACTGTTTTCATGTGGCGTTGCAGACCGGATTTACGAGCAGACCTGTGGGCACACAAATCGCACCCGTAGGGTTTCTTACCCTCGTGAACAGCAGACACGTGGATGGCAAGGTGGTACTTCTGTCCGAAACGTTTGTCGCACAGGGAACACGCGTAAGCTCTGTGACGTTCGTGAACAGTCTCCACGTGCTTTTTCAGGTGGTCCTTTCGCTTGAACCTGTGCGAACAGATGGCACAAATGTATGTCTTAGACCCGTCTGGCTCTTCTTGGACCGGAGGCTGGTGGGCCTGCATAATGTGGGCACCGAGATGGTGGCGTTGCAGGAAACTCATGTCACACATGTGACACCCATAGGGCTTCACCTTTGCATGCACAGCCATGATGTGCTTTGACAGGTGGTGCTTGCGACTGAATTGAGTCTGACAAACTGTACACTCAAAGGACTTCCTCTTCTCGTGGACAGACTCCAAATGTCGTTCGAGATGATCGTTGCGTGTGAAACGCTTCGGACACTGATGGCAGGCAAAAGCTTTGGATGCAAGTTTGTCATCTTCGTGCCTTGCAAGAATGTGAGCGTGCAAATGGTGCTTTTGTGAGAACTTCTGTCCACACTGGCCACATTCAAAAGGCCTGATCTTCTCATGGACAGCCATCACATGTTTTTGCAAATGATCTTTTCGTGTGAAACGATTTTGACAAATGCTACACTGCCAATTCCGCCGCTTCTCTTTCTTTGGTTTCATATTGTCGCTGGTGGCTATCATGACCGTATTGATGGTGGCGGAGTTACTCGTCGCATTGCTTGTGGTCAAAGCTTTCGGAGAACTCTGGACAATGGCTTCTTCAAGAGAGACCCCACTGTACTTGTACTCGCAGTGCAAGGTGAGCGGATTGAGCTTGCTCTTTTTGGACCCGTTGTTAACCTCGTGAACGGCAAGAATGTGATCTTGTAGAACAGAGATGTTTGCAAAAATCTGGGGAAAAATAACACCCTTTGTAAGCGAATGTGACGAGGTGAAGACGACTCTCTATTTACCTGATTGCAGAGTTCACATTTGAAAGTTTCTATGATCGGGTTGGTCTTTCTACCCGTGTGGATAATGTTAACATTATTGTTGGCTTGCACTGCCGGAGCTGAAACAAATTGTAAGCCCGCCATGTTGATTGTGCTCGTGGGTTTTTGCACAACCGCATTCGTATTTTCCCACTTGATAGTCGACCACCCTGTATCAGAAGAGCTGGAAAAAAAAAGAAAAAAAATCGATTTCACTCATTTGAAAATGCTAAATCTATCTAAAAGTTAAAAGCAGACCTTGTTGCAACCATTGTGATTCCTGCATTTTCCCATGAATTTTGTTGAGTCGCTATATTCTGTGGCTGCACAAGTTGGGTCACAACAGGCTTGACTTCAACGGTTTGAATGGTGGGCATATTTGTCGTGGAAATACGTCCAATACCCCTACAGAAAAAAAGCCATTATCCCTGATCCTGATAATAATGAATAAAGAAGGTCAAGAAACTGATTGATGCATTACCTTATTTGTTTGGTAGTCTTTTTCTCTTCGATTTTCCACTCACAGGGATTGTAGGCCGTGGTAATTTGTTGCTGTTGGTGTGCTTGGGCCTGTTGTTGCTGTTGTTCTTGCTTAATGGTGACCCACTGAGTGGTCTCACCACTACCGTTCATGCTGAACACGTAAATGGTGGAAGTCTTTTGGATAGTTTATTACACAAAAACTTCTATTGGGAACGCAAACGGTTGCAATCCTAAAAAAGAAAATCAAATGATCTTTTCTTGCACTGGATTTTTTTTTGTTTGTTGCCACTCGTCCAATTTTCTCCCTAAAATTTTACCCGGAATCACCTCTCCCTCACTTCCCCCTACCTGTTGAGACATTTCATTCAAAGTCATTCGATCTCCATCTACCGGGTAGATCTGCTTATCACAGTTTCTGCGTCAACTAGACGAGAAAAAAAAGACTGGCTTTTTTTCCATAATAAATCACACTTTCAGCTGAGTTAAGATATTTTTAAGATTTAACATTCATTTCATTGTTTGATTGAAGTTTAAAAGCCCACAGATTGGAGACAAAAGCATATTTGGCACGTCATGTGGTTTTGGTCACAGGTGTCACCCTCAGCCCTATAAATAGGCAGACAGCTTTCACTCAAGACGATTGAGTTTGACACAAACAAAGCTCAGAATGACATTTTATGAAACCCTGAGCAGGTTGTTGTTGTTTTTTTGGTCCGACACGACGAATATTTTCCAAGTTGATTCTGGTCTAAGCTAAAGGAGGTGAGCTGGTGGGTCTTGGAGAAACGTCAGAGGCTTACCTTGGAACCGATGCGTTGATTTTCCAACACTGCCAACTATTTTGCCAACATCAAGGTGTCAACATTTGTCGGTGAAACTTTTGTTATCCTTTTTTTTTATTTATTAGAATTGAAAACTTATTTTGTTTTCTTCTTTAGCCCCTCTCGCGTTGTAGGTCTTGCTGAAGCTACGATTTAGTTAGAGAGAAAAACGTCACAGGGGGAACGAAAAGATAAAGATGAGATTAGCCAAACAAAAATGATAAGAAAGCAAAGGGGAATAAAAGCAAAAAAAACGACTACAATAATGATAAAAATAACTTACAATTTATATTTAGACAATTTTAATCCATTTTTTTCACTAAATTATGCAAGTTTAGCTGTAAAAGCTGTGATTTTTGTTCGAAAATAATGAAAGCATTTTTGGTGGAGAATATTATCTTCTCCTTTCTTTCTTTTTCGTTGTTTCCCCGGCCGCAGCTTT
>Ga0194133_10006376_pt1 | contig 14510 bp, 15 predicted proteins | sample TA2KigOf40mmetaG_FD_155448 | JGI IMG/M metagenome (GOLD analysis project Ga0194133, IMG submission 155448) | Freshwater microbial communities from Lake Tanganyika, Tanzania - TA2015055 Kigoma Offshore 40m | ecosystem: Environmental > Aquatic > Freshwater > Lake | place: Tanzania: Lake...
ATAAACCGGACCAGTAGCACTATTATAAATTCCTACAGACGGATTTACATTTGCGGTTAAAGTTATTGGTGCTCCTAAAACTTGAACCATCAAAGCATTACTTCCACCGCCGTCTGTTACTCCAGCAATTAGATTGGTAGTAGAATCAAAAAGACGGACATATGCTCCGCTGGTGGCCCCAGAAGGACTTACCCCAATGGTCTTGATTGTAAAATCTCCACTGGTAAGTTTGCTATCCATATTTGCTGTATCAGCAAGAATATCTGTTAAGAGAGTATTGCCTGCCTGATCTTGTGTAATTACAGCACTATTTAATCCTGAACCATTTACTTTTATTGAACTTGTGCTATAATTGACTATTGGTACAGAACCAGCAGTTCCTGTTCCACTTATTCTAGCATTTGTGTTAATAGTAACACCAGTTGTCGCAAGATAGGTTGGAAATGGATTTGTGGTTGTAACCCTATTTGCATCTGATGTATTTCCCCAGACAACTTTAAATAATTGAACATGAGAAGTAAATCCGTAAGAATCAATAACATAATCTGTGGAAATAGTTGCGGTTGCACCGCCAGCTACATTAATTTGCAAATTTGCGTCATTTATGGACATATTTTCTCCGAGTTAACCTAATATATAGGGTATTAAAATGCTAATAGAACCCAGTTTTAAAAATGAATTTTCAAAATTAGTTATAGAATATGTCTCAAAACATAATTCTACTTACATGGATGCTATATTAAAACTTTGTGAAGACTATAATATGGAACCACAAGGTGCATCTAAACTTTTAACAAAACCAATTATCGAAAAACTAGTTGAAGAGGGAAGAGATCTACATCTTTTACCCAAAAAGGCTAAACTTCCTTTTTGACTAAACACCAGACTTTGGTATACTACACCATCGGCCAAGGGAGTTCCTTGGGAAAAATTTAAGGAGACTATATGTCATTTAGCGATTTTAAGAAGCGTTCAAAGTCAAGTATCGAAACTTTAACTAAGAAGATCGAAGATCTAAACAAGACTGCCGATTACAAGGATGATCGGTTTTGGCGACCAGAAGTGGATAAGGGTGGTAACGGCTATGCCGTCATTAGGTTCCTTCCTGCATGTGAGGGCGAAGATGTTCCGTGGGTCAAGGTCTATTCACACGGCTTCCAAGGCAAGGGTGGCTGGCTGATCGACAACTGCCCAACCACACTTGGATTAAAGTGTCCAATCTGTGAAGCCAACAGTGAACTTTGGAACAGTGGAGTTGAGAAGGACAAGGATATTGCTCGTAACCGTAAGCGCAAGCTTACCTACATCAGCAACATTCTTGTTGTCAGTGATCCTTCCAACCCACAGAACGAAGGCAAGGTGTTCCTCTTCAAGTACGGCACGAAGATCTTTCAGAAGATTCAGGAGGCCATGCAGCCTCAGTTCAAGGATGAGGAAGCTATCAACCCATTCGACTTCTGGAAGGGTGCTAATTTCAAGCTGAAGATTCGTAAGGTCGCTGGTTACACTAACTACGACAAGTCTGAGTTTGACGGTGCGGCTGAACTTTACAAGGGTGATGACGAGAAGCTTGAGAAGCTGTGGAAGACTCTCTACAAGCTTCAGGACTTTGTTGCTCCTTCTGAGTTTAAGTCATACGACGAACTCAAGAAGAAACTTAACGATGTTCTCGGTGGTGACATTCGCAGTGTTGCCCCTGCCGCTAAGAGAGCGGAGGACGAGGACGAAGTGGCTGAGGCTGTTCCTGCTCGTAAGGCTCCCAAGCCTGACGAGGACGAAGACGCGCTTGAATACTTCAAGCGTCTAGCAAAGGAAGACTAATCTTCCAAGGCATTCAAGCCTTACAAGACCCTCCAAATTGGAGGGTTTTTTATTGATGTAATAAAATCTGCAATGTCATTGGAATTACTTCCTATCGGTTGTTTATCTTCATCACTTGGGATTATTCTTGCAACAGGAAAGCTACTTTTTAAATCGGTATCGGATGTTCTTTCGTCCGTTGATTTATCACTTTCAAGCTGTGCTATTCTTTTCTCAATAATATTTTTTTCTATCTCACTTAAATTTTCAAAATTAGATTGTATTAATTTTAATTGAGATAATTCACTTGTATCAGTGACCATTTCCTGAACAGCTTTCTGATTGCTTTCCGTGTTATTTTCAGGAACTTCATTGTTTGGAGATTGCTCAAGAGTATCAATAGGAAATTGATTTGTTTGGTTTGATGCAGATACAGTATTCTTGTTTTCTTCTTGATTAGCTCTTTGTGCCTGATCTAAACTTGTCGTTTCAATTACTGGTTGATTTTCCGATTCATTTGTTTGCTGTTGATTTTGTTCTGGTATTACAGTATCGGATACAGTTGCATTTGGATCTACTTGTAGAGAATTATTTGTTTCATTTTCTTCATCTAGTAGAATATTTGAATAGTTTGAAACATCCATTTTTGGCGTTTTATTATCAGCCATATCAGTTTTTGCCTGATTTGGTTTTGAATAATCGATTGTATCAAATATTTCTCTTTCAAGCATAATTGTTTCTCTTCTCTTCTAATTTATTCTTATATTGATTGAAATAAACATCTCTCTCCCAAGGGAACATTTCTTCTATATCATTTACATTAATTACGCTATTTGAAGATAAGAAGAAATTTATTTTGTAATACAAAACTAAATCAATATGATTTAAGCTAATGTAAAAAAATTGAGTACTCCGTCCAATCTGAGTGTTCGTTCTACTCCATCGCTTGTTTGATATTTTACATCTGAATGAATTTTTGGTAGAGCGAGAATAAAATCTTTTACTTGATTATATTCTTTCTTAGTCATAGAATTTAAAATATCATCTATATCATTGGTTCCAAGATCATCAAAGTGATAGACAGAATCATCTTTTGAGATTTTTTCTATAGAAGCTTTGATTAGATGAGAGATATCAAAATTACCATCTATTGATAAAATTTTTATTACTGCTGGTTGTTTGAACTGTATATAATAATTTTCAGTTAATTTCAATTCAAATTCTTTTTGACCAGTACCAACCATGAGTTCGGTTAGATTAACTGTTGTTTTTATTTTTTCATTTGTTATAGGACAAGTAAAATTTGTTTTTACTATCTCACCAACAGATTTAGATCTTAAATTACAAAACAAATATTCCAAATCTTGTAATGTTATACTTTCGACCGAGATACCATCAAAGCATTTACTAATTAACTCAAGAACATTTTTAATTATTAATGATGGATTCTTTTCTTCTTTTATCAGTAAAAGATTTTTCTCATCAGATACTAAAAATGGTCTGAAGTGTATTTTTTTACCTGTGCTGGGAACATTTATTTCATATTTTGGATAAGATCTTTCAAATTTCATTATATTGCCTCATAATTTCTAAAATTGTAAAATACATCAAATGTCGCAAATTCTCCGCTGTCAGCTGATAATTCGATTGGTTGTAATTTAATAGGAAATGCTTCTCTGAAGATGAATGCTGCTTTTATGCTTCCATTCATATTAAGACATTCTACTTTTACGAAGCCATCACGAACCCAATCATCATATGGTCTTGCAAACGAAACACCATAGTTTGATCCAGGAATACTTCCATCCTCAACAATAACTCTCATATAATTTTCTAATCTTTTATATGTGTTCCAGTTTTGTTCGATGGGAAATCTTATAACTAAATTAGATGAATTTGAACCGTAACTGCTGTAGTTTTGAGTAAAGGGAATATTTCTCCCATATCCTGGTCCTGGTAGTTTATCCGCTATTGTATCAAGTTGTCTTCCACCAAACATTACTTTTACTGCTGGTATTGTATTCGTTCCGTCTGGAGTATTCAAAATCACATTAAAGCGATTTAGTCTTTGTATGCCACCAGCAGCGTCTACTAAATTTTTTAAATCGTTGATAGAATTGCTCATTTGAATAGTGTCTTTTCTGTTAGAAGCTTGAAATTCCACTCATTGCAACTGCAAATATTTTTTGCTGCTTCCCATTTAGCTTCATTTATCAAAAAGGTCACTAATTCATTATTATAGGATTTTCTTTTTTTATTTAATGGTTCTTTTGTTTGTTTTTCTGGTTTTACTTCAACGATAATTGTCTTTATGTTGCCAGTTTTTTCTTTTAACATAACCATGAAATCAGGATAGTAGATGTGTTTTTTCTTATCGATTGGTGATATGTAAGGTATTTTTACACACTCATAACACCATTTGATAACATTGTCTTGAATATCGAAGTACTTGCAAAGTTTTCTTTCCCATAAAGATTTGCACAATATTTTTTCGACATTTCCGACATATTTTTCTTCGTTCAAAGGTACAAATTTTGTTTTGTACGGCATCTAAATATATATAACGGATTTAAAAATGCCATATATCTATCCTACATCAGACCAAGCAGAAATACCATATTGGGTAATTTTTTATAATGCTCCATATAGCGTACTAGCACTTGATAGAACTCGTTCTGGTGTTTTAAGTAGATCCGATGACAACTATGTTCAATTGCCATTGCCAACTAATCTAGAGTATGAAACAGCACATTCATATAATGAAGGTATAGGAACTCTATCTCCAGAAAGAGGATCTGCTGCAACAGAAATTAATTTAGGCGGTAGAGCAGAACTAGCAAAGAAAAGATTTTTAGATCCAGTTATTATGAGATTGGAGCAATTGTCTTCCACTTCTACATTTAGAAAGCAATCAAATACATCTGAACTCTCTTTATCATCAGAAGCGCGTAGAGAGTTTGAATTTAGTTATATACTAGTTCCTAAAAATTTTGATGATTCTGTTATTATAAATGGTTTGTGTAACTTTTTTAGAGCCACTTCTTATCCATGGAGAGCTGATTCCCCAGAAAAGGTATATCCACCATCTCTATGGGCAATGCAAGTCGTTGGTGCTGGAAACTCAGATTTCCTCACACAATCATGGCTATCAGATCCTCTAGTTTGTGTGCTTACAAATGTTGTAATAAACAAAATTCCATTTGAGGATAAATCAATCGCAAGATTTTTTCAAAATGGAAGTTCTATGGCAACAAGTATTACACTTTTATTTAAAGAATTTGAAACTGGTACATACGATCCAAACCGTAATAAAGTATTGAGTAAATCAGAAATAGCAGTTAATTAAAATAAAAATATTCATGTTCAATAGATTTAAAACGATAACATACACTATAGATGATAAAGATTTATCTGTAAAGGATCTATCTAAGTCATTTGATTTAACTAATATTAAAAATAATATTTTCTCTAAAAGAGCAGAAACAAATACTTTTTTAGATACTATTTCTTACAATAATTACAAAACGTTTTATTACTATCACGTTCCACTTTATGCTGGTAATATTTTAAATCCTTATAAAGAACTTCCTCCAACTTCTAAAGAATTTGAAAAAACAATTAATGATTATAGTGCTGTATTTTATACAAATATAGCAGGAAGTTGTTTTATGAATGGTGACTTGATTGCAAAACAAAATGCTGGATTTTGTGCTGGCTTTGATATCACTAATAATTTTGGTTATGTTGTTGATAATGATTCAAATATAAACAAATTGAAAACTTTAATTATCGGTGAAGTAGGAACAGGACCTTGCTTGATAATAAGAAAAGAAAATAATTCTTGGGGTATATTTGCAACTTTTAATAATAGCCTAGAAGAAAAATATTCCGATTCAGTTAAAGCATTTTTAGATGATTCATCAATTCAATCATCAAACACATCAATTCTTGAGCAATATTATTCCTTCAAAGCAGGGGAAACGGGATTAAATTATTCATATAATAGTGAGGTTGATATATTTAATACTAATAGATCTATAATTTATCTTATAGATCAAACTGCTATCAAGTCTTTTGAGGATGCTATGAATGTCGGTAGCTAATTTTACAACAATAATTGAACTTAGGATAACTCACGGTAGAGATGGTACTGTATGGTACATTGTAAATCCAAACAATAGAAATCAAAGCTATGGATTTTTTGAAAGACTTTCGATAGAAGAAGGAATCATGAGTGTTATTCCTCATGGAACATTAGTGTTACGCGATGTAGGAGACTTAATTTCTGATTTTAATTTTACCGGAAAGGATAAATTTTATCTAAAGATAGAAGATTCTGGTGGAAATCAAATAGAACTATCGGATTATTATGTTTATCAAGTAGCAAGAGCTACAGATTATCAAAAAAAGGGCGAAACAAGATTCGCTACAATAAAATTTATACACGAATCTTATTTCTTTAACGAAAGATCTGTATTTGATTTTGAAGAAGATATAAAACCTATTTCTAAACAAGGCAATGAAGATAATTGGGTTGGTAAAATATTTCAAGAATATTTTCCAAAGGATTATAACGCTGGAAAAGCTTATGCTTCCAATACAAAAAATTATGCTTGGTTGAAGCATAAGAATTTAGCATTCCCAAATGGAAGAAAAACAGATCAGACAAAGATTTTGAATCTTTTAAGTTATCTCGCGGAAAATGCAAATGCTGATGATGATCCACCAAGAGCAGATTTCTTTTTCTGGAAAGATTTAACTGGAGTCAATTTTCTTTCACTTGGGGATGAGATCGATGCTAGCACCACTCCAGAAGCAAGATACGGAGTCTATGATAGAAATAGCATAGCACCGGATGGAATAGTTAAAATTGATGATATTTCTGTTTTAAATTTTTCTTTCATGGATCTTGAAACTAGTGGTGCTTTCCAATCATATTATGAAAGAGTAGATCCTAATCTAGATCAACCACATTTTTATTTGATGGATTCCACAAATTCATTAAAGACAAAAATTATAAATTTTAATTTTCTAGATTATTATCCATCTTCTTTTTTTGTTGATGAAACAGAACAAGGTTCACAGGGGGATATAGTTTGGAATCCAAATAGCGATATTGCAAATTTTGAAATAATTAATTTCGGAGAACAGCAAATTGATATTTCTACTTCACAGGGAGCTAAATCTGTAAAATATACTAAGAGAGTTTATGACGAAGAAAAATTTGGATTTTTTGATTTGTCTTATAACAATTCAGAATATCATGAGCCGTCATATTTCTATCACACTGATGGGGGGATAACTCTTACCGATTTCAAGAGTAGCAGACGTACAGGTATGGTTTGGCAGACAATGTTTGATATAGATGAAGAAAATCCACTTGATACTGAACAAGATAAGAATATAGCTAAAGTTTATATCCAGCTAAAAAAAGATAAAATAAACGCTGCAAATATTTATTTTTATTTAAGAAATTTAAAAGAACAATGGAATATTTTTAAATATGTTATATGTTGTTTAAGACAAGAATCTAGTTTTGATTTTTGGGCAATAGTTAGACCGAAAAATATTGCACCATCGAAGACAGGAATAAATACATATAATTTTCAAGAAGTTTATTTTATTCCTAAATTTGGTATTCCCGGAATATCAGGTAAAGTAGATTTTTCAAAAGGACTTACGCTTGAGGCAAAAGGATTAACTTCGCTAGGAAGCCCATTAAACGCAGTACCTACAAGCGGATTTACCTTTATGGTCCCAATACAAAATATTGGAACTAATCAAACAGCATTTAATATCAATGAAATAAGAAATTTTACAGCTCAAATAGCTGGTATAAATTATGCTTATGCTGGTCCGGGAACTAATATGAATGTTGCTGGATATCCAGATGAATTTAAAAATATACCAATAGGATCAAATTTAGGTATTCCTCCATCTCAATCGGGGCAAGGTTTTTTATATGATGTTGGGCAAGTCGTTAAAATGACTGCTATTGATTGGAAATCTATAAGAGGTGTAAGTGTAGATGAAACATTCTATCAAAGTAACAAATATCTTTTTGTTTTCGATTCGCAGAATGATAAAGAAGGATTCTGCGATGGTTCTAATTTTACTATAGGTTAATAAAAATGGCTAATAATAAAATAAAAAGTGTAGGAACAATTGGGATTGATATTCTTGCTTCGGCGGAAAAATTTATCGATACAAAAGAATATAAATGTGCTAATCCATTAGCAGCAGAAAATGGTGGACCTATATCAATTCAGCAATGCGAAGAACTGTATTTTTCTCAATACACCGGAATAACATTTAAACCGCAAACAGCAGAGCCTTCAGATAATGATCTTGAAGCTGCTTTTAATAATCTAAAAGGCTGTACTTACATACTAGAAAATATGGGCCAAGAATATTTGGGGTGTTTTCCAGAAGATCCTGATGCATTTTTTAGTTGCAATTGTCCTAGAATAGGTAAAAAATTTCCAAAACTATTAAAATTTGCTACAAAAAATTCAACTTTTTGGAATACAGATTTAAGAACACCGCTGGCAAGAAATTCTTTTAAACAGCTGTTATCTGCTTTTAAGGTATCGATTACAGTAAATGGAAATTTTAGACTATTTCCTGGTGCTGTAATAGAAATTATTGATACTCCTTTATTATCAATTAATTCTAAATTATCAGGAAAATGGTTTGTTCTTTCTGCCATCCATTCTATAGGAAAAGATAGACAGCACGAAACAACATATATTTTATCTGCCATAGCAAATCAAAACTTCTTCAATACTCTAACCAGCACAATAAACCAAATAAATATTCAGAGATGAAAAAAAATCTAGACATTTATTTCAAAGCAAATACGAGAAAATCAATAAGTTCAGTTGATGAATCTTTTTCCATAAAGCAACAAATCAAAAATTTATGTTTATCTGAATTAGGAGAATTTAGATTCAATAATGAAGTAGGATCTTTGATTAACGAGTTTAAATATGATAAAGGTTCAGCAAGACAATACTATATTTTGAATGTTCTTGAGAACAAATGCAAAAATCATATAAGGGGACTTAATACAATTAACATAACCATTGATAAAAATGATCTAATAAATCGTAGAATTTCTATAAATGTGAATTATGTTGTTTATGGTAAGGATTCTTCGTTTAGGTTTTATTTGAATAAATAATTCTATGAACGAGCCAAAAAACATAGATCTAGTCAATATAAATTGGGACTCTTTAAGAGAAAATTTAGTAAATTATCTCAAAAGCACCGATTTTGCAAATGACTATGATTTTGACAGCAGAGGAACAACTACAGATTTACTGTTAGGTCTATTTTCCTACAACACTACCATTGCATTACACTATCTTCATATTTTAAATAACGAAAGCTTCATTTATTCTGCTCAGAATAATTCATCTTTAGTTAAGCTTTTACAGACATATGGGTATACTGCTAATCGTTTTAAATCATCAACTGCTTTGGTGACATTCACTAAAAACGATAGTTCTCTATCTCAAGTAGATACATATGCCACTTTAAATTCAAAAAATGATAAAAACACAAATGTAAATTTCTATTACATTGGGCCTAAAGTTACTCTTGATCTTTCAACCACTTTGCCTTTTTATGCTGGAATTAAGTTGGTAAAAGAACAAACAGTCTCTGTTGATCTCGATAATCAAGAATTTGAAATAACAGACTTTTCTGTAGATATTCGTACAATAGTAGTTAAAGTTAATGACGATTATTGGATAAATTTTACCAATGAACCTGTTAGAGGCACTGATGTAAATTCTAAGATATTTTTCATAGTTAATAAAGGTGATAAAATCTTTGTAAAATTTGGAAAAAATATTCAGAATGTAGAAACTACAAAGGGTAAATCTATTAAATCTACTGATACTGTAAAAGTATCTTATGTTGTTTCTAACGGTGACGAAGGAAATAATGTCTCATTTGATTCGTTATCTCAATTCAGAAGCAATGGAACACTTACCGTTCCTACTAATATTTCCATAACATCTAATAGATCCAGTGGTGGATATTTAGAATTAGATTCAGAATATCTAAAATATCTTGCCCCAAGAGCATATGGATATTCATCTTTAGTTACAAAATCCGACTACGAATATGTAATTTCAAACTCTGGTCTGCTCCCAGAAATAACAAATGTTGATCAGAGATTGTCAGTATTCGATGGTCAGGGTTTTGATGATGTAGGCGGAACCGTTTACTATTCTATAATTGATTTGGATGTAGATTCGGAAGAAGTTGATTCTATCAACCAGCTAATTCAAGAAAAGCAAATAATTGGTCTTTCTACTGAATATCTTCCAAGTGATGATTTTACATGCAATATTACTGTTGCTTGCTCTTTCGATTCAAGAAAATCTACTTCAAATAAAAATGTATTGAAGGACGAATTAATTACCGAAATCGAAGATTCTTATGGAACAAAATTGTTCTTTAATAATGTATCCAAAAGCGATATAATTTCAAAGGTTGTAAATAAAGATAAAGGACTTTCTGTATCTGAATCTAATATAGTTTTTAGTTTCGAAAAGAATTTAGATCTTTCAACCCAAAGAACTATTAGATTCTATAATGGCATTTCAGCTATAACTAGCGATTTAGTTCTGACCAATCTTTCGGCATCTGAAGTTAAATTTGATAGCACATCGACAACCGTTCCAGGTCTTAATGGTTTTTATTATCTGGCTGCATACAATTCTTCGGGAACTCTAATTAAAAATAAAGTCGGCGTATTCAACCCAAACACCGGATTGATTGTGTTCTACGATTCGGTAGTTCCTGCTGCTGCCTTTGACTTAATTATATCCCCTTCATCTGCATCTATAGTAGCTATCAATAATATGGCTATAACCTATGCAATAGATTCCTTTATAATAACATGATTATATTTTTTAACCAAAATAAAGATCAAGTTTTTACTGTAAATCAGCTAAACACAAGTGCTGGTGCAGAATATGCTATTAAGCTTATAAACTCCACATATAATCTTTCGGAAACATTAAACGAAAGACGAAATTTTACTTATTTTGTGGAAAATCAGTTTCCTAACTGGCTAATAAAGGATGTAGAAGAAAATAGTTCTTATAAGATTATTGATTTTGTGCAAGAATTGTATAATTGGATCTATTCACCAGACGGTCTTGATCTCTATCCAAATTTTGAAAATTTACAAAATGCATTCTATACAAACGAAGATTCTTTGAGGAAAATATATTCTTCGATATTTACAGATTTTGATTTTGAAGATTTCACTAATCTAGATTCTTTAAGAGAATTTTTGATTTCAAATAAGAAAAAATTCGTAGAGAAAAAAGGTACACAGAATTCAATACAGTACTTCTTGGAAACATTCTTCGGAAGTCAACTCAATGACTATACTATTGAATATGGAGTAAACGATGTCTTTGTACTCAACAGTTCAAATACAAATGAAGACACTTTATCTAATGGATCCTCTTTACAGGAATATTCCATAAGATTAGAAGCTGATATTGACGAGAAGTATCAAGACGATTTGATTAATCTTATTAAGCCCATGGGATTTAATTTTGATTTGGTCAAGGCAGAAAATAGTATTTACTCTGGCTCTGTTGAAGGAACCGATAAAGTAGAGCCATATGAAATAGTGGTTTCTTGATCTATAAATAACTGTATGCCAAATGATTCGTCATCCAGATATTCATCATCTATTGAAAAATTCATAAATAGTGCCATAGCCAATGATTACTATGTTGGCTTGGGCGTAGAATCTATTGGCTACGAAGATCATGATACCAGACTGAATAAAAAGGTATCTAATGTTGCAAGTTTAATTAAAAGAGTCAAGATAAGCGAAATCAATGCTGCTTTTGAAAGAAATTCGTGGTCTGAAGGAAAATCCTTTAAAGTATTCGATTCGACAGATCCTGATGTAAAAAATAGCACATGCTATAATTCTTCGACAAACGAGTTATTTCTCTGCATAGAAAATGAATCTAATAATCTTTTTAGCAGAAGAGATCTGAACAATAGATCAAAATTTGCTCCATCTGGTTCCAATGGTACAATAATTGAGATGGGCGATGGATATAAGTGGCTAAAGATCAATTATGATCCATCCCCAATATCCACCAATTATATTAAAATTTTTGGCATAGAATCTCTACAAAACTTCAAGGGATTCACTGCCGACTTCCAGGGTCCAACAGCAGCCGCTACGACCCTTCACGGAGCCTCTGGTCTTACCTATGGTACATGCTGCCTATATGTCAAGGAAGCCTTCATTGAGCCTATAACAGGAAAAACTTATGCAGCTGGAGACATTTTAGCAGCTTATAAAGTTCCAAATGCATGGAGTTGTGATCTACTAGGATCATTGACTAATCTACAGCCAGTATTCAAAACTAGCGTTACTGGTACTGAATATGGAGGATTCTTCAATATATCTGGTACAGCTGGCTGTGCTCCTTGTGATGCCACAAATGCAAATGTAACTCCTATTCTTTCTTATACTTCTGGCGGTTCTGCTGGTTATGGATCGACAAATTCGTTCAAGAAAAATTATGAAATACTTAGTTCTATTCCTTCCGGATGTATCTTAAATGCTGTTCTGAATGACGATACTTCCATCAATTATTATGTTAGCGAAGAAAGACCAGAAATTAGATTATCGGTAGATGGTAACATCGGTTCGTGCAAAGCTTACCTAAAAACTCAGTTTGTAGGTGGGACAAACGGATGGAAAGTCATTGGCATTGAATTAGAAAATCAGTTAACCAGCAGCAACATAACATATGTTGAACCCATTAATCTTGTTACAGCTATTGGATCTGCATCTGAGGGCAAATTCTCAAAGCTATTGGCTGCAATACAATTTAATTTAGCCCCAATCACAAAAACTGGAGAATCTTATCTTTCAGTTTATGATCTATTACGAACTAAGCTCCTGTCAGTTACATCAAACATCAATTCAACAGATGTTCAAACTTATATAACAACTGTTGGAGCTACCTTCAACTATTCAAGCGCATTCCTTATAGGAAATGTGAAAAATTCAAATAGTTACAAACTTGCACCAAAAGTTTATAGAGATTATACAGAATTCTCAAAGGCAAGCTCTACTGTAAAAATAGAATCTATCGAAGGAAATATAAACGACATTACTTTCGAAACAACTTGCACAGATATTGCATCATCTTTATTATCGGATGATTACTTTATCAGTAAGGCAGGTTTTGATAAGAGTATAGGAGATGGTTCAACTGAATTTGAACCATTTAAGACCGTATCCAGTTACAATTTAGGATTTGATAATGTAAGTTCTGGAAATACTACTGGGACATTTGAACTTTCTCATTATTCCGCCTATTCATTAGGAACTGGTGGAACTTATTATTATGAAGATGTTGGAAGCACTGGAGGAATATTCCAGATTACCGGAGTTACAGCAAGTTCAATAAATATATCTGACTGTGATGTTCTTTTTGCGACTGACACCACATTCAATGAGTCCAAGACATCTCTAACACTAATTTTCAATATCTAAAATGAGCACCAATTACCCATTTGACAATCAATTTCCCCTAACCAACTACCCATATTCAAGTAGATCTTGGGGGTTGAATGTAGATTCTGATACAAAGAAGAACTACAACTTTGTAGGATTTAAACCAAAATCTAGACTTCAGGCTTCAGAACTGAATGAGATTCAAGAAATTTTTGCTATGCAAAATACTCTTAATCTTAATATGATTAGAGAATGGTTTAACGAAATTAATGGAACTACATGCGATGGTCCTGCTTGGAATGGAGCCACGCCATTGTTTCCTAAATCGCATCCATCAGGCGGTACTTTTGAAGCTTTGGTTGAATATTCCTACACAGGAACTGGTGGTATTACTTTAACTTTCAACGAAGGTTGGTATTTAATTACCCTTGATTCAGGAATCAAGCAATGGATCTATCTCAATAGCGAGAAGAATACAAATATAGTACCATTATCAACTATTCAATATTATTCTGGTCTTTCTTTCAGCCCAGATCATATTGATTGTACAGAAGATAGAAGTTTGCTTGATAATTCTTCAGGATCGCCTAGCCAGTCAATCTGCGGAGCAGATAGATATCAAATAAATTTCACTACGGCGGGAATTACTGGAGTAACTGGTTTCAACGAAGGCACATTCCAAAAGATTATAAAATTCACCTTGACAGGTTCTACATTATCAGTAAGTTATATTAATGGTTTGACTATTTAAAATGGAGAGAAAAATATGAATAATGGTAAGGGGTGTGGGTGTAACAAAAAAAGCATTTCAAATACAACTAAAATAGTTAAAAATAATACAGATAAAAAAGAAAAAATAGAATTTTCTAAATCTGAATTACCTATAAGCAATAATCTTTTAAATAAAGGATTTAGCATGGTACAAAGTTATGCTTTATCTTTAATATCACGAGGAATAACATCAAAAAAAGTAGAACCAAAAACAAAAAAACTTAGAAAATTAAGCTGTTTTGGTAATGAAGATATTGGCGGTAAATTGCCGCCATGTTCAGAACTTATGAAATCTGAAACTGAGGGTAAATTTTATTGTGGTGCTTGTGGTTGTGGAGATAAATCAGCAACATGGTTAAATGGAAATGATACTGATTATACTAAATTAGATTATCCTTCATTAACATGCCCATTAAAA
>Ga0194133_10006379_pt1 | contig 14505 bp, 5 predicted proteins | sample TA2KigOf40mmetaG_FD_155448 | JGI IMG/M metagenome (GOLD analysis project Ga0194133, IMG submission 155448) | Freshwater microbial communities from Lake Tanganyika, Tanzania - TA2015055 Kigoma Offshore 40m | ecosystem: Environmental > Aquatic > Freshwater > Lake | place: Tanzania: Lake Tanganyika...
TATGTTTTTTTTTTGGATTTTTCTGCCAAAACAGGTTGGAAAAGAGATCCTTCCCATCTTAGTCATTGTTATCACCCTACCAAAAGCAGTTAAAATATTTTAAGTTTGATTGTTCACTTTTCTTTTGTTGATTTATCTAATTTCGAACTTAATATACGCACAATTTGATGTTGAAAAAAAAGTCTCAAAAGGCAGACATTTAAAACAGTAAAATGAAAATTTCTTCTAAAACAAAACAAAAAGTTGTTATTCATGCAGTCAATTTTGAAAAAAGCTGGAAATCGGCTACTTTTGATAACCAAAAGGGCTTTCTCTGTTCCCTTTTCATCTTGGCCTAGCTTTCCGCCCACTACCACACTTTTTGCACCAGTTATGTGCCCCATACCCTTGCCAAGGCCTAACCCTGGCACTCAGTATCACAGACAGGCCCCAACCCCATCCTAAATGAATCTTCAAAACGGGCATGTGATTATCACAAATGGCAAACCTTTTTTTTTTCATCTAAAAAATACTTTTCACCCCAAATATACTTTAATGTAGTTTCATGAAGTACTCAAAAGAAAAAAAACCTTAAGCAATGGTTGTTATTTTTGGCACCAGAAAAAAACTGATTGAAATTCATCTTGTATTGTTTATTGGAAATATCTTTATATCGGAGATGGAAATCTGATGATGAATGTGAATTATTTATATATTTTGTTAAAAACTCCAAGAAGATTTTTTTCTGATGTTATTATGAGAGAAACTATGTGTTATTCGTAAAGAAAGATTTGTTCCACTCGAAATGTAAAAATTCTCAGCAAAAGGACTGAAAAAATACTCAAAAAAGATAAGTTTTCTAAAAAAAAAACTATTCCATTATTCAAAACTTCAACTTAAAAAAAACAAAAGAAGCTGTACTTAAGTCTAGATAGAAACTGCATGGTTATAGGTTTTAAAAAGCCAGTTTATCAATCAGCAATGCACAGAAAGTAATTATATACCAAGTCTTACAATGCAAAAAAAAAGTTTGATTGGCATTAGAAAATAGCATTTTTAGCTTAACAGATTGAAAACAGTGAAAAATATGAAAATGTTGACTTTTGCTTGACCAGAAGAATCTGAATTATCTTGACTAAAATCAAAAGGAAAGTTTGTTTTTTCCAACTTGACTTAGATTTTAGGTTTTTAGGATATTTTTTTTTGTTAAATAATTCTAATTAATTTTTTCTTACATTGTTGGTTTCATTGTTTTTTTCATTTTGGTTAGATTTGTTAAATTTGTTTGTTTGATTTTTTTCCCACTTAATTCATCATTTTTTTTCTTTATACCAATTTTGAAAAAAAGCTAGTCTGTTTGCCATTTGACAATGAAATGGCTTTTCAAGTCCAACAACAATCAAAGCTACTCAATTCTCTGTTGAAATTTGTAATTTGTGATATTGAATTTGGACGTTTTTTTCTGTTTACACAATTTTTTTTGTACTTAATTTTGACATGAGAAATTCATTTTCTTTTCTCCAGTGGGATCTGACGATGGCATTATTGATTAGAACTTGCTTCAATACTTGAAAATTAACTGAAAAAAGAAGTTCAACAAAGCATTAAAAAATCATCAAAATAACAGTTTTCTTATATGAAACAAACGTCTCTACTTCTATCTATTGCATTCGAGTTGTGAGTTGTTATTTCCATACAAAAAAAAACTTGTAAACTTTATTCCTCTATATATATATGAAGTATCAATAAAGTATTTTGGTTGCGTTTTATTTTCTAAATTTTTTTTGTTTTGGGAAGATGCAAAAAACTTTTTGCCAACTTTGTGTTGGCATCATTTTGATAAAACATCTAAAACAAATGAGTGTTTGTGGAGGCAAAAGTGATTTAATACTCTTGCAAAAATTCAAGTTTAGGATGCTTTTTACAGCTTAGTTGGGTAAGGCAGATCCCCAGAATTCGCCATCGATTAAAGGGTTAATTCTCAACAAAGTCAAGAGTATAATAATTATCCTCAGAAGGGTCCTTTTCCCCCTAAGGATCAATCCAGCATGTCACACAACTCATACCATTCTTTTGGATCTGCAACAAAGAAAAAGACCAGTATCCAAGGATTGGAAATAACTTTTCTATTTGATGATTCTGCTGATTTCTTCACAAATTAAAGAAGAAATTTACAATACTTTTTTAAATCTTTTTAAAGAACGCCTTGATAATTTTTCTCATTAAAGGCAAAAAATTTTGTTGAGAATCATTTGCTATTTTTTTGGCAACCCAGGGTTAAAAGTTGCCTTGAGGTGCCCGCTGATTGGGGTTTGAACCTCGGACCCTCAAATTCCCAGCCTTATGCCATGGTAATATGCCACAGCGGCCCCTCTGTAGCTACTAAATATAATATCTAAATATTGAATCTAAATCATTTTAACCTTAAATGGAAGAAGACAAGATGGCTAGCCAAAAAATTAAAAATTTCGTTGAACCAGGTTTTCAAGCAACTTTTAGCTTTTCTTACCACCATTGAATATCCAAAATTAAATCTTAAAAATAAAAATCACAGAGAAAAACTAGTTAACATTTTTAGGCTTGCAAGCCTATTTGTCAACATTCAAAGCAGAAGCCCAGTGATTAATTGTGCTTGAGAATCTTACATGGATAGAAAGGTTGCATTATAATAATGTAAAGTACTGAAATCCTATATGTAAGCTGTCAACTTAATTTTTTGTTTGCTTATTTATAATTATATTAATGATTTTGTGCAGATTTTTTTTATTTTTGCTTGCCAACCCACTTTACGTGGGGTTGGTTAACCTCAGCTAAAGAGGTTTTTGCTCCGACGAGATGGAGGATTTGGGGCAAAAAAAGCAACTGGTGTAGGTGCTGATCAACGGTTTGTTGTTCACAGCTAAGGTCTTTGCTGAATTTGTTGTTAACAGCTCAAAAGTCTTTGCTGAATTCGTTATTCACAGCTCAGTAGTCTATTGCTCGAGTTACTGCCCACAGCTCGGAGTTTATGCTTGAGTTTTACTGCTCAAAGCTCAGCTCACAAAAGTAGATTTCATCTACCCTGTGATGGAGTATTTTCCAAAAAGTCTGGGTTTTTGGAAAAGTGAGTCCTCAGCACTTGCTATCCTGTTGAAAGTGGAGGGGGAACCTCTTCCTAGAAAAATAACCTACAAATTTTTCTCTCAGAGGACCCCAGCCTGTGCTGTCCGGTCAAAAGCGTAAGAGGAACTCATCTTGTGCAGATTAAGCTCATCTGATGTTAATGCACAATTAGCATCTAAGAGTCCTGCAATAGACATTCAATTGTGCAGATGGTCAATCCAGATTCCAATTACCCTGACTGAGGGTGCCTTGTTGATTTTTTGCAATACGTGGTTGAAAAACTGCTTCCGCGGATAGGGGTTGAACCGACAATCTTTAAATATTATCTCCCAGTCATGGCAACCTTAACAGAACTATAAGAGCGAAAAAGGTGAGAAAAGTTGTCCACTGGAGTTGTTAGGCCCTCCATCCCACTGAAGTTTGAACACTGGTAGTCTGATTAAGAAATACAATTTGTCATTACAGGCCAGGCTAATAGACTTTTAAATCCTACCATTCCACACAAATCTTGAATGAAGGTGGTTTGATTTGTTTATGATAATTAAGCTACACTACCATCTAATCAAATAGATAATTAGCTAATGGTAAGATTTATTTTTTTAATAAGATTATCCTTACAGGGAATAAGGCAGGAAACAGATTCAGTTGGGAAATATTATTAAGGTCGATAAGAATCTAGAAATTTCTTACTCAATTCAAATAATCTTTAAAAAACATTTTGGTATAAATTGTTCATTCCAAAAGCTCAAACTTGTAGGAGTAATTTATTGTCCACAACAAAAATAAAACCTTCACATATCTTGGCCACTTCAAATCTACAAAAAAGAAACTAGTTTAACACTTTGAAGTTAGGAAATAGAATAGAATAGAAAAACCTTTATTTGGACTCATTATTCTAACAATACATACAGAGTAAAACTGACTTTACAAGAATCCAACATTGGTAATCTATATTTATAAAAGTGACTATGTAGCCTTTTCATGCCCAAACTGCCAGACCAATCTCCACCAAATTTTGCACAGACCTCCCCACCAACTCAGGGAAGGTTCTTAACACAAGCATGACCCAGCTAACCTAACCCCTGGACCCCAGAGTACCCCAAACTCTAAAACCCAAATGGGTCACCGGAGAGAAAACTTTGTATAACGTAAAGTGTCCAAATGTAAGCTCATCAAATTTTTCCCCGGGCAGCGCTGGGGCCCGGTTGGCTAGTTACTAATATACAAAAAATGCACAAATACTTGGTTTAAACAGATAGGACAGTTAATTACAGCAAAAAATAGTTGTTCTTTTTAAAAAAATTCAAAATTTAAGCAACAACTGACCTGAACTTAAATAATATGGAGATTTCAGCATACTTGGGCTAAAAATTGTACCAACGCAATCATCAAACTTCTTAGAAACAAGCAACCAACTGAACTCAGCAACATCATCTATCAAAATAGATGACACCTAAATCCTGATTCCAAGAATCATGTTGGTGTATTGGTCAAAAGGCTTTCTCCAACTGGATTGGAATCCCCCTCAACCAAGTGAAAATGCCATAGCATGAACGGAATCTAAGTGATGAGAGTATCAGAAAAATGCTCAAGAACACTTATTTTCCTCAGAATATTACAGACTGTTTGTACCTACCTATGACCCTCTTTCAGGCACGACCTGCCGGACGAATCTCCGCCACCTCAGGGAAGGTTATTAACACAAGTCTGACCATGCCAATCCGACCCCCTGACCACAGGGTACCCCAAACTACAAAACTTAAACAGATGACTGTAGAAAAAACTTTGCTTTACAAAAAATGCATTAAATTTTTTCCAGGTAAGTGCTGGGCCCCACACAAGATTGTTGGCTGAATTCGCCCAGCAATCGACAAACCTGTTGACAGAAAAGCTAAAGATATAGCTTCCTTTAGTACACTCTAAAAATATTGGATACAGTAGGATAAAAAACTGAAGAACTAGTTTAAAAAATCCAGTTTTGGACAAGATTCAAGTGGGTTGGGTGAATAAACAGAAATGTTCCCACATTTTTTTACCACTAATTTATGAAATTAAATTTTTCTCAAAAATCTAAAACGTGAGTGCATAATAGCTACTTCTACCTCCTAACTTAACTCTTGTCGAACCTGGTTTCACAAAATCATTTCATAGTGTTCAGCGGGGTACCCCGAGGCCAATCATTTAGGTATTTTTTCCACCCTTCGGCCAAATTTCAACAATTTTTTGCGTACATATTTTCTTACCTCTGAGTGAGAATGACGCAAGTCAAGTCGTGAGAGAACAATCCTTTTTTTTACTTTCATTACAATCCACCCAAATCATCATGAAACAATCAAATCCTTTCAAGAATAAAAATAAGAATCTCATTCAGAGTTCAAATTGAGTTTCCATTTATAGATTTTGATCTCACATTTATAAATCACTTCTTTTATCCTATGGTTTAATTTAATGTCTAAATTTCATTAAAATATCATTTTAGAATATTAACAATTTAGTTGTAATTTTTTGGACCATCCATTTCAGAGTAGTAGCAGAACATAACTTCGTGTGAGGCATCCATTTGTTCCAAAAAGTATGCAGAGAGAGAGAGAAATTTGCACATCATTTTAACTGCTTGGAATTTTTTTAAGTTCTGGATGCTCAGATGTTATGGCAGATGTTGAAATAACGACGTCCAAGTAATTTTTCTTTACCTTCTTTGTAATTACAAAGGCCCTCCCCCATTCATTACCTTTGCAAATTTCCATTTCAAGCTTGGCTTTAGTGGGAAAAAAAGATTGCTATAAAAATAGAATATTTGAGATTATACTTGAAAAATAGATACTTTAACAGCAGCCTGGGAAAAATATGATGCAGGCCCAATAAAAATTTTGTAACTCCAACACTCTAAATAGACTTAATGGACTCACTCACAATGAGAGATGCTCAACAACTTTTGTCTAGAGATGAGCCATTTAATTTTTGCCCCTATGAGACCCAGGGATTGGGGGTTATGGTTCCATAAATGGTGATTTACATGACAGATGACCTCTCTGGATAAGTTTTTAAAAATCAACAGTTTTCAAAAATTGTTCAGTTTGTTTATGACCCTTGATTCTGAGGAGAGGCCCTGATAATTTTCTAACCTACACTGTATTTGTTTTCCCAATATCAAAGGCCAAGAACTGATTGGACTATCCATTTTGAATTAAACATATATCAATACTATTTTTATGTACCTATAGCTCCTCATCTCTGGAGAGCAAAAATAAAGCACCTCATTTTTACAAAAAGTATTAAGATATCCCCATCTGTGCAGTTTTTGTAACACAAAGGTTTTTCTCCAGTGATCTCTACTTAGGTTCTGGAGTTTTGGTGATCCGGGTGCCAGTGGGTTGGGTTGGCGGGGTCATACTTGTCTTATGAACCTTCCTTGAGTTGTGTAGAGGTCTGTGTGAAATTAAGCGGAGATTGGTCTGATCGTTTGTGCGTGATTGAAGGACAAAGGTACATTTTTAGGTACAAACAGTCTGTTATATATATAATAGATAGATAGATGATGTTTGAAAAAAGAGCTTTTATTAATTTAAAATGGATCCCTTCAACATCTTTTTAATTAAAAATGATATATTAAAAATTAAAATTAACCTGACAGGTGGAATCTAAATCTTAAATACAAAAATTTTATTCCTTTTTTGATCAAAATGAATTTTTTAGATCAAAAGCATTAAGAATCTCTTTACTTTTTGAGGCCTTGGTTTTGGGATATTGGATAAAATAAAAATCATCTGAACCGGTTTGAACAAAAATAATTCAACCTCAGATATTTTTTTTGAAATATATATCTATTCAATTCTAGTTTTCATTGTGGGTGAATAGCAAATTCTTTTTAATTAAACTGAAAGGAATTCCTTAGAAAAATCCAGATTTGATTTGAAAAAAGTTTGCAAAACCGAGTTGCTTCTGCGGTTGATGTTCAGTTATATGCTGACAAAAACCTGAACATAAAAAGACAAACACACACACAAAAAAAACTTTTGGTCTCCAGGCAAATAAAGTATCTCAGCAACTCAAACAAAAAGGTATTTTTAAGTTTTGTCAATTCACTTTAGACATTATTTTGCAAAAATTTATTGCAAAGTAGGTTATATTTTAAAATAAGTAATCAAAAGTTTATAATCCGGAATCAAATTCAGCAAAATAAGAAATTCAAAGAAAATCCCTTAACAAATTTGAGCAAAAAAAAAGTTTTTCAAAAATCTTTTCCGTTCGACATATTCTGTACAGGTTGGTAATTCAAAGAAAATTTTGTCTGGAAACTTATTGAAATTTTTTTTTTCTGGAAATCCATTTGCATTAAACTTCACATTCCAATTCTTGATTTGAAAGATTGCAACTAGAATTGTGATTTCATATGATACTTTGTTTGTACATTCATCATGATTTTTGACATTGATTTTGTCGACAAAGTCTGCCATTCCCACATTTATATAAAACCCAAGTTTTTTTTACTTGAACGGGAGTAGCAAGTCGTGCAATCCGATCGGATTTCTTTGCATTTCCGTCTGAAAAAAAATCTGGAACGATTTCACATTCGTCTAATTTTTTAGCAAGGGACATATTTACACCATAATCAAAAATAAATTTCCTTAAAAAGGAATAATTGTATTGAAATGAAAACTTTGTATAAGTTTTATTTTGAGTTTTAATACATGACAATTTAAGCATGAACCTAAACTTCACAATTAGGTTTTCAAATTTATGGGAGAAATATTTAATACCAAATTATATATTTATACTTTTCATGCTTTGAAACGTTAATTTTTAATTACTGGGATCTATGAATATCTTGTTCATTTGCAGAACAATTAAGCTCCAATTTTTTACTTCATGGATAAATTTCTTTCTCATGACTATGGATAGGGTTATGATCTCTGTGAGACCTTCCTTTTACTCATTGGATCAAACAAATGCAACCAGGAAACAGAGTTGAAAGTCAAACTTGGAAATTAAACTTTGTTTTCAAGTCTGATTTTGAAAATGAAGAGTGGAAACTAGACTGATCAAACAAATCTTTCACATTAAAAAACAAACCTAGTAAAACAGGTCTGTTTCAAATGAATGAGATTTCACTTTGCTTCAATGCTAGAATGGGTCTCACAATGAAAAATTATCAAAAGAAATACTGACTGACATAGAAGGTATTTGCTCATTTCTACACTAGGTTGAACCCCAAAAGTAATTTGATCTACTTCTCTGGGCATCCTGAAAACAAATGAAAAAGAACCACAGAAAACATAAATTAGAGTGAACCTCAAATGATCCTCTAGTTTCATTTTCTTTTCAATCAACCTGCTAGATATTTAGTTTTGACTACAATTAATTATATCCTCTGGTAATTATTGCTTTGGAAGAAGAATTCTTAGGGTGAAAAATAATTTCCCATATTTGGATCATGTCATTCTGTTTTGAGGGATCCTAATAAGGCGATGATTAATTTAGATGTGGGGTTCAGAGTGGGACACACCCTTCTAAATGATGAAAAATAAAAGCATTAATTTGAAACTTTTGATTCTGGAACAAGTCATATGACTGATTTTTATATGGAAAATTATCCACCCCTTTGAGGTGAAATGAAAACTCAGCGGTAGAGCTATTCTAAATGGATGTTGAAACTGGTTTTCTCCAATTGCTTGGTAATGACTCAGGCTAGCAATTCATTTTAAAGGTTTACAACTGAGTGATCTAAAGGTCTTTTCTACCTATCTCTCTCAAATTTCATTCCACTTGCAATAGTATGAATAAATGAAAGGAGAAAAAAAACCTTTGCAAACAATATTTGTTACAAACTGAAGAAATTTTTCAACATTTGAAATCAATTTTTCCATATGGACAAACACACCAGTCAAACATGACTTGCTTTATGAGAACAATTTCAATGCATAAATTACCAAGGAGCCTCCTGGTTTTATACCTCAAGTGAAACTTGAGCTAGTCGAAGTGAGCTCAATGCTCAAATTAATCATACATTTATTTTATCCAGAAAAAAACTTTCCAAACAATTAAGTTTTCTTTATGAAAAATTCAGTTTGAAAAGTTTTACTTTTTCATTAAAAGATGCTCGTTTCAAGATGTTGTTCAAAAAACAAGTCAATTTTTAATGGCAGAAATTTCTTTAAGAAAAATATTTGAAAATGGAATATTCTCCTGATTTTTCTATTCAATTGCTTCTATTTGAAAAATAATGTAATTGTGAGTTACAGATAAGGATGAACAATATATCTGCTAACTTTAATAGCGCGTTCGTTACTGCAGCGTAGGAATGGATGCGATAATGGAGCGGAAGCGGGAGGAGAAGTGATCGTTGAGCTAAAATGCCAGTTGTAGACCTTCCCAATCAAGAAAGGAATCAGAACTGAACTGTTTATTGAAGGGGAAGAGATGCTTTATATACAAAAGATAAGGAGGGATCGGATCAAGGTGATCGGATCAAGAAATATCGGACCTCTTAGAAGAGGGTAGAATATTGGCGGGAATACAAGTGCGGGAGTGAAAACAGCGGCAGCCTGTTTAGGTGAACTTACTACTGAGAGGGAAAAGGAAGCTAAACAGCAGCAGCCTGTTTGAAACGACTTTGAACTTGCAAAAGTGAAAAATATCGTAGCACGAAAAAGAGCGTGTACTACGATATTAAATTTAACATGATAGTTTGAAAAAACTAGATCAACTCTGCTTGTTAGAAGTTTTCCAACAAAATCTCAATTTTTTTGATGAACAGTCAATTTTCCATGGATTTAAGAGTGTATTTATGATAAGAAGATTTGTTTTAGTTTGAATAATCTCCATGGAGAATAAAGCACCTTACCAAACAATATATTCTATCATTGTGGATTTCTTCACCATTGGTTAATTAAGTCATATGTGAAAGTGAATGAAGTTTTCCATTCACAATCAATTTTCGCCTTTTTTTGTAGACAAACAATTCATTTCCAAGGATGAAAATTGTTTCTGCTCCAACTGCTAATCGAAAATTCTTGTCAAATGATCTGAAAAAGGATTTTTGTCCAACAGAAACTCACTTGGGGTCGCTGTGGCCTAATGGTTATAGCATCTGACTGAGAACTGGGAGACTGGGGTTCAATCCCCGGTCTGGGCAAAAATCTTTGACCCCTGGATTTGCCTTAATTAATCATTTCTATGAGATGATTATCTCAGTCAGGATTGATTTTTGTGCAGAGATTTGATTAGAATGTTCTTTAAACTCATTTATCAATTGAAAGTCAAGTAACTTTATAAGACACAACTTTCAGTCAAAAATGAACTGTTGTAAAGTCAACACTACTCTCATTAACCTGATTTAGTGTTAGAATAATAAGTTCTTAAGAAAGCTCTCTTCTTCTTCTTCTATAAATTGATTGTCTTTTCATTTGATATTATTGTAAATTCCCTTAACCAAATAAAAGACGTGTTTGTGCTTGAACAAATCTATTTCATTCCTGACACTACTAAACATTGCATTTACACACACCAGTCTCTCCCACAGCAGGAAAGTACAAGTTCAAAAGGGTTTTGGCACGCTAGCTTTTATTACAAAATAGGAACTCAAGGATGACACAGCAACACACCCAATAAAGTTTAGAACAGAAACCTATGGTATCAAGATATTATTTACATTAATATGTCAGTTCGATACTTCAAAGATATTAATTTCATTTTACCAAGTGATTCTTTATAGGATGATCATAATAAGTCAAGTGTCAGTTTTTATGATGACATTTAAAATTTTGCACTGAAACTGCTTCTGGTCAAGACTCAAGTTTTTATGCAGCAGACACACTCTACCTTTGGCGACTGATAAAAATCTTATACTTCCCATACGAAATGAAATGAACAGCATTGAAAGAAAAAAATCTTTTGTAAAAATATGAGACCACTTAAACAGTCATTCTGCTTTAAAATCCTATTCCTTTGTCACCTTGAATTGAGACCTAAATGTCCTTGATTCGAAAATTTGTAACACGTTGCTTTGAAATTTGCTAAAAGATTTTCAAATAATTTTTAGAATTTTATTTTTATTCCACGTTGAAGAATTGATTCATTTTTCAAGATTTCAAATATCTCAAAATGAAAATTTTACAGCCATTCAGCATCTCTCAGCAAATCAAGTATGATTTATTCATCTAAATAATCTTTGCTACCTTTTTGAAAATCTTAGAACATGAAAAGTTATACATGAATCTTTCATATGGAAGTCTTTAAGGGTGAAGTGAGAAGAAGGATTTGTTATCAGATTAAACTTCATTACTTAAACGCTCAAAAGTTAATTAAGATTTTAAACAGGATTTAGTCTGAGCCCAACTCATAGTGAAGATTTTAGATAAAAAAAAAAGAAGAACTTTGTGAGAATGTTATAATTAACTTTACAGCTTGTAAAAAGTAATGAATCATATAAAAATGATCAAGTTGCCCAACCAGATTTGATTAACGATTAGGAAAGAACTGTTGAACTATTCTAGTAGAAAGTTTTTAATTTATAAAAACTAAACTTAATTCATCAACTGAGGTGGGAGAGTGAGTGTAATTTTGAAGAGAAACAAAGTAAAGGTAAATGTTCACAATTTTTTTATGTACCGAAGTGTTATAAAATCAAATGCTGATAGTTAAAATTTTGTTTCTTCAATAAAGTGAAAAGAAACCGTCTTGAAGTTTGTTCGATATAGCAATATCAAAAGATTGTGAAGTTGTGAAAAATCGATGAGTTTTTTGCATCAAATCTACCAATATATTCCTTTTGCATTTCATCATTTTGAATTATTTGAAAAATTTTCAAAAGAAATGATAAAATTTAATAAAAATACAATTCCATAAAAGGTTTTAAAAAATAACATTGCTTTCTAAGAACATGATAAGATATATTATCTATACATATATACGTATTTATGTCATTTTCTGTTTGTTGGTTTGTTGTTTGAAAATCTTCAAGGTAAATGGACTCAAAAAATGGGCAGAGTTCTGCAGATTAAAGGGGAGAACTGGGACGGGTAGGGAAAGTGTGGCGAAGAATGTTGGGAGCTGTTGGAGTGTGTAGTTGAGATGGGCCCTGACCCGACCCAACCCGAGCTTACTTTTGACCCGCAGTAAATAAGAGGCCGACCCGCCTTTGACCCGGGTACTTTCTGACCCAACCTGAAGAGATTTTTTTTATCTGAATGGAAAAAAATTGAAAAATTTGATGTTTTTAGGGGAAATTTTCCAAATTCAAACCCAAACCATAAATGGCTGGCCTAACCTGACCCGACCCGAGCCACAAAAATTGACCCGGGTCAAAAAATTTTGACCCGGACCCATCACTAGTGTGTAGTGATTATAGGAAAATGTTGAGAAGTGTGGTTGAGAATGAATAAAATGGGTGAGTGCATAAGAGTGTGAGTGAAACACTTAAAGGTTGGGTGGGTGGGATAAGATTTATTGCAATAAATTTTTCATTTCTAGCATATTCATCATAAGTTATATTGAGATTTTGAAAAAAATACTTGTTTTATTGTAGAGAATCATGAGAAATCAACCAACAGGAAAATGTCGTATTACAAACAAAAAGATATCAAAAGTAACATCATTTCCATTTCCGTTTATTTTCTTATAACTTTATAGCATGTTAGATAATTTACATCAATTCCAAAATTTCCGATACAATAACCGATAGGCCGTTGTAAATATACATTATATATTTTTCTAAAAATCGTATCTCAAAAACCTACATCTGAAAAGTTTGAATCAGAAAAGATATTTCATCAACTTTAAGTAATGTACGTTTGTGCCTTTTCAAATACAGAAACAAGTCCACCAAAAAGTAAAAGTCAAATGTATGCTTTCAATGAAATCTATTTCTTACATGAAGCTAAAATAAACATAACAATTACAATATGCCAGTCTTTCACACTGGGAAGGAAAAATACAAGGTTAGAAGGGCTGTCATGCGAGAGCCCTCTAAAAGAGAAAGAGAGGGTTTCATGATACAGCCTACAGGATCCAAAGAATAGAATGGTAAGTAATACATTATCAAGAATATATTAAGTGTCAGACCTTGAACTTAAGAGAAACACCATCGCTTGCTTTGAATCTTTATTCAACTTGACCTTCATGCCTAGAGATGGGCCCTGACCTGACTTGATCGGAGCAGTGAATAAGAGGCCGACCTGCCCTTGACCCGGGTACTTTTTGACCTGACCCAATGAGATTTTTTGACCCGAAGGGAAAAAAATTGAAAAATTTGGGATTTTTAGGGGAAATTTTCCAAAACTAAACCTAAACCAAAGATGGCTGACCCTACCCAACCTGACCCGAGCAACAAAAAATTGACCCCACCAGGGTAAAAATTTTTTGACCTGGACCCATTACTACCCAAGCCTCAAGACAACAGACTATTTTCTACCCTATTCTTATCAGGAAAAGGTTCATTGTACATATAAATGGTTGTTATAAGAGACATCGGATTAGTAATTTGAGTCTAGGGAATTCTGGAAACTTAAAGGTGTAACAAATGCACGATATTGGTGCTATTCAAAAATATTTTTCCATTAGGGCTACTTTTAGATGTTGGAGGGGAGGTGAAAAAGTAGGTATTAAATTGTCTTGGTTGGCTGTCATAGTTTTGACATTTGACAAAAGTTTCATGATCTTATTTAGGCAAAATTTGTTACAATTCAGTCTTTGCATTCTTACAAAGAAATTCAGGTTGCTAAACTAAAGTTTTGAAGCACACCATATACTCAAAATGCAAATTTTAATTCACAAACGACAAGAAGCAAACAGAGTAACTATAATTTTGCTGAAAATGAGAGATGATTTTTTAAACTTGATAAGTGACAGCTGATGTATTTAAACAATAGATTATACTTGTCAAAGTTTCAAACCATGGGATCAATCATGTTAAAAAGTTTGTCCAGTTTGAAAAGCTATTCAGTAGAATTGATCGATTTTTCTCAATTGTTTCCTCACAAGAAAGCAGGATAAAAGTTTTGAATCAAATTATAATCAAAACATTTTTATTTAGGAAAGACAATTAAAATATTGGTTGTATGATGAATGTGTATCCTAATGGTTTGAGCAACTGACTGAGAACTTTGAGACTGGGGTTCAATCCCAGGTCTGGTCAAAATCTTTGACCCCTAGGTTTGCATTTTATAATCATTTCTAGTAGATGATTATCTCAGTCAGGATTGATTGATGTGCAAAAATTTGATTAGAATGATCTCTTTTACTCATTTATTCACATTTATCAAATTGAAAATCAAGTGACCATAATACACAACCTCCAGTCAAAAGTCAACACTACTCTCATTAACGTGATTTAGTGATAATTTGCCACCTACATATTGTTCAAGTTTTTTTACTTTCCAGGAAAGTTATTACCAGACACCTTGTAAATGTTCTGTACAGAAAACA
>Ga0194133_10006383_pt1 | contig 14500 bp, 13 predicted proteins | sample TA2KigOf40mmetaG_FD_155448 | JGI IMG/M metagenome (GOLD analysis project Ga0194133, IMG submission 155448) | Freshwater microbial communities from Lake Tanganyika, Tanzania - TA2015055 Kigoma Offshore 40m | ecosystem: Environmental > Aquatic > Freshwater > Lake | place: Tanzania: Lake...
ATTCCAACAGCTCAGACGTAAGTTTACGAAATAACTAAGAGATTATTATAAGGATAATATGTGTAAAGTATTATAAAGTACCGATTTCAATAAAAGTATTATGAGCATTCCTAAACACCTTGCGTTTCTTTAATAAGAACTGGGGGGCCTTAGGCACTCATAGACTAAAAGATAGGAGTTACAGAAGTTTTAACACCCCTTATCTGACTCTAAGCGACATGACCATGCTTGTCACTTAAGTTCAGTAAGTCTACATGAATAAATGTTGAAATCAAAATTTTGCGAAAAGATCTTGACGGATTTCTTCTCCTCCAAGCAAATATTCAATGGCTTTTTGTCAAAGGCAGATGAGAATCTGAATGAAGTCGACATGTCCTGAATGGAAGACCCCACCCTTTGTAATCATGTGTGATCGACCAATTTTGGAAACCTTTTTCGTCAATTTTGACAGGTCTTTGATAGTCCGGACCAAGTTTTTATGCAAGAGGCAATTTTCAGGATGATCTTTATGGAATCACGAAAAAGAATAAATATTTTGGGATGTGTAACTTTAAGCCTAAGTAAGGATGAGGCTCAATTCTGCCTGAAAAAGACCTTTTTTAAGGCATCTAACAGTAATTAGCTTTTTAATTTTGAATGCAACTCCATTTCAAGATAATGCTCGATTATAGTTTTTTGATCAAAGATGCTATTGGAATTACAGCAAAAAGTTTTTTTTTTTATAGAAAACTCATATCCTTTTCTAAACATGGAAAACTAAGGTAACAAAATATATCGAAGGATTCAAGATTTAAGATAAAAAATTTTCAAAGTTCTTTCTGTCTATAAAAAAGTTTTTTGTATTTGGTTGTAGACCTTAGAAAGATTTTGATAAAATTTGCAACCCAACAACCCATGCTGGATAATTGATTTTTGTGCAATGAATTTCTTTTTCAAATTTTTTTTTGCAAAATATTATCCTATCCCTTTATATTCCATCAAATAAAATAAGGCCTGTCCTGCTCCATTTGCATTTTTGCCCCATAATTTGTTTAAATTTGGATTTCAAATCTCCAATATTTCCATGTTGGGAAATTTAAGATGAAATTTTTATTTTCTATATTTCTCCATTCCGGATAATTATCTCATTTACCCTTTTCAGTTGGAGGAAATAGTTATGAGCGTTACTCACCAAACCGTTTTCCTTACTGAAATGGAAAACTTTTTGCCACAAATCTATTTAGAGGATGCGTTCGTAACCTGATCTTGAAATTTTCATTTAAAAAAAATACCTCTCTAACCTTGACGGAGAAATGTCTTTGAAGAATAAAATGCACAGAAAAAGTGATGCAATGTGATGAAAGTTGCATGGAATCATATTTTCCAGCTCATTTTTGCAAGTGCAGATGGTATTTTTGGTAATCTGATTTTTTTCTTTGGCAAATAGTTCTCTTCCTCAAATGGTTCTAAGAGTTAAAAAAGGCTTGGCTTTCTGACAGTTAAGAAGTGTTTCCATCTAAGGATAATAAAAGTTTTTGAAAAGTTCAAGATTTTATCAAAAGTAAAATTGGGGTTGCCGTGGCCGAGTGGTCGTGGCATCAAGTTGGGAATCTGAGGGTCAGGGGTTCGAACCCCAGCGGCTCCAGGCAACCTTTGAGCCTAGGTTGCCAGAAGAAACTCCAACAAAAATATTCCCAGCCTTATAGTGTGCCTTTAATGATTGATTTTGCAAGGCGCACTTTAAAAGACTTTAAAAAAGATATTGGAAGATTTTTCAGTACGCCTTGCCAATTTTTTCATTAAAGGCACACTATTTGGCTGGAAATTGTTTATTATTTTTTTTGGCAACCTAGGATCAGGGGTTGCCTGGAGGTACCTGCCGGGGTTTGAACTCCGGACCCTCATATTCCCAACCTGATGCCATGACCACTCGGCCATGGGGGTACCTTAATTATGATTGTTGGTTGTGTCTGAAAGTGGATGTAACTTTTGTACTTGTTTACTTCAAAGAGTTTTAGAAATTTGGACGATCTGGTTTGATTTTTACTTCCATTGTGTTTAACGATGAAATAAAAAGGAAAGTGGTGATGACGTTTTTCAAGAAAAAAAAACCAACTGAAAAATATTCCAACCGGTGGCATTGTCTTCCAGCATTGTTTCCAAGCTTTTTGGCCAATTGTCTTTTGTCTTTTATGAGCTCAAACAATTTGTTTTTGAGAAAATTTGACGCACTTTTTCCTACAGCTGTGTCATCCAAAAAATTTTCGCTTCAAAAGCATGGGCCACACGAGTTTTATTGTCAAATTGACACATACTAGATATCGGAAGTTGACATCATAAAAATATAACAATCGATCTTGAGTGTGATGAGAAAGTTTACAGATGAAAAATTTAGCTTCTTTATTGTTTGAGATGCAATTCATTCAGCTTTTGTTTTCAACCAAAACGATGAAAAGTATGAAAAACCTGCAATTTGTCTGTGTTATCCATATCTTCTATCTTCTATATATATAAAAGTGACTGTTTGTACGTATGTCCCCTTTTCACGCCCGAACTGCCACACCAATCTCCACCAAATTTTGCACAGACCTCCCCACCAACTCAACCCCTGGACCCTGGGGTACCCCAAACTCTAAAACCTTTGTGTAACGTAAAATGTCCATCTGGGTGACGTATGCTAATCAAATTTTTCCCGAGCAGCACGGGGCCCGGCTGGCTAGTTATAAATAAAATTCAAAGTGTGTCAGGATGTCAGAACCTTATAGTCTCCCAAACTGCGGGCCCAATATCAGTTAAATTTGGCAGAAAGGCTCAAAATAGGGATAGTTTTATATCTCTAACCCCGCCCCCAGGGGTGTGGGGGACTAAAAAGGAAATGCACCTAATAAAATTGTTTAGAAACAAAAAATGTTTTAATGTCACCCTGGGCAATGCCGGGGTAACCTCAGCTAGTATTGAAATAATTCAACAAAGTTTTACAAGCTGTTGTGTCAATAAACTCGTGACCAATTGTTCCAGTTTTTGTTTTCCGGTGAAACTCAAATAAAACTTTTGTTTGTGTCTGTCTGTTGAAGATTTTCGCGCCTGAATTTCAAGACATTATTGACCACTGGTTCACCTTCTGGCTATGGAAGGAAGCTCTCTATACTACTCCAATCAATTCACCGTTCAATTATTTCAGGTTTAGACAACTTTCATTCTGAGATAATAAAAAAGGGAAACTTTGCTGGGCTGTATGGTGTCCAGAAATAGTTTTCAAATCATGTGATCAATCAACCGATATTTTCTATTTTAGCTCTGTTTTTCGTATAAAGTCTGAACTTAATCGCACCTCACTGAACCTGAACCTCACTCTTGCTCTTCCTTCTCAAAAAAAATTGCTTAATATCAAAGAAATAGCTCAAGTCATTCATCATCGAGTTTTAAAAATATTAGACTTTGAATGAAAATGATTAAGTTTCACCATCGAAACTCAAAAAGAAGAATTCATCTTTCAGACCAATTTTTCTCCCAAAAAGATCACAATCTTTTAATGTTGTAAATAACAAGTATTGTGCTGCTGTCAAATGAGATGAGGGGAACTTCGTAAGAGCAAAATTGGTAACCCAGTGATCATCTTCACATTCAAGAAAAGAATCAATACTGTACTCTCTATTGCTTGAACAGATGCCCCTTATAAAGGGTAAAGTCTGAACAGAGATAAGACTAACAAAAGGGTTGTGTATATATCTTGCGCAAGAATCATTAGGAAACATTGTTTGCTAAAAAGTGTGCTAATGAGAGATTAGGTGTCAACTTAATCTTGAAATGAGATGACTGCAGATATCCCATAAGTTTCTTGATACTATTTTTAGTTACATTGCATCATTTTTGTGATCACACAACCTGTTTATTCATGTTCATGTTTGATTTCTGAGCACACTTGATCACTGCGCTCCTGTCTCTCACGTCACCGTGGCTGAAAGGTCATAGAAACCAGACTGAGAACTAAGATCTAAGATTGTGGCTTTAATCCCCGGCCAGCCATGCCAGCAATTTTTCAACCCCGGATGTCAGAAAAATCAACAAGGCGCTTTCAGTCAGGGTAATAGTAATCTTCAGTGACCATAAACTTCTATGGCGGGACTCTTATAAAGGTGTTGGTCGTGGATCAACATCGGCTGAGTCTATAGGCACAAGATTACTATTACTAATACTTGCACGTTTAGGAGCAGCTAAGCGGCCCCCCTTTTTCACCATTTTTTATCGTATTCTGCTTTTTTGTTTTTTGCCATGCCCCCTTCCTGCCTCTGTGAAGGGGCAAACATTAGGGTTTTATATATATTAATTATTATTATTATTATATAGGCCTTAAGATGTTCACTAGTTATTTTTCACTCGTAAGATTGTTGTAGATTATTAGGCCCAAGGTTTAGGCTTTAGTTTGTAAGTTTACACTTATCCAATAATGTATTATGAGCATATTAATCAAGTCACTCAGTGATAGGTGGGTGTCTCATATATAGAAGGATGAGGATGTGTGACTATACTGGTTCATCGCTATTACGTTTAAGATAAAGAATAAGGTTTGATTGTATGCGTACTCAGGGATAGCCTACATTAATGATAATGTGACAGAATGTTTGAACATTATTGTTATTAGATAAAACAACTTTAATTGAGCACATTAAATGACATACCAAAGTATGTACCTTTTTTATACAATCATAAAATTGGTTTGATGAAATTCAGTTGTGCTGTTGTTCATTTTTCGTCCAACGGTGGCACACTTCTTCATTCTAATCACGCAAACTTGAATTTTTTTCTCATTCTTTCTGTCTGGTGCCAAATACCTGGGAAGAGAAAAAAAATCAAAATCTTGTTAAAAATTAGAATAATTTATTGTGGAAAAAATAGATCAGCATACTGGGAAGAAACTTTTGTTGCAATAATTTCAATGTAGAAATTATACAAAACAGATGCGTTATTGCTATACAAACTCAAATATTTGGACGAAAAATCTTCTCACTTGGATATAATTTTTATCAAACGATAATGAGGCTGTAATGGAACAAAAACCATCAAAAATTTAACCTTTTTTTGCGTTGGATTTGAAAATAATGCAAAGAAAATCGACAAAAGGCACGTTTTTATAGACATACTTCAAAACAAATCACAAAAATTAAAAAAAAATATATGGAAAGAAGCATCTGAAAGCTTAGAGTTTTACCTGAGTTGGAGATAATAAAAAAAAAAGATTTTGTCTGCTCAAACATGTCGCTTCTCTTTCAACTTGAAAATTAAAATCAAAGTGACTTTGTGACCCGAGGCAATTTAGAGTTAAAGAAAACTTCTTTTAACCACTTTGGCTTTTAAGAAGTCTTTTTAAGTTCAATAAAAAAATGTGGGTGATGATTTTTCAAGAGATGAAATTGAATTTTTCACTTTTGCCTTTTTGATATGAAAAGGGGTAAAAAATTTCTTGAATAGGGATGAAAAAAATCCTTCTAAAGTCAAAAAGCATCAGACGGTCCTTTACAATTTTCTGTTAAATATATATGGAAGTTGAAAACAATAAGTTTTTACACAAAAAGAATAATTTGAGCTCCATTTGAATACTTTCGTTAGCATAATGGCCCCCGAAGTGGTCCAGCAAGACTAGAAATGTTAATGTCTTACAATGATTGCCACTGTCTGAATATCCTTTAGGGCTTATAAGCCTTAAGTTTAGATCTATTTTTCGACATTTTGGGGTGAAAAAAAATTGCAGAAACAAGTTGATTAAGTTGGTTTTTTTTTTTACAGAAATCTAGATCCTGTGTCTGAAGCAAGAAAGCTTTTTCAAAACTTTTTTTTTCGTGATTTTACCATTGTGAACATATGCTAAATGACAATTTTAATGAATACTTAATGTCAGAATAAAAACTCGTTTTCAAGATATCAGTAATGGCTTTAAGGGATCAATTCAGATGGGAAAACGATTCCAAGAAGAACATTATGAGGTGTGTGACTGAAAAAACTACTTTTTTTCTTCTAGAATTCAACACTTTATCGACTGAAAACACAAAGTTACCCACTAATGAGAGTGAAATTTCATCAAATAATATACTTTCATTTGGTCTAATTATCTGGCAATAAATCTTCGAAAATACCTATGGCCATTTCTCATAATCACACCTCGAGAAAATAATAACGTTTCTAATTTTTTCCATTGTCTTGTCACAGATCTGAAATTCAAACTTCTCCGAAAGAGTTAGGCTATAGAGGACTTTGGCTTTGCTTTGGGGGGGGACCTCCCTAAACGATTTCAGGTTGTTGTTAATTATCGTGGCAAGAGGGTCCAAAAGGTGCAATTAAAGACGAAACGAAACAAAAGAATCTTCTGCTTTTCCTTAACTTTTTCAAAGCACAACATTAAAACATCATAAAACAAGCAAATGCAACGGTTGATTTTTACTTCATCCTGCACAATAGGTAATTTGGTTAAACCTGATGATTCGTCTTTAGTGGGGCTCCAGGTGGACGCAGTAAAACAGATAAAAGTGTGGCTTATCTTTTCCTACCCATGAAGTGCAATTTGAATTCATCTGAACTTTTCTCTAAGTAATGGAAAAATAAATTTTGGCAGAGTTTGTAATTGATGTGATCAAAATCCCGAATGAAAATTGAGAAAAATAGTTGTTGGAGGCTAAAAAAAAAATCCTTGGTTTTTTCTTAATAAAAATGATTTGAAAAGTTACGAGGCGATAAAATTATGCGCAAAGTATGGCAAAAAAATGTGAATTTAATTACCAAATTTAACCCTTGAATTGACCCCACCTTGCGTCGGAAACTTTGAGCACGTTGGATTCCAAACACCACCTTTTTTTTGCCAAATCTGAGAATAAAAATGTCGAGTTTACCGTCAGGTTTGTATGAAATTAGACCAGAATTATTATTATTGAATTGTGTGTGTATATTCTTCTATCTTGGCTGACCTCTATGACGTGTTCAACACACAAAGGCGATACTTAACGTCACAACTTTAGAGGTTTTTTCCACATAATGCCCTTTCCACTTGACTCAAACTTTTGCCCAAATGATAATTGATGTTTGTTCTTCGGAACGTAAATCAAGATATTTTGTAAATCTGTATGAAAAAAAAAGATTTTATACGGATGAAATAAAGAGATGGAGGTCAGGACAGAATGGACAACGTCTGTTATTTCAAAAATATCAATTTATAACAGTTGAACTTCTATTTTAAGAAAGCTTTATCTATGCTATTTCGACACTATTGTTGAAGATTTAACACTTATTGTGTTGAATTGTTCCTAATCCTAAATTTTGTCTGATCATTTGTGAGCTTCATACGAAAAAACTCAAGTTTTACTATTTGTTTGTATTTGTATTCCATTCGAAAGCTTCATTTTATAATGGTTTTTACATCATTACACTTTTTAAAAGCTGAACAGATATATCTTTAAATCTTTTTCTTGAGAATTTTTTTTTCTCATTATAGGCACACTGGTTTGGCTGGGAACCACTGGTCATTTTTTTGGCAACCTGGGCTCAAAGGTTGCCTAGAGCCGCCGGGGTTCAAACCCCGGACTCTCAGATTCCCAGCCTGATACCATGGCAATCTGCCAAGGCGACCCCCTGAAGGTGAATTACAGTAATTTTAATTTTGAATTTTAATTAATTCAGTGTGGTCAGCCTTGGCAAAGTTGATGGTGATTGAGGGTATTTTTTTCCATGACAAAGATTTTTACCCTGGCCTCCTGGATGATATTCTGATGTGTTGACCACTACTCCATCCACTACACCCCTTTTTAATGCTTAAAAAGTTAGACGTTGTTTCCTTCGGTGCTGTAGGCAGAAGAGAGCGAGTTAGAGAAGGGTGATGTTTGTGCTAAACCCAGTAAGGACCTTCCCAATCAAGAAAAGAAGCAGTGCTGAACTGTTTATTGATAGAACAGCAGCACTTTAGGTACTAGAGACACGGATCAGGAATGATCTGCAAGAGGGATGAACCAGCAAAACGAGCTGGTTGGAGGGGCGAGTATACGGTGTTGGGATGAGAGATCAGGCTGTATCCTATCTTGAAATGAGTTTTACAGGAATGTGAAGAGGCTTAACATTTTCATTGAAATAGCGTAAAAGTGAAAATAAAGAAAAGAACTTTAACTGAGTGCGTCAGGAGGAGTTGAAGCAAAGGCAGAAAAGGGTGAGCGATAATGGATATGAGTGATAGGCAAAAATATCAGAGATGACCTTCCTAGTCAAGAAAAGAATCAATACTGAAATGTTTATTGCTGGGAATAAGGGGCTTTATATACACAAGGTAGATAAAGAAACGGATCAGGAAAATATCTTGATAAGGAAAAACGGATCAAGGAAAATAACTGACCTCTTGGAAGACTTACATTACATGGAAGGAAAGACAAACTAACTGCAGCCTGTTAGAAAAGAAAAGCAAAAATTGGTTCTTTGAGGGTATACTATGATAATTTTGTGAAAAACTGATTGTCTTCTGTAGGCAATGCAAAGGTCGAAAATACCTTAAAATTATTTGTTTTAGTTGTTATTTTGTTAGGCATATTTCCATGATGCCAAAATTAGTTGCCCTTTTATGGTTGTTCAACACTCTAAGATGAGTTCTCTTCCTGTTTGTTCGTTCTATAACTTTTATCAGTGGAAAGAATAAGTAATGATTAATCAGTCATCATCAAAGAAGTTTTAAAATGCATCAAAGGCTAAAATATCTTTATAGAATATAGACAAATGAGTAAAAAAATTGTTAAAATCAATTAGTTGCAATTGCTTTGTAGCACCTTTGGAAAAAATTTCAAAGTCATGTTTTCAACAGTATATAAAAGATGTCTCATCCATCGCAGATAATTTGTTGGATTTGAAAATTGACCTTTGAGAAAAAATGTGCCGCCAGAAAATCCATGTAAGGCAAGGCCGTAGAAATAAAAACGTGTAAGACAATTATGACGACCTTACAGAGTGTAGCAAAAAAATTGACAAAAAATTTTTTTACCACAGAAAGAACAAAAGGTTTTTGGAATGAGGTCTCGACCCGGTAAAAAAATCCTTGTCCTCGAGAAGCATCTTCAAAACTTAAAGCAACCATTCTTGATGATCATCTTATTAAATGATTTTTTATACAGATGGCTGAGTGCGAACGAACGATGGCCAAATGAATATGTCTGCAAAGGTAAAATTTGCATATAAACATTAAAAAAACTAATTGAAGCTAATTTTTTCAATTGAGAATTAAAAAAAAACCAAGAACTATTTACATCTCAGAATCAATGTAGCTAAGCTTTGGGTTTGCTATCAGTTAGTTGCCATATAGGCACCTGGCTGAGAACTTATAGATCTAAGGTTTTGATCTAAACCCCGTGGCCATGCCAGCAATTTTTCAACCTCGGATTGCAAAAAAATCAACAAAGCGCCCTAAATCAGGGCAATTGTAATCTGCAGTGACCATTTACTTCTATTGAAGAACTCTTATAAAGGTGTTGGTCGCGCATTAACATTGCCTGAGCCTTTATTGCACCAGGTTATCCCTTCTGAAGTTTTTGGGAGTTTTAGAAATTTTGTAACGGGATCAGGGTGAAGTCATGCCCGCATCTGTCACCTCATTCTCCTCCCACACCAGTAAAGCTAGAGGCCTGAAATTTGGCATGCATAATCCCCACATGAATGGCCCTAAAGTTACTGATTAGATTTTTGATATTTTGCCTCGAAGCTGAGATATTTAAGTTGAAAGTTATATAGCAAACTAGGTGGGCTGGACTCTAAAAAAACCATTGTATTTAGGATAAGGGGGGTGGAAGGGTCACTTGGGAGGGTTTGGTATTTTTCCCCGCACAAAAAATGCCTGTCTACTTAATTACTATTATTGTTATTGTGGGAATATGTCATTTTGCCTAACCCGAGTCAGTCAAAACATGTCCCACAGGGTTAGGTCAGGTCAGGCTAGGTTAGGTTAGGTTAAGTTAAGTTAGGTTAGTTTAGTTTAGGTTAGGTTAGGTTAGGTTAGTTTAGGTTAGGTTTGGTTAGGTCAGGTCAGGTTAGGTTAGGTTGGGTTAGGCTAGGTTAGACTAGTTTAGGTTAGGTTGGGTGAAACTGAAAAGACATGGTATCTTATTATTGTTACTTTGATTTTTTATTATCAAATAGGATTATGCCTTAATCAGGATAGTTTTAAGTTTTTGCTCGCCAGGTGCGGGGTCAACATCAGAAAAAGGATGTTCCCTAAGCTTAGTCTAAGCTTTTGGAGACTGGTGTTTCATAATTATTTTTAAAAGTAAGTTGATTATTCAGTTTGTAAATTTTATACTCCTTTAGAAATTGATTGCAAAGAAACTTATAAACAAATGGAATTCATCAAAACTTTAGTGTAATTAACTTCAAGTTCAGGGGAAGTTTGCATTAAAGTAAAGATGAAGGTCTGCAATTTTTATCACATCCCAACTGGCAAGTGGTTTTTTAACAAATCGATTAAAAGTTATTTTGCGCATTTAGTCACTTGGAAAGCAAGACACGCGACTCAATCATCTTCCTTGATAGTCAACTCATTATTTACAGATAGCAAAAAATGTTAAAATAAAGAGGCCCTCAACTCAAAGGAAGTAAAAAATTTTTTTTTAGCTCACACGACGATCTTTAAAAACTCTAGGCTAGATTTGAAATCTGTTAAAGATGAAAAGAAAAGTTGCTTCGGCTCAACCTGAAAATTCCTCCTCATCCTCAGCAAACCATCTGAAACTAGGATCTTTTAATTTGTCAATAGATTCACTGTCAGAACAAAAAAAAAATGCCGGCCTCATAAAAAAATCCAAAAAGTTACTGTTTTTACACCTACAAAAAGTTAACTTTCTGCTCAAAATGAAAAATGATTTTAGATCAGAGACAACAAAGACAAAATTGTATTGGGCCTGAAAATTAGGCTGACTTGAAAGTCAAAGAAAATTAAGTGGTTGAAATGGAAACCATATTTTTTTGCTTGTATTTTCTCTCTACTTTTTCTATAATTTGAGTAAGAGATGGTTTTCGATAGTGAATGGAGGCATCTTCGACCTGACCCACCATTTTGAATGCCAAATTAAATTTCGAAGGTAGAAGAATACAATAGTCCACATAAACGCACGCATAATGAGATGGAGCTGGCTGGCCTGGCTTGGACATGGATATAGTCGAAAAGCTAGCCATAAAGAGGTTTTCTTTTTATTTGTACATTCATGCTAAAACAATTAGACTTGAAACAAAAGATAACTTATTATGGGCTTGAAAAAAAATGGAAAGTTTCGTCCTGCCCAACACTTACTTCAAATTGGCATCGATCCTGTGCTTTTTAATTTGTATTTGCATTTGTATCAAATTCAGTTCCATCGAAATCTTCTATCTTCTATATATATAAAAATGGGCGTACAGTACAGATGTTTGTTTGTTTGTATGTTGGTATGTGGAGGGCTAATGGAAATCCAAACCCCTGCGCCAATCTCGATGAAATTTTGCACGCACATCCCAACCTGTCCAAGGAAGGTTTTGGTGCAGGTTTGACCCCCTCCCCCTCCCTCCTGGGCCTGGAGGGCTTGAAACCCTAAAAGCTGAGGACACATTTTTAAGATGCTCAGCAGGATGCAAATTAACACAGGCAGCGCTGGGTACCTTAGCTAGTTAACAAATATTAGTTAAATATCTTTTTAAGAGTGTGCACCCCCAGCACCACATAGGGCACTGGGGGTGAAACTGAAATTAAAATTTCACATATTAAAACAATGAATATAAGGTCAAAAATTTTGTCAAAAATGTTGTTAAAGTTTGAAAAAAGTTTTTTTTAGTCTAATGTTCAACAGGTTGTCAGAGATGCCTGTTACCCAGTCAAAGTTGATCTCCCTCATGGAACGAAGTCTGTTTGGAAAACCCTGTCTTCCAATTTTTATCCTAAAAAGGTCTGTCATTTTTGCCTTGACGGGGCATCGGTCATTGATGTAAGCTTGAGATTGTAGCTTGAGGCCTAATCTTGTAGACTTTTCTTGTTGAAGAAAGAGTTCAATTGCCTGTTTACAATCTAAATATTTCATCAATTGCAGGGCATTGCATGTTGTGTGACACTGGAGACTTCATGCCTGGACAATTTTTTTCTGAAATCCCAAAGACAGATCCATTGCACTCGGTAATGAATTGAGTTTAATTTTCTCCATTGGGTTGTGGTAGTTAGTTCGTTTAGTAAAACATTGTTTGTTTGTAAAATTTACTCGCTCATTCTTCCCATGTACATGTACACTGACTTTACAAGAGCTGGGTCTCTCCACCTATCCCACCTAAGTGAGACATAATTTACAATAATTAAGTTCAAGTAAATCAATAATCTATGTCAATAAAAAAGTCAAAAAACTGTTTCAATATCACTATGGTAAATATGGTAAAGCTCCAAAGTTTTCAATCTTAGTCTCTTGATTCATAAAAGAAGTTGAGGTAACTCTTTAGCCTGATTCTAATTGCGTCATTTGAAAGGGTGAGTCCCAGCCAATCGAAGTCCTTCTGGTCGTTCAGTCTCGATTCAATACGATGTTTACCAATTTTGCCCCTCGAGTTATCGTAGAATTTGCCCATCAATGGCTTTCTTCTCTCTGTGCACAGGGTGGTCTTTAGTTGGCTGTTCATGTATCTAGGGTATCCATCCCTTATAATTTTTATTGTAAAAGTGCGAAGTAGCCACTTTCTTGAGTGCATTAACATCCAGGTATTTTGTTTAGAATTTTAATTTCAACATTATAGGTCATGCTTCTTTTTTTTGATAGTGTTGGCTATTTGATAGTCCCATTTGAAAAATAAATGAAACCTTGGTGACGATAAAGAGGAGTCCGGATTGTGTTTTTCAAAGACAGATGTTGAAAAATTAGCCATACAGGAGATAAAAGATGTTCGACTATTGTGTCATCATCATCACCATCATTGTGATGATGATCATGTCCAGTAAAGTCACGTGGCAAACATTATTATTTGATGTCGTTACTTTATAAAGTGTCAGAAATTAATCTGTGTTGTTAGCAGCCCTACCTTTTTTCCCTCAGTCAAATGCTAAACACTTGTTGAAAATGATTTTTAAAAGATTTCTTGTTGCTATCATATTTGTATGGACAAAAGTCAATAAAACTGAGCAGGTCGTGACTTGAAAATGATCCTTATTCTATTGTTTTTGTTCACTTATTCAAAGTATATTTAAAAGGTTATTTTACGATGCGTTATTTCACGGAAAAAAAAAGTTTTCCACTTCCAAAATTATTTCTTTTTCTCTTGAAAATCAAATTTAGCTAATTATTTGAAATGTCAGCTTCATAAAAGACAACATTTGCATTGGCATTTGAAAACACTTTTTTTTGTATGAGAACATTTTAAAATGTTGGTAAACTCCTTTCACCCTTTATAAATGAAATTGAAATTTGTTTGGTGTAATTATTTTCTCTGATGGATTATTATAAGCGTAAATGAAGGTGCACTGTACTAGACAGAACTGTTCAATCACAGGTGGCAACGAGTAATTTGCGTTAAGTTGGGATGGAACACTTTCCTCAAACTGTTTCACATCGAATAAGATCTAAATACTCCCATAAAAATTTTCAAAGTCCAGTTCCAGATCTAGCTTTATTGGACCTTAACATATATTTAAGGGACATTCATTTATAGAAAATTATGATTATTCGATGTTATGAATTTTTTTTTGTTTGAGTTTGTGGGTGGGAGTTTCTTGTTTGGCATTGTGACTGGTCAAAAGTAAACATTACGCTTTGGAAAATTGAAAATTGTGGCCAACGTCGCACTCTTAACGGTCAAACACACCAATAATCTACATCACAATATTGAGACAGGAAGGATCCATAGGGATTGTTTTTTTTCAAATTATTGCCCAATTGTGCGTAGCTTTTTTCTCATCATACTATACTGCAGATTTTAAGCCATGACATCCAGATAAACGGGAAAATGTCGATTTGTTTAATTACGGGTCTAGGATCTTTCGCCCAATCAAGTTCGTCCAATACAAGTTTGCCTAATGTACAAGTTCGCCTAATGCATACCCCAGTAAACCCCCCTAAATTTTCATGTTGACTTTTATTGCATTTTTACTACGAACTCGTTTGTAGTTCATAACGTAGTTCATAGGTAGCCCTGCAGAGTAAGGTAAGGGGGTTGGTTGGGTCTGGTTAGGTTAGGTAAGCAACAAATATTGGGCAAACTTGTCATTAGGCGAACTTGCATTGGGGCGAACTTAACATTAGGTGAACTTGCATTGGCGAACTTGCATTGGGCGAAACAACATGGTATCGTTTGATGACAGTTTTCCTGTTGTCATTTTGCCTACAACAGTTTGCCTACTATGTCGATTCGTCTAATGACGGTTTGCCTACTATGTCTGTTCGTCTAACGGACAGTTCGCTTAACATGTTTGCCTAATCAGCTTAGGGTTACTGCTAACCTGATCAGCATGTCAGTTGACATTAATACCTCTGCGGGTCAGGGAGGAGAAAACACGCCCCGCAGGATT